>JAEEGL016281428.1_pt1 | contig 14041 bp, 12 predicted proteins | sample 9134231 | NCBI WGS metagenome assembly JAEEGL01 (sample SAMN16246548, study PRJNA631951) | gut metagenome | biome: gut microbiome; feature: rumen; material: fiber-attached | host: Bos | place: Iran: Karaj | collected 2018-10
CTACAACTTTGATACCGACGGTGACGGGGAACCGGATGCCTGGGATCTGAATGAAAACGGTGTTGATGATTCCATAGAATCTGAGCACTTTGTTCCCCGGCTTTCACTTAAGTTTGTGATAATAGGTCTTCTTGTGGGTCTGGTCATTTATGGCTGCGTCTATCTGCTTATGGTGATAATAACTCCGGTTATCAGAACCGGTGAGGAGCTGGTGGGTCTGGTTGGATTAAAAAGCTACGGAGTCCTCAGGCTGGAACCGGAAAAATACGGTATCTTCTGTGACAGGAGGATTTTTAAGAAGTTGTACCACAGAAAAAGGTCCTCTGAGGAGGAGCTTTCAGATGCGGTGGAGAGGATATCCATTTTTGCCGGTTATCATGGTATAGACAGTATTACGCTGATGTCAGCAGATGGCCAAAGCGGAAATAACATGAAAAAGCTTTCCGAGGCCCTTTCAAAGAAGGGCATTAAGACAACTTTAGTTGAGCTCTTTGAAAACGGAAGAATGGCTGAGGTGGCAGAGGCGAAGCTTTTGGACAATGACGACTATTTGATCTGTCTGATGCCGGGATACACACGTATTATGGATATCATTAAAGCACTTGGCGTTATGCATGAATATGATAAAAAGATAGCTGGATCCATAGGATTTTAAAAAAATAATCCCAATCGAGTAAAACTCGATCGGGATTATTTTTTTATTGTGGATGATAGGTGTCTACTATTTCAGCTACGATCTCCTTTATCTCGGGAGACTCAGCCCGGCTTGCCTTATCCAGACGGTCAATGGCTTCTTCAAATCTTTGGTCATCCATTTCTATGGGTTTTCCGATATATATGAGCTTGTTGGCTGTTTCCTGCATGCCCTCCTCATCCATTAGAAGCTCCTCGAAAAGCTTTTCCCCGGGACGGAGACCCGTGTATACGATCTTGATATCCACATCCGGAGTGAAGCCCGACAGCTTTATCAGGTTTCTGGCCATATCGTCAATACGTACGGGCTCACCCATGTCCAGCACAAATATTTCTCCACCCCTGGCATAGTAGCCTGCCTGAAGCACCAAAGAGACTGCTTCCGGGATGGTCATGAAGTATCGGATTATATTTTTGTCTGTAACGGTAACCGGCCCTCCGGCTGCGATCTGCTTTTTAAAGAGAGGGATGACGCTTCCGTTTGAGCCAAGGACATTTCCGAATCTTACCGCCACAAAATCGGTGCCCGGATGCTTTCTGTTTTCCATCTGGACCACCATCTCGCAAAGTCTCTTACTGGCTCCCATGAGATTGGTGGGATTTACCGCCTTGTCCGTGGAGATCAAAAGGAATTTTTTGACTCCGGCACCGGCAGCCGCCTCTGCCAGCTTGTAGGTACCCATTACGTTGTTTTTGATTGCTTCATTGGGACTATCCTCCATAAGGGGAACGTGCTTATGTGCCGCCGCATGATATATCATGTCAGGGTGATATTGTTCCAATACAGATTTTACCCGGTTGGTATTTCTTACGGAGCCTATAAGGGTTACCAGATCCAGGTGGGGGTAGGTCCTTTTCAGCTCCTGCTGAATGGCATAGGCGTTGTTTTCATATATATCAAAGATGATGAGCTGCTTCGGTCCGGCGGAGGCAATCTGCCTGCAGAGCTCAGAACCGATGGAGCCACCTCCTCCGGTGACCATTACTATCCTGCCGCCTAAATGGGAGAGTATCTCCTCATTATTTACCTTTATCTCTTCCCGGCCTAAAAGATCGGAGATATCCACATCCTTAAGGCGTGATACGCTGACCTCCTCGTTAATAAGCTGGTAAATGGAGGGTATGGCTTTTATACTAAGACCCGTTTCCTTACAGATATTAAGGATCTCGCTTCGGTCCTTGGCAGGGGCGGCAGGGATGGCGTAGATTATCTGTGTGATGCCGTATTTATTTACCATCTCCGGGATGTCGTATCTGCCGCCCACTATGGGTACTCCCTCCAGGGAACGGTGCCACTTCTGGGCATTGTCGTCTATGATGCAGCGTACCGATCCGTCTATCTCGTCCGAGATCTGGATCTCCTTGATGATATTTCTGCCTGCGGTGCCGCCGCCGATTATCATGATGCGTTCGCTTCCTCCCCAGCGTCCCATGATACGGGTGGTATAAAACCGCAAAAACCTATAGGACAGCCTGATACCTACACAGCATAGGAAATTAAGGATATAGGTCAGAAAGAAAAAGGATCTGGGAAGTACCAGCTCTAACAGCTTAACCTCCATAAGGATAACGGGGATCAGAACCAGATAGCATCCCACTGCCCGTACCACCTCCGTTACTCCCGCATAGCGCCATATGCCATGGTAAAGTCTGAAAATGTAGTACATGATGATGTAGGTGGCGATATAAAGGGGCAGATAGCCCATCATCCGCTCCACATAGCCCTCCTGTATGGTGGAAAAGGCAGAAAAGTCAAATCTGACCCATAATGCGGCCATAGCGGTAAGCACCATGGTGCATATATCCAGGGCGGCGATGATGGACATCCTGAATATCCTGGGCAGAATGGTTTTTTTGTATTCTTCAGAAGACAGATTCATAGAATTCCTCCAATATTTTTTCATATCAAATCGTGTATCCGATAAATGATACCATTTATGGTAAATATATGCAAGTTTTTACCAAAATTATGAGCATATTTTTAGTTGATTTTTTTGGGTTTTTAGAGTATCATTCTTTAGATACGATTGAATTGCGAGGGGAGGTCAGACGTGTGGTATGTGATACAGGTGATGGCCTGCCATGAATCGGAAATGGTTACAAGATGCCGGCAGATCATAAAAGACGGCGAGGAAGTCTTTACCATGATGACTGAGAGGCAGGAGCGCCGGAATGGTCAGTGGCAGCCGAAGCAGTTTGTGACCTTTCAGAAGTATATATTTGTGGATACCGATGACCCTGATGACTTTAGGATCAGACTGCATGATGTGATCGGTATGACGAAGATGCTGGGGATCGGTGATGATATCATTCCCATAAGCCCCGAGGAAGAGGGGTTTTTAAAACGGATTGGCGGAGAGGATCATATCATAGGCAGAATCAGCGCTTTCTGTGAGGGAGATAAGGTATCCATCATGACGGGACCCTTTGCAGGCATGGAGGGTTGCGTGGAGTGGACCGATAAGAGACAGCGGCTTATCGGGATCAGGGTCGGCTTTATGAACCGCGAGACCGTGATTAAGCTTGGTGCCGAGTTTATAAGGAAAGAATAGTGAAAAAAGCCGTGGGCTTTTGCGGATGAGTAATTCTTTGCAGAGGAAGCGGTGGTCATAGAAAAGCAGGATACGGCATCATAAAGATGCCGGATGGCGAAGCTATGACTTTTTTGACTATATGAAAGGAACTTCTGGTGAGAACTGACAGGGAAACGGGCAGGGAGGATATATGCTTTATAGCGGCAAAGGAAAAACACGACTTCATTTTTGATGCCATAGAGGAATACGGGATAAACATAAAGATCCCATATAAAGACTTTAATATGCTCTTTCGGATATTAAGGGAGATATGGTTTCGGCTGGGACTTCCGGGAAGACAGATCTGGTTTAACAGGAAGATTCGGGATATAGATCAGCCGGTTATTATTGTAAAGGATTCACTGATCTGTGAGGAACTTTTGGAATACATAAAGAGGTCCAATCCGGGCAGCAGGCTGATAGTCATGTATTTTAACCGGGTTCTTACCACTTTTCCGGTGACAGAGGCGTTAAAATACGCCGATGAGCTGTGGAGCTATGATGAGGATGATTGCAGACAGTATGGCATGAGAAAGATGGATGACTACTACTTTAAAACGTACAGAGTAGTACCAAAAGAAGATCCCAAATATGATGTTGTCTATTTAGGCCGTGACAAGGGGCGGGGAGAGGATATATTAAAGCTTGAGGAAGAGTTTAAGGCTTTAGGACTTAAGACATATTTTCGTATCACTCCGGACAGAAGCTTTCTTAGGTTTAAAAAGAAATATTACAGACCGGTTATCCCATATCGGGAGTATACCAGTCTTTTAAGTGATACCAGGGCGCTTTTAAATATTATGCCTGAGGGACAAAAGAGCATAACTCCCAGGGATCTGGAAGTTATATTTGACGGCGTCAAGGGGATCACAAATAACAGGGGGATTAAAGAGTTCAGGTTTTATGATCCGGACAGGTACTTTGTTTTAGGAGAGAGAAGTGCAGATGAATTAAAGGCGTTTTTGGACGCACCTTTTCCGCCTGTTGATGGACAGGAGCTGGAAGAATTGGAGTTTGACCGGATGGTGCTCAGACTATTAAATGACAGAGATGGTACAGATGATTAGTTATATTGTTTTGGTTATATTCATGGCTGTGGTCATGCTGGTTGAATTGAAGCGGCAAAAGAGTCTTCTCAGTGCTCCGGTGATATATCCGGTGATGTGGATGCTGGCACTGGTTACTCTGGTGATTCAGGGGGACAGATACTGGCCGATAGGTACGGGTACGTTATGTGTGATCGGCGCAGGATATGTTTTGTTTTGTGTTGGATATGAGGCAGCAGTCTTTGCTTTAAAAAAGAATTCCGGATCAGGCACTGAAATGAGAATAGGTATATCTGACTTGGGCGCTTATATCATTGCCAGTATATCGCTGCTTATAGGTATTGGTTATTTTTTTGTTTTAAGGCCATATCTTGATAGTAGCAATATTCTTATGTCCTGGGTAGGTATACGAGATAGTGTGTTATATGGCTGGATTAAGATGCCATATTTTTTGACGGTTTCGAGATATTTTAATCGGGTGGCAGTCTGGTTTTTGATGTTGTCTATTGTATATGCAAAGGAAAGTATAAAAAGGAAAAAATATTTATTATGTCTATTTATAGTTGCTATTAGTTCACTGATGGTCTCTTTTGCTGATTTTTCCAGGAATGGCTTATTGTTTGATCTTCTTCCTTTGGTTTTTATAATACTTATGAAAAAGCCGCTGGATAACAGGAGAATTGTAATATTACTGGGAATAGAATTTGTGCTGTTTTTGGCCTTTTTTATATGGTTCGTTAAATACAGAGAATCATCCTACATCAGTACAGATATTACCGATGAAATGCGTCTCAGCATGTTAGCTGATTATTTGTGCAGTCCGATAGCATGTCTGAATTACAGTATTCATAATGGGATGCTTGAGTTTATCACTACATCCGGGGGTGGCAGATATACAATGTCTGGTGTATGGGGGCTTATTAGCAGGTTTATTGGTGGTGAGGGTGCCCCTCCCGTTGTTCAGGGATATGTTCAGGTTGGGCCGGAAGTAAGCTACAACGTATATACAGTATACCAGTGGACCGGTATGGACTTTGGGTTGTTGTATGCTTTGCTGTGGCATTTTCTATTTGGGATCATCTACGGAGCGCTGTTTACATTTTCATTACGTGGAAACGAGTATGCAATTTTGACCTATTCGGTCTTGTCATATCCGCTAGTAATGATGTTTTTTGAGGATCAGTATTTTTCCATCGGACAGACCTGGATCATACTCATGGGATTTGGTGTGATCATCTGGCTGATCACAAGGATTGGTTTAAAACGAAATGAAAATATCAGTGGTAATGGCAACCTATAACGGCGGCAGGTATGTTACAAAGCAGCTTCAGTCCATAGCTGATCAGACCCGAAAGCCGGACGAGGTTATCATTTTTGACGATGCATCTACTGATAATACACAGTATACTATAAATGAATTTATTGAACAAAACGGACTGTCCGGATCATGGCAGTTGCATGTACAGGATCGGAATGTGGGATGGAAGAAAAACTTCTTTTCAGGAAACAAAGCTGCAACAGGGGATGTGGTCTTTTTCTCCGATCAGGATGATATATGGCATTCGGACAAGATTGCCAAAATGTCGGAGATCATGGAATCTCAAAATGCCGGATGTATTTACGGTGATTACGAGTTCATTGATGAAGAAGATAGACCGGTATCAGGAGCAAATGATCGCAGACGTGTGGCGGAGATTAAGGATGAAAAGCTTTTTAATACCATAGTTACTATGGGATGCCGTATGTGCATAAGCAGGGAGGTGGCGGATATCTTTGTTGCGATGGATGCGCCGGATTTTGCCTATGACAGTCAGTGCGGCAGGCTGGCGTATCTGTATTCCGACTTGGTTATTATCCCTGATGTTGTGCTAAAATATAGGATCCACGGTACTAATACCAGTGGAATTGGAAAAGATCTCGAAGAGGGGAGCCTTACCCTTGAGGCGAGGATAAGTGAGATCGAAGATAATATAGACTGGCTTAATAAGCTAATGGTATTTGATAAAACTAAAAAAAATGGCGCAAATAGCGATCTGATAGAAGATATCCTGACTTTTCAGAAGAACAGGCTGGGGTATCTGAAGGGAAACATCGGCGCCTCTAAAATAGACAGGCAGTATTACAGAGACTGGGCTATGATGATAGGAGATATTGCATATAGGCATGGGGTCAACAGGCTCCTCGGTAATGCCAAAAGGCTTTTGACCGGTGGTGGCGGCTGATGGCTTCCTTACGAAAAAAACTGTCCTACTCCATTGGGGCAAATATTGTAAGCCTTTTGATATCGGTCTTTACATCCATTGGAATCCCAAAGCTGATGGCAGAGGATGTGGGGGGCTATGGATACTTTCAGATATTCGTATTTTATGCCGGCTACATCGGTTTTCTGCATTTCGGCTATTGTGATGGGATAATACTTCGGGTAGCTGGAAAGAAATATGGGGAACTGGATAAGAGGCTATACTCCGGAGAACTTAAGGTCCTGACCATTTTCGAAGCGCTGATCGGTATACTTATCGCATTGACGGGAACTGTGTTTTCAAATGATCCGGCATACCGCTTCATATGGCTTTTGATAGGGTTCAACACAGTGATCATCATTCCGAAATTCATGCTTCTGGATATACTTCAGGTGACGGCAAAAGTCAGGGAATATGCCATTGTTACCACGATGGGAAGAGTGTCATTTTTAGCAGGGATTGTTCTCTGCATGGTATTTGGATTTAGGCAGTTCGAGTACTTTGTGCTGGCACAGACCATGGGTGAGCTTATGGCTTTTGGGGCGGCATTATGGTTTTGCCGTGATATAGTGGTACAAAAGGCCTTACCCATAAGAGAATGTCTGGTGGATATGAAGCTTAGTATATTTGCGGGATATAAGCTTTTGGTATCCAATATAGCTGTTCTTCTTTTTGCGGGTATTCCCAGAATGTTTATCCAAGGACAATATGACACCACCGTATACGGCAAGGTCTCCTTTGCCTTTGTGATCTCAAATATGGTGCTTACCTTTATAAGCGCCGTAGAGATCGTGCTCTACCCGGAGTTTAAGAGAAAGACGCAGGATAACCTGGAGTACATTTTTAATAAAATTGACGGCAGACTGATGAGCCTGTTTTTTACCGGAATAGCTTTTTATTATCCGTTTTATTTGGTGATGGAGAGGTTTCTTCCCCGGTATACTGACGCTTTGGTTTATATGGTGTATCTTTTTCCGTTATGCGCCTATTCGTCCAAAATGAATCTTCTGGTTCAAAATGATATGAAGGTTTTCCGAATGGAAAAGGAGATAATGAAGGTCAATGTGGTCACGGTTTTAATGTCTCTGGGGTTTACGATCTTGAGTCTGTTTCTTGAGGACAGTCTCAAATGGATGATGGTTTTTACAACAGTGGTATATATGTTCCGCTGTGTGTATGCAGAAATTGTGCTTAATAATAAGATAAAAGTGTTTTCTGTTCGCAATGAGGTATATGATGCCCTTATCACGGCTGCTTTTATCCTGTGCATGGGATTCTTTACCGGATGGAAGGCAACGGGGGCGTATGCAGCAATACTTGTTATTTATCTATTTTTGAGAAATCATGGAAAAGCAAAAGAAAAAGATCGATTATGAGAAAGTGATAAAATGGATAATTATCCTTACCATTGTTGCAATCTGGGGCCAGTCAATGATACCCAGAGAGGCGTCCCAGGTGGAAAGCGATACTATCCTAAAGGTCATTAACCCCTTCAGTGATGTGGAGATAGGTGATGTTACATCAAGTTTATATTGGCTCATGAGCGATCTGTTAAGAAAGCTGGCCCATCTGATCGAATATGGGGTATTGGGCTGTGAAATTATGGTCTATCGGATCATAAAAAAATGCAAGCCGGCGGTTAAGCAGGAGTTCATCAATCTTTTAGTGACGGGAATGATAGTTGGACTTATCGATGAGACGATTCAGGTTTTCTCCCACCGGGGTTCTACGGTGACGGATGTATGGATCGATACAGTAGGTTTTTTCCTGGGACTGTTATTTGTAAGGAATCTAGACAGTAAGACAGACTTTTTTAAAAATATATTGAACCGGAAATAATTTTGAACTATATTTAAGAGAGCTAGTAAGAAAAAAACGGAGAACCAGAATGATTATGTGGATTGGAGTGGCCATAGGAGTTGTGGCGGTGGTTCTCACAATTGTGGGTATCATCAAGAAGCCCGGGAGTGTGTATAGGGATGAGCCAGAGGAAAAGAACAGATTTCAAGGTAAAAGGGTAAAGTTTGTCGAGGATAAGAATGATCCTGTAAATGCCGATGGTAAACATGGGCATTTGGAAGCCATCGCTTCTTCTGATGACCGCAGGGCAGGATTGTATGGATGCTTTGTGAAACGTATATTAGATGTGATCCTCAGCTTTCTGGGACTTGTGCTCCTCAGTCCGGTGTTCGCGGTGATAGCTTTGGCTATAGTTATTGATGATCCCGGACCGGTTCTTTTCACACAAAAACGGGTGGGGCAGGGCAAGCAGTATTTCAAACTCCATAAATTCCGTTCCATGAAGATGAGCACACCACATGATGTTCCCACGCATCAATTGAGCAATCCGGAGCAGTATATCACACGCTCCGGAAGGTTTATACGATCCCACTCATTAGATGAACTTCCACAGATCTGGGATATTTTCATCGGGAACATGAGTGTTATTGGGCCGAGACCGGCACTATGGAACCAGGACTGTCTCACAGCTCTCAGAGATAAGTATGGTGCGAATGATGTAAAACCCGGACTAACTGGTTTAGCTCAGATCAGTGGGAGAGATGAACTGGAACTGGACAGGAAGGCAGAGCTAGATGGGGAGTATGTAAGAAGCCTTGGATTGCTTATGGATATCAAGTGCTTTGTGGGGAGTTTAGGAGTTTTTGCTAAAGATGATTCCGTGGTTGAAGGTGGGACGGGGAATATGAATAGGTGAAATTTGTTGTAAGAATCTGAACTGTACCTATTGTAATTACAACGTCCATGTTTACTTATGCCCTAAGGATTTGATAGGAGATTGCTAAAGATGAGAGATGTGAATAATTCTATAGATAAAAAGATTTTTAATTTTGCATACACCATGGCATTCCGTGACGCTACTATGAGAAATGCTTTTCCGAGAAAATTAGACGAATCAGATGATTCTTTACATACGCGAAAGGATGAAATAAAGGCTCATTCTGAAGAATTGGTGAGAAACTATATTGATGCGCTTATCGATTTTGATGTCGAGAGACCTAATCCAGAAGAATTCATTATAGATTTATGCGATGGGTATAATACGGATAGGGGATTCACCTTTGGTAATGCACAAAAACTTATGAACATGACTGCGAAATATATGTTTCTCGGCACATTTAGAGATGATGCGGAGAAAGCGAAGTTTAAAAAATGCCATTGTCCGATGGATGGTGTAATGATTCGAAAGGTGAAAGAGTTATTACATCCAGATGGATGGGATTTAAGCATACCATGGAGTAAAATGAAATACGATGGACGCGATGTACCAAAGGTATATGCTGATTTTCAACGGTATATAAAACAGATTGCGGATGAAGATAGCCTGATTCCTCTTGAGGTGGATTTCTTGTACTGGGATGAATAAAAGTCAGTTTTATCAGTAGATTGAGGATATAAAGATGAGAAATCCATCGCAAATGATGACAAAAGAAGAATTACTTGAATACACAAAGAATTATTATGAACAATATCTGTATGTTTATGATATATATAATGCCTTTTTAGATTCCAGTATTGCTGAAAAACATGGAAGTAAAGCAAATGCTTACTTCAAAATGCTTACTTCCGCTTGCATAGATTCATATATTATGACATTAGCACGTCTTTACGATGAGTTGGGAGATCCAGAAACCATAAATAAATTGATTAATACATGTAAGGATCATAAGGATCTTTTTTCGCATCCAGATGAGATGTTTGGTTTTATCACTGAGAAAGGACGAGAACTAAAAAAAGACAAAATGTTAAGAAATGCAATAGAGGTTATTAGGCATAGGCGAAATAAATATATTGCACATAACGATGAGGCATATTTTGCACATAATTATGATAGTGATTCTGCTGTGGCTGATAAAAAAAAGCTCCCAAGCTATCAGGTGTGGATGTTGATTAAATATACAAGGGATTTACTGGAAAAGATATTGGATGAGCTTGAATATGATAAGTCAAATATGATCAAAAAGTATAATCGAGAGTTTTTTGCATTGTTTCCTGAATTAGAAGATTACAGGTTTGATCCGATAGGATGAAGATTAGTCAAGTCAATAATATGATATAAAGGATCAATTTATATGAAAAATATATTAATAACTGGAGCAAATTCATATATAGGTGACAGTGTGGCAGCATACCTGAGGGAGTTTTCTAACAATTACTCAGTTTCTGTGAAAGAAACACTTAACTGGACACCAGATGCGTCAGACTTCAAGGATATTGATGTAGTATTTAATGTAGCTGGAATAGTACATATAAAAGAGACAGATGAAAATCGTGATCTGTATTATAAGGTTAATCGTGACCTATGCGTAGCTATAGCTACAGCTGCAAGGGATGCTGGTGTTAAGCAGTTCATATTACTCTCCACAATGTCTGTTTACGGAGTTGTGACAGGTCATATAACAAAGGATACAACGCCGAATCCGGTTAATGCTTATGGTAAGAGTAAGCTGGAAGCGGATAGAGCAATCGACAAGCTTGCAAAAGATTCTGATGGTAGGTTTAGGTTCTGCTGCTTGAGACCTCCTATGGTCTATGGAAAAGGATGCAAGGGTAATTACCAAGCACTTCGTAAGTTTGCATTGAAGTCACCCATATTCCCAGATTATAAGAATGAACGGTCGATGCTTTATATTGGAAATCTGTGTGAATTTGTGAAAGATTGCATTGACAGAGAGCAACATGGTCTATTCTTCCCACAGAATGTTGAATATGTTAATACCAGTAGCATGGTGAAGTTGATTGCAGAAGAGAATGGAAAAAAGATTAATCTTACTAAAGCGTTCAATTTTCCAATCAATGTAGCCAGCCGTGTTAATGTTATCAAGAAGGTGTTCGGAAGTCTTACATATGAGAAGACTGATCTTATAGAAAAGTATGACTTTAAAAATTCCATAAAAATCACGGAAGGGATGTATTTCCACGATGGTTTTGCTCATACTCCGAGCAATAAGAAGATTCTAGTGATGATGTCCACATATAATGGTGAGAAACATCTAAAGGAGCAGATTGATAGCATATTAAACCAGAAGGTTAATCACGCTGTACATTTGCGGATCCGGGATGATGGTTCAAGTGATTCTACTTGTGCAATTGTAGAAGAATATATATGCAGGTTTCCTGAACAAGTTGAACTTATCAAAGGTGAGAACATCGGCTACAATGCCAGCTTCTTTAAACTTATTAACTCTGCTGATGGTTATGATTATTATGCTTTGTCAGATCAGGACGATGTCTGGCTTGAGGATAAGCTCCAGATAGCTTGCGATGGAGTAGATAGTGTTAAAGAGGATATTCCGGTATTATACGCATCCACTTCATATCTCGTTCACGATGATTTAATTCCTTATGGTACGACAAGAAAAAAAGAACGAGAGATGAGCATGTATAACACAATTATACAGAACATCTGCCCGGGACATACTCAGGTGATGAATAATAGATTGCTTGAGAAGATTAAAGAAGATGTGATTGACCCAAGTAGGATTTACGTTTATGACTCTTGGATTCAGAATGTGGCTAATCTGTACGGAAAGATTGTTTTTGATAATGAACCTCATACATATTATAGGCAGTATGAGGGAAATCAGCTTGGATCAGGCGTTGGAAAACTGGGGCAGTTGATGGCTAGTATCAGCAGGGATAAATCAGGTGATGGTCACAAGTATCGTAGGCAGATTGAGTATTTTTATGAATTAAATGAGAAAAAGTTACGAGAGAACGATTTTTCACAAGAAATATCAAAATTTGTGAATTCGAAAAGACTAATAGATAAGATTATGTATGCCTTTATAGGGAAATTATATAGACAAAAAAAGACAGAGACCTTGGCGTTCTACGTTGCTACTATTCTTGGGAAACTTTGAAGATAGAATATATGATATTTACTGGAGATTATAAATGAAAAAAGTACTGTTTGTGGTGAATTGGTATACACCGCTTTCTGAAAAAACATTAAGAAATGGTGTTTTTCACTATGAGCAATGTATGGCTCTAAAAGATTATTGCGATGTACGGCTATATTGGCCGTTTGATCCGGAGAGTCGTGGATTACAATCGGGAACTGAGAATGGCTTATTTACATATAGAAGCGGTGGAAACTTAAATAATAAAGGAAAATGGCTGATAGATACACTTAAAAATATTAACAAGATTTGTGATGAATACAAACCAGATATTATTCATGCCAATGTTGCATTTCCCGCAGGCTTTATATGTGCATTGTCATCAAAAAAAAATGGAATACCATTTGTTACAACAGAGCATGCTCCAATAGAACAGATGGGGATGAATAATCCGATAAAAAAATATCTTCGTCAGTGGGTTTATCAGTGCTCCAAGAGAAATATATGTGTCTCCAAGGACAGCATGGATAGATTAAAGGAATACTATCCAAGTTGCAGATTTGAGATAAATTACAATGCAGTAATTGATCCGAATACAATTGAACTTGATGACAAGAATTATAGAGTAAACGGTGCGGTAAACTGTGCGATAGTAGCAGCATTTTATGATAAGAAGATTAAGGGCTATCAGTTTTTGATTCCAGCAATAAAGGAAGTGAATGAAAAGGAACACAATGTAGTTCTCCATATATGCGGTGGCGGGGAGTACATGGAGTATTATAAAATGCTTGCCAAAGAAATTGGGGTTGAGGATAAGTGTGTTTTCTATGGACAATGTGATAGAAAAAAAGTATATTCCATAGTGTCCCAGATGGATTACTGTATATCTGCAAGTATATTCGAATGTTCCGGAGTATCGGTTCAAGAAGAAATGCTTCTTGGAAAGCCGATTCTTGTTACTAGATCTGGAGGAGCCAATTCTTTGACTACAGACCAGACAGCCATTGTTGTGGATAGAGGTAGCACAGATGCATTGGCTGATGGTATTGTTGAGATGAATTCGAAGTTTGAGTTATTTGAAAAGAATACTATAAAAGAGTACGCGAGAGAAAATTTTGAAATTTCTAACGTTACTAAGAGATACGTAGGAATATATAAAGAGGTGATGGAACAAAATAATGGCTGAGAATAGCATTAGCGTGACGGTGATTATTGCAACATATAATGCAGTTTTTTATAAGGCGTTGGAAACTATAAATTCCGTGCTGATTCAAAAAGGGATCAATATACAAGTGATAGTGGCTGATGACGGTTCAGATAATAATTATTTTGAACAATATAAGCATTATTTTAAAGAGCATTTGTTTACTAATTATATTCTTCTTGATTCAGATCATAATCAAGGGACTGTAAAAAACATTTGCAGATGCAGCGATTATTGTAATGGTAGATTTATTAAACTAATTTCACCGGGTGATTACTTGTATGGATCCACCACCCTGAGGGATTGGTGTGATTATATGGAAAAGAATGAATATGAGATGTCAGTTGCAGATGCATTTTATTATATAAGAGAAGGGAAAGAGTATAGAATCGTTACAGAACATGCTTTTCCACAGGCACCTAAA
>JAEEGL016947022.1_pt1 | contig 14041 bp, 15 predicted proteins | sample 9134231 | NCBI WGS metagenome assembly JAEEGL01 (sample SAMN16246548, study PRJNA631951) | gut metagenome | biome: gut microbiome; feature: rumen; material: fiber-attached | host: Bos | place: Iran: Karaj | collected 2018-10
AACAGCCACTCCTATAATTATCACATATCCAAAAATGCTTAACACCACTGGGACCTCATGAAGGAACAAGATGCCCCATAAAGCAGCAAAGATTACCTGCAGATAATCAAATACAGACAGTTTCTTAGCCGGAGCATATTTATACGCAGTGGTAATTGAAAACTGCCCTACAGTTGCAGATAAGCCGGCAGCAATCAGCATGATAAGCTGAGAGGTGGACATAGGTTCATAATTCGCGATCATGAAAGGTAATGTCAGCAAACATGAAAACAGAGAAAAGCAAATAACTATGACAGGTGTTGATGCTCCCTTACCGGTCGCTTTTCTAACAAAGGCATATGCCGTACCCGCCCCGAAGCCGCCGTATAGTCCAATGAGTGCCGGCACAAATTCCATATTGCCGGGAACAGGTCTGATAATAAGAAGCGCACCCATAAATGCAATGATCGTAGCAATAATATCACTCCTGGAAGGTTTTTCTTTAAGCAGCGGAATAGATACCAGTATCGCAAAGAAGGGCGATAATTTATTAAGCATATTGGCATCTGCCAGGACAAGTCTATCAATGGCATAGAAGTTGGCAATAAGCCCTGTTGTCCCAAACAAGCAGCGAAAAAGAATGTCTGTCCCATATTCTTTCTTGATCTCAAATCTTTGCCCTTTAACCAAAAGGGTCGCTATCGCAATGATGAGAGCAAATGCATTCCTGAAAAATGCCTTCTGCATTGTCGGAAGGTCCCCAGCGAGCTTTACGAAAAAGGTCATAAGTGAAAACCCAATCGCAGCAAATATTATAAATAGTATTCCTTTCTTCTGATCATTCGTATTTTCCATTTTGTCTATAATCCCGTCTCTTTTGTCCATTATTTCAAAATTCTTATTAGGTATTTATACACCAATTTCACATTCCTATCATTTCATAGATTTTCTCAATAAACGGAGACTTATATTCTATATATTTCTCAATATCATCGGGATATAGTTTTGCTCCTTCTTCTTTGATACGGCTATATTCTTTCACTGCATCGGGATGAGTCCGTAGATAATCTCTGAAAGTGATGTGTCTTTTGAGCTCTGGCGAATCCTGAGGGCATACATATAAATGGTGCTTTCTAAGATGCTCTTTGCCCACATATTTGAATGCCTCTCGCCCCGTAATGCCAAGATCACCTTCATGTTGATAACCTATTGTTCCCAAAGCTGAAATAACTTCTTCTAACACAGTGTAATCCTTGATGACAACATCTATATCTATGATAGGTTTTGCAGATAATCCCTCAACAGAAGTGCTCCCGACATGTTCAATTGTAATTGCCAGTTGTCCGAGTGCAGCTGCAAGCTCCTCTTTTATCATTAGGAAATCCTGCTTCCATTGTTCATCATATGGAACTACAACAACATGCTTTGTCACCATTTAATATTCCTCACAACCAATTCTTTTCGTTCCTCAATTTTTCTTCGCATCTGCTTAAGTTCTGTTCTTTCTCAAAGAAAGCCTTCTTCAACTGCAGATATTCTTCATCAGTGCATACTTTCTTACACATTGGTTCAAAAGATTTTGTTATTTCAAAGCATTCCTTCATATTCTGACAGGGATAATCATTACATTCGGAACAGTTGCTTATCCCTTTATCTTCGCAACACTTCACCACACGATATCTGCACCAGTTTTCAGGCTTGCATCCGGTACATGAAATCTCTTCATTTGTTACAATATGATCTCTATAGCCTATTTTCATCCAAAGTTCTGCAGTATGCCTAAGCTCTTCGTCCATCTTCTCATACGGATGTGCGACATACCTGGGGCAGGCTGAACAATCATTTCCACATGCAGCTATTATTCTTTCCATTGTTCATCATCTCCCATCCATTTACTCAGCCAATAAAGCTGGCTGCCGATAAAACATGATTTCCTTAGGGAAAAATACTTCCGGTTCCCATGAATACTCTGATGAATCCAATAACAAACAAATGAGCCGGGTAATAGATGTAAAAGAACCATTTCATTCCTTTCCAGCTACCTCTTTCACCGTTGTACTGTTTCAAAATCGGCAATGATAGTAGTGTACACATCTGAAGAATTCCGTAGGCTTTATCCATACAGAAGAAATAAACGCTTGCATATATCGCTGTCCAAATCAGGAGAGTAAGCGATTGTTTTTTGAAATCACCACGATTAAAGTAAAGATATACAGGACACATGGCTGCAACCGTAGACCAATCGGAGGGAAAAGTAATAAAGCAGATCAGAATGATCAAAAGAATCTTAGTCCATTGAGGCAATTTTTCGGTTGTAAAAATAACCATCAAAACTACAGACCAGGCAAGCGGCCACATCACGCTGGTCATATTGAAAATTCCATTTGGAATAAAGGGTATTCCACCGGCAAAGTTATATGCAAAGTGAGAAATTACAGCAAATAAGAATAACCTTGAAATGTACTTTTTCACGTTTCGGGTGTAATGAAATCCCTCAGCAATGAAGAACCACATAATAGGTGCTGTCAGTCTTCCAATCGCATGCAGCGCCATGATCCACCATATTTTCTGACATCCCGGAAACAGAAGCCATGTCACATGATCTATGGTCATCGCAATAATAGCAATAACCTTAATTTGATTAGAATTTAACCCCATTTTCTTTACTTTTTCCATCGTTCTCCCAGTTTTGGTATAGAATTTCGTTGTATCTGGCATTAGCTTCTTCAGCCGCCTTCTTGTTGTGCCAACTATCTATGTCGCTGCAGATTGCCAACATCTCATCCACGATAAGCTCTGCTGTTCTTGGCTTTACGTTATAAAGATATGCCAGCATCCTGTCCATTGCTTTAGGACTTCCAAGCTGCTTTGCGATCTGCTCTCCAAGCTCCTTGGGAAATCCCAGTTGCTTTACTGCGCCCACCAGCTCATCTTTCTTTCTGGCCCATTCAATACGATTATCTGTCATTATGTTTCTCCTTTGTTACAGGCTCAGAACCTGATGCTATACACTCCATTATATGCCAAATACCAGTAACCATACTATATTTAGAGCAAAAAAAATCTCAGCAAGCCCGAACCTGCTGAGATTATAAAATCTATACCAAACACATACCCTACTCCTGAGATATACTCTTCTCTTGTTAAAACCATTCATCACGACATTGAGAAAAAAGCAAATCTGGCCATGAATATAATGATGAATGCACTGGAAAGAAAATTTGATGTCAAGCATGAGTACAAGATTTAAGAGTATCTTATCTCTTTACTTCTCTTATCATCGAATACTCTGCGAGCATTGTGCCGTCTTTTAATCTGATGGCATTTGGTTTTACACCGGAAATCCTAAAGCCCATTTTTTCATAAAGAGCTCTGGCCCTGCTGTTTCCTTCGACAAAGTCGAGTTCCATCTGGGTTATGTCCTCGTTGGCTTCGGCGATGCGGATGAGTTCCTGAAAAAGCCTTGTTCCGATTCCAAGATTCCAGTAATCTTTGCAAAGTGCGATGGCTACTAAAGCGCGATGCTTCGTCTTAATGTTTTTGCTCCAGGTAACCTGGCAGTTTCCCGCTATTTTCCCATCAACGATACAAACAAGCATTGTTTCGTTGTCAGAAGCGTTCATCCTGTCAAAAAGAGCTTTTTCGGCTTCAGCACTGTATTTGGCACATTCTTCCGGGTATCTTAAAATAAACTCTGTCTCTCCTGCAGATTTAAAGAGGTAGTCCAAAGTGCCCTGAATGTCTTCATCTCTTGGGCTGCGGATTATCGCAGTTCGTCCGTCTTTTAAAGTAAATTCGAAATCATCTATCTTCATAATGCCTTTCCTCCGCCATTTTATTTTTTCTTACAGATGTACAACAGATGGTTTGTATGACCAAGCAGCTCTCTCTTTTCCGAAAAGGCAAGATACCATTTTGAAAGAGCTTCAAAATCTTTATCTGTAATGCAGAAATCAGGTCTGTCCTCAATCGGTTCGATCAGGCCATCCACGCCGGTTGTGGTGATCCACTCCACTTCTTTTCCCTCAAAAAGAGCCTCAAATTCAGTCACATCATAGCCGGTAAAAAGCTGCTCCTTGAAGTGCCTAATCTTGTAATCTTCTGTAAAGTTCTCCTCCTGCCCCTCTGACCATTTTCCGTAAAAATAGTTTGCATACATAATTGCGAATACTGAAATGAATGCAAACATTATGGTTCCGCCGGGCTTTGTGACACGAATTGCTTCGTCAATTGCCTTGTTCACATCAACCTTATCATAGAGATGATACATCGGGCCAAGTACTAAAGTTACGTCAAAAGAGCTGTCGGCAAAGCGGCTAAGATCTGTAGCATCCCCCTTAAAAGCCTTGATAGTATCTATCCCTTCACAGTTTTTCTTAAGTCTCTCGAAGTTACTCTGAACAAGCTCAATTGCTGAAACATCCATGCCCTCTTTTGCAAGAGCCACTGAATATCGTCCTGTTCCTGCGCCGACTTCAAGGATTTTTGCCCCCTTTTCTGCAAAGCGATGAATGTAATGCATTGTGGTAGCATATTCGAGTCTTCCATGAACTGAGCATTCCAATCTGTCATCCTCAAGATAGTTGTCGTAAAAATCGCTTACGATCATCTCCCTTGTTTCTTTTATTTCCTGAGCCCCCGCTAATTCCATACCTATTCCTCCTAAAGTAAAAAAATAAGCCTCACCAAACTCAAAGTCTGATGAGGCTCATAATCAATTAACAATGCACTTGTAGTTAATTTACAGGCATTTTCTCTTGTCCTCATCAATTCTATCACTAATAGACCCCTGATTATTATTCACGGGATTTTCATTAATGGATATAAAATTGACGAGGTAAGTGTGTATCATATTTATACCGCTTTCTGAAAATTATTACTTGCAAGTATAATTGTCGATCAATTATATGTCAACATCTTTTTTCCAAAAAGCTATGGTCATCTTTAAATGCGCAAGAATATGTATTATAGTTAATATATAGATGTATTTTCGTTGTCTAAAATATAAAAAGAAAGGACAATCTTCATGAATACTCTTACCAAGAAAATCTGTTCCTGCGCCGGATGCGTAGCACTGGTCTGCTTCTGTATCTTCGGACACTATTACGTTGAAGAACATGAAGGCCATCAGTATGACGGCGCTGCTCAGGGCTTTGCAGGCGAAATCAAGGTTTCTGTTTTTGTCGATAACGGCACTATCACAGAAATCACCTATCAGACCGAAGGCGAGACACCTTCAATCGGTGGAAGCGCAATCAAGTCACTGCGCACAAAGATTCTCAAAACCCAGAACACTCAGATTGATGCTATCTCAGGTGCGACCTACACTTCAAAGGGCTTTCTTAATGCAGTAAATGCAGCACTTGCAGCAGGCGGAGTCGTTGCAGACGGCAGCCACAGCGGAAATGTTGTCACAGAGGACTACGAGGCTACAGCTGATGTAGTTGTTGTAGGCGGTGGCGGCGCAGGTATGACTGCTGCTATCACAGTCGCTGAAAATGGTAAAAAAGTCATTCTCCTTGAAAAGAGTGATATCCTCGGCGGAAATACCAGCAGAGCAAGCTCCGGTATGAACGCCGCAGAAACTCACTACGAAGCTGAGCAGGGCATCGAAGATTCAGTTGAGCTTTTCATCGAAGATACAATGAAGAGTGGAAAAGAGATCAATGATCCAGAACTTGTAAGGACTCTTGCAGAGAACACTTCAGATGCCATCGACTGGCTGGATAAAGAAAATGCTCCTCTCTCCGGTCCTCTCGGAACCATGGGTGGACTTAGTGCAAAGAGAACTCACAGACCGACAGACGCAGAAGGAAATGTCACTTCAGTAGGTAACTTTCTTGTTTCTGCACTTGGTGTAAGACTTGAAGAACTTGGCATAGAAACAGTTACAGGCGCTACTGTAAATAAGATCATAATGGAAGACGGAAAAGCTTGTGGCGTTACAGGTGTCGGAAGCTATGGTGAAAAGATAACCGTTCACGCAAATGCCGTAATTGTTGCTACAGGCGGATTTGGCGGAAATATGGACCGAATCGTACAGCTTCGCCCCGATCTTGCAGGCTACATTTCAACCAACGTTGCTACAGCAAGCGGCGATGCAGTTGACTTCCTAGGAGAAGTCGGTGCTGATTTCGTAGATATGGAACAGATTCAGCTCCATCCTACAGTTATTCCTACTGACGGCGCTCTCGTAGGTGAAGCCCTAAGAGGCGACGGCGCAATCCTTGTTAACCGCGAAGGTGTTCGTTTCACCAATGAAACAGGCACAAGAGATGCTGTTTCAGCCGCAGAAGTTGCACAGACAGGCGGAAATGTCTGGCTCATCGCAAACCAGGAAATGTACGAAGGCTCAGCAGTTATCAAAAAGCTTGATAAGAGCGGATATCTTGTAAAAGGCGATACTCTTGAAGAACTTGCCTCTGCAATGGAATTTGATGCAAATGCTACAGCTTCTCTCCTTCAGACAGTTGAGGCCTGGTCTTCCTACGTAGCTTCAGGAAGCGATCCTGATTTTTCAAGAGACATCGGAACTCCTCTTACAGACCTCTCTTCCGGCCCATATTACGCAGTTAATGTAGGTCCCGGAATTCACCACTGTATGGGCGGCGTAAAGATAAACTCAGATGCTCAGGTTATTTCCACAGATGGAACTCCAATCCCCGGACTCTACGCTGCAGGCGAAGTCACAGGCGGAATCCATGGTGCTAACAGACTCGGCGGAAATGCCGTAGCTGACATCGTTGTATTCGGCAGAATCGCCGGAGAAAATGCTTCGAAATAAGTTGCTAATGTAAAAAAAGGAAATGATAAAAGTTAAATATTATTTCTTACATGAAGGAGATAAATTATGGGAAGAAGAACAAAACATTTTGTTGCAGCGGCATTTTTCCTAGCTTTGTTAATTTCTTTAATAACACCGGCCATACAGGTTCAAGCAAATGACTCTGCGACGGAGTATGCGGTACAAAGCGGCGATTGCCTTTATAAGATTGCAAAATCCCAGCTCGGAAGCGGAAGCAGATGGTCTGAGATATATGAGCTAAATAAAGACATTATAAAAGATCCTGCACTGATATTTGTTGGGCAAAACCTTAAACTTCCGGGTGCAACCTCTGTAACTGCCGTTGTCACACCGGATGCCTCAAATGATGCAGCTGCAGCCGAGAAGATAAATCAGGATGAGCAGAAAGAGGCTGACAAATATGCGCAGATGCTCTATGATGCAGCCAAAAAAGCCGAGCCGGCTGTTACTGCAGTTCTAAAGTCAATGGAATCAGATAATGCACATCTTGAGGGTCTGGATTTCAGATTAAAAACAGTAGAGAGTACCAGCAGAAAGATACTTTCCGATGCTCATGATGCGGAGATTTCAATCGAAGAATCTGCAAAGAATATAAAGGATTCACTGAGGTATACCTTTATAATTGATGATTCAGATTATGTTGAAACGTCTAAAAAAATCATGGATACTCTTATTGCGAATGGAACCACAGTAATCAATTTCAAAAACTTTTGGACCAATACTTCCAATCCTTATCAGGGGATAAATATTCAACTTAAGGATACTAGCGGCGTGATCTTTGAGTTGCAGCTACATACCCCAATGTCTTATGATACTAAAGAGCATAAGGCACATCAGTATTATGAGATAGCAAGAAGCGAAACTGCGACAGAAGAGGAAAAGGCTGCGGCAAATAAGACAATGGAAGATTTGTTTGCTCTTATTCCTGTACCTGAAGGAGTAGAAAAACTTTCATACTAAGGTGACAAACTATGGATGAAAATACACAGTATTACAAATTTATTGTCGGCAGCGTTATTGTACGCCGGACCGGGCAAAAGATAGAGAAAATAGGGAAAAATGGAGTCTGGGAGGATGCCTCAAAAATGGCATACCGCTTTGTCTGGGATGACGATATGCTTGTTGAGATTACAAAAGAGGAAGCCAGAGACCTTTTAGCCAAAAGAGGCATAGATCTTTGAAGCCGAAAAAAGGAAAGCGAGTTTTCGCTTTCCTTTTTTTGATCAATGATATTTGACTCTATCTCTTATGTGGGTCTTTTTCTTCCTTCATGTGATACATATTTTTATCAGCAGCAGAAATGAACTCATCAATATTATCTGTTTCATCTGTTATATTTGCGATCACATATCCGTAACTGGCAGCAATATCAAATGGATTCGAATGCGCATCATTATAATCCTTTAGAAATGAATCGATCTTATTTCCTATCTCATCATAATAGTTTTCGTCATTACTTGCTGTGCAAAAAATCAGAAACTCGTCGCCACCCGTTCTCACAATCTTAGCATCCGGCGGCATAGATTGTTTAAGAGCATCTGATACTGTTTTGATTGCCTCATCACCGGCAGAATGACCGTATGTATCATTGAGATACTTAAGGCCATTAAGATCCAATACACAGACAAATATGCTCTTCCCCTGCTTCCTGGCATCCTCTATTACTTGCGCTTCATAGTATTTGAGCCCTTTTCTGTTATAACAACCAGTTAACTGATCTGTCATATTCTCAGCAAAAAGCTTTGCATAATCGCCTTCAAGCCTGCTTATTTTTGCAAGCAGCTCATTGATCTCAGCTTTTTCTTTTGACTTCTGCTGATGAACATCTTCAAGAAGAAAAAGGTATTCTTTACCCTGAGAGCTGTTTTCAAATTTAGCATTACATATAGTGATTTTTGTCCAATAGTATTTAAAATCCGAGTGCCTGATACGGCACTCTGCAGATATGGAGACTTTATCAGATAGTTCCGTATGAATCCTCTCTGTATTTGTCAGAATGTTAAACGCTTCTCTGTCTTCAGGATGAATGTTTCTATAGACGTGGTCACAAAGAACGTTGAAAAATTTTGCTTTGTCCAAACAAAGATTGTGTACCTCATTGTCATAGTCAATAATATTGCAAGAATGCGTATTCTCCTCAACTAGTACAATAAGCTGATAGAGACTTCTTATGGCATTGCCTATAGATATGGATACATGCTCATTGTCATTATTTATCATAATCACTTGACCTCTTTGTTATGACAATCCCTACTAGTTAAGTATCCCCTTCATCACTCTCCTGATGTCCTCAGCGTGATGTCCGTAGAATACGATATGGTGATTTCCGCAAGGCTTTCTGAGAATCTCAGAAACATCTTTCTCAAATTTAACAAGAATCTGCGTGCGGCACAGATCAGGCTCATCAAGGTTCTTAAGGATCTTGCCATCACTGACAAAGAAGTTCTTGAGATCAGCAGACATTCTGAAGATAGTAACGTCCTCTTCCTTAAGATACCCCTTGATTGCAATGCCTGTTCCTGACTCGAAGTGAGTGTCGAGACGTAAGTCCTTGGTCATTGCAAGCGGAATCGTGCAGTGAGCAAGAACTACTGTATTGTCTGCAGGAGAAATCCTTGAAGGATTCGCCTGAAATGAAGACTGCCCGGTGAGGAGTCTTACAATGTGCATTGAAATAAGTGCAGCTATATCTCCTTCACAGGTTGCAGTCACTCCTTCATCATTAAGGATTGCAAGTCCCGCACATCCTGTTGTTGCAAGCGGCTGTAAAAGGTCAAAACATCTGACAGTAAAGCCTGACAGGCCATACCTTTCAGCAATAGTCTTAAAAGCTCCAAAGGTTCGAAGCGCCTTGGTCTTTTCTGCATCATCAAAGGTTCCCGGAAGAAGGTCTTTGTTTACCATCAGTGCACGGTCAAATTCCTGCTTAACTTCCTCAAGTGAAATGTCCTTGAAAGCTATTCCGAGCTTTTTAGTAACCTCATCATACGACGGAACTGACGCAATAAGCCAGTCTGATGGGCGTCCCATTACGCCAAAGACAGTTTCAGACAGTTTTTTCCTAAGCTGCTCTGTCATAGCAAGAGTCTTGATACGGTCTACGATGTAGCCTAAATCTCCATGAAGTATCTCGCCGCTCTTACCTCTGCCTGTTATGTAGGTCATAATCTCCAGGGAAGCTGCAAGCGAATTGTTGGAGCCGTTTGTGAGGAGATAATAAGGCTCTTTTAATTTATCAAAGTTCTGTAAAAAGAGATTCTCACTTCCACCTGACTGGATGAATATGAGTTTTAAATCACAGTCATAGTCTGAAATGTCGCTCATTACAAGGCTGTCGCCAAGTTTTGTCTCGATATCAGCAATAAATCCGCCTGTGATAGGATTTAGCTGATCATTATAATTAAGGCCTGATCTCAAACCTGATATTTTTATATTCATATATCTACCCTCTCTACTTACTGTTTTCCCTGAAAGCTGTCCACCATTTCCTGAAGCTCCACATAGCGGTCCATCTTGCGATCTATCTCTGCATCAACTTCCTCTTTTTCCTTGCTAAGTGCCATGAGCTTTGGATAGTCCGTTGCGGCCTTTGCTATCTCTTCCTCAAGTTCAGCACTTCTTTCTTCGAGCTTTTCTATCTCGGACTCGATGTTATCGTACTCCTGCTGTTCCTTGAAAGAGAGTTTTGTCTTCTCTCTTGGCGCGCGGTACTTGCCCTTTTGAGTCTTATCTTCTGCTGCAGGAGCCTTGCCTGCTCCATTTGAAGACGCCACATCTCCATCCACCTCTTTTTTGTGGACAAGATAATCTGAGTAGCCGCCCTCGCTCTGGTAGAGATTTCCATCAGGCTCAAAAGCAAATATCCTTGTCACAACTCTGTCCAGGAAATATCTGTCATGGCTTACGGTAATGATGATGCCCGCAAAGCCATCAAGATAATCCTCAAGTATTCGCAGAGTCTGAATGTCCAGGTCGTTGGTAGGCTCATCCAGAATGATGACGTTTGGCTGTTCCATAAGAACTCTTAAAAGATACAGCCTTCTTTTCTCTCCACCCGAGAGCTTTTCAATAGGCGCATACTGCATCTCAGGGGTAAAAAGAAATCTCTCGCACATGACAGATGCTGAAACAAGCCCCTCTGCTGTTCTGATAAACTCTGCAGTATCCTTTATATAATCGATGACTCTTTTGCCCTCATCCAGAGCTTCGTTTTCCTGTCCAAAATATCCTATCCTGATGGTCTGTCCGATTTCAACAGTTCCCGTATCAGGCTGCTCCATACCGATAATGCATTTAAGAAGCGTTGACTTGCCGCAGCCATTTGGCCCGATGATTCCTATTCTGTCGAGCTTGTTAAAGGTATAGGAATAGTCCTTAAAAAGAGTCTTTCCATCATAGGACTTGGAAATTCCCTCTAAGATAATTGTCTTGTTGCCCATTCTTGTAGGAAGTGAAGAAAGCTCGATCTGTCTCTCTTCCTCCGGGCGCTGCCTGTCGCGAAGTGCTTCGAATCGCTGAATATGAGCCTTCTGCTTTGTCGAGCGGGCTCTCGCTCCCCTCAGCATCCACGCGAGATCTTTTCTGTAAAGAGCCTGTGCCTTTCTCTCCGCAGCCTGCTCGTAATCAAGGCGCTGCTGCTTGAGCTCAAGAAAGCCCGAGTAATTGGTCTCATAACGATAGACGTTGCTCTTATCAATTTCCAAGATCTGGTTCGTCACCTCATCAAGGAAATATCTGTCGTGAGTGATCATAAGAAGTGCTCCCCTGAAGTGCTTAAGAAAATCCTCAAGCCACTCGATCATCTCAGAATCCAGATGGTTTGTAGGCTCATCAAGGATGAGCAGATCTGATGGAGTCATGATCGCTGCGACAAGCGCCGCCCTCTTTTTCTGTCCACCTGAAAGAATTGATGGATCGCACTCAGGATCATCTATACCAAACTTGGCAAGATTAGCCTTGATCTCACCCATCTTGTCCCAGTGATCACCGCCTGCATAGATCTTGTCTGTAATATTCTCCAAAAGAGTCTTATTCATATCAAATATTGGATTTTGTGGCAGATATGAAATGCGAAGGCCGTTGCTGACTACGACCTGACCGCTGTCAGGTGTAGTAAATCCGGCAATTATAGATAAAAGTGTAGATTTGCCTGTTCCATTGGTTCCAACGACACCGATCTTGTCTGTGTCGTTTATTCCAACTGATATCCCGCTAAACACAGGCTTTGACATATATGATTTAGATACATTTTCAACATTTAAAATATTCACGTTCTCACTGTCCCTACTTTTTTCAAATTCCCCCTATATTTTTTATCTCTTTTTACTGCATTAAGCAAGGCTAAATTCGATGTCAGGAGCATCCATTAGCCCCGCCTCAAATTTCACCCTGCATTTCCAGACGCCGCCTTCCATATATGTAGCCATAACAGTGCCTGTTCCATATTCGGGATATAGAAAAAGAGTAACCTTATCGCCAACTGTAAACTTACATGATGAGATACTTGAGTTTGCACCGCCGCTTACTTTCTCAAGCTGCTCGTTATTTAAAGTCTTATTATCTTCCATTCTGCATTCCTCCAATTCTCAAGTCTTGTATTCATGCAAGTCCTTCCTGGACTTCCTTTTTATGCTTCACTTCGCCGGCATATTTGATGATCTTTTCCACCCACTGATCATCCGGCGCATCAAGCTGATATGCATCGAATCCATACTGACGCCCCTGCGTACAGATGACGGATTCATCGTCAACATGAAGTGATATATGATATCTGCTCGGAACCTTCTGCGGAAGTATCTGCTTGCTGTTACCCTGAACTTCCTTTAAGTGGCGCTGAGCATTGATTATTCCGTCAAAAGAAACTCCGTAGTAATGGAACAGCTTTTTAATATAACTCTCTGTCCTAAAGGACGAAGTATAAACCCAGACCTCATATCCAAGCTCCTGCAAGGAATTGATCAGTAGCGGGGTCCCTTCTCTTAATCTCTCCTTGTAAATTCGGTTTAGCGGAAATCTAAGAGGAGGCTCTGTTTTATGCGTTTCCGGAAAAACGAACAGAACCTCATCCAAATCAAAAGAAACCCTCATCTTGGGCCTATTTTCTTCTTCACTCCTCATCTTTTATCTTCCCCACAATATCCATTATTGCCTGAGACCAGTTGCTCTTCTCGGTATCGATCTCGTAGTCCTCAAACTCTTTTGTAACAGAGTCTGTCCTTACTACGCTGTCGTTATCGATATGAAGCGTATATCTGTACTGACCGGCCATCAGCTTATCGATTTTCGACTTAGTACTATCACTAAAGCCTGCATTTCGCCCGGTTCCCGTGATGATACCTGTGACATTTACATGATATTTTCTCATGTAGCTTCTAATGTACTCAATCGAATAAAACTTGGATGAGTAAACCCAGATATCATATCCTTTGAGGGAAAAGAAATTGAACAGAGCCGGTATTCCCTTTTTAATGCGCTCTTTATGCACAAGACCAAAGGAAAATGTAGGTCTTTTCTCAACTTCATCCTCATTGGTGGAACCAAATACAACCTCGTCAAGATCAAGCGTAATTCGCTTGTTGTTCGAGGCTGACTCAAGCATTTTAAGGATGTCATCCTCGTGTGTGAGGTTAACAACCTTTACAGGAACCTTCTTCCATCCAACTCTGTAGAAAGCAGCCCATCTGTGATGTCCGTTGACTATCATATAGCCTTCGGGATGCATCTTCTCTACTATGATAGCATCATTTAATGGGTTAGTTCCATTGTCATGGCTCAAGGTCCTGATTTTCTGCTCGTACTCACTAATGATTCTGTAGCTTGGTCCAACTCCGGGCTTCGTAAACTCATCATCCGGATTTGGATGAAGGTCAAGACAGTTGACGCGCGTTACAAATGCACGTTCCCAAACGCTTGATTTTACAGGAAATGCAATTCCATTGTACTTCTTAATCTCTTTTTCCAGGTAGGTGTTAAAATGTTCCCTCATGTCTAGTTCCTCCATCATCCTTGAAAAAGCAACTACTTGGTGCTTTGATTATAACGCATTTAATATAAAAAACCTATTAAACTATTCGAAAATTTGCATCAATCATTATTGTTTTTGCAACTATTCCTTTCACCTGGAATAGATTTGCATATAAAAAAGCATGTTGCTCGCAACATGCTCGCGCCGAGCGCGGTTGCATTTATGCAACATATACCTTACGCGCGAGTGCGCATCCATAGCGGAGCGTTTTTTGTTTAATAGGAAATTCGGAG
>JAEEGL017057311.1_pt1 | contig 14041 bp, 12 predicted proteins | sample 9134231 | NCBI WGS metagenome assembly JAEEGL01 (sample SAMN16246548, study PRJNA631951) | gut metagenome | biome: gut microbiome; feature: rumen; material: fiber-attached | host: Bos | place: Iran: Karaj | collected 2018-10
CCAATCCTCAACACGCGAGCAGCTATACCACATTTATTGAAGTAATACTGAATAATTGCTTCTGCCATCTGTTTTCCCACTCCGTATGGCGTAGTTGGTTTAAGTATATCTGATTCATATGCATATCCTGTAGGTTTGTTTCCATATATAGCCCCTCCCGAAGACGGGAAAACATAATGCTTCACATCGCATAATGCCATTGTTGACAGAACATAATCATGGTATCTCAATGTATTCCCTATTTCATGGCTTAATGAAACATCAGATGTGTTTGGCATACTTGTAGAAACAAAATCCATTACACAATCCGCTCCTGTAAGTGCTTTCTGTAGAAAACCACTATTCCATATATCACCAATGTAATAATCAACATCTTTAAATCTAAATGTATCATCTGGTCTAACTATATCTAGACATCTAACACTTATTCTTCTTTTTACTAATTCGGCCAGCACGCTATGTCCAATAAAACCATTCCCACCTATCACAACAACAAACCTGTTCACGAAACACCTCCAGAATAGTGTTTGTTTAACACTTTATTATATTGTTCAATTGAGTATTTCCCAATTCTGTCCCAAGCGTAATTACTAAGGACATATTCCCTGCATCTATAATAATAGTCATTGCCATTAAGCTTATAATCCTCTACAGCTTCAATAATAGTCTTAGCAATCGAGCCGGCATCGAGTTCAGCGCGCCAGCCAATTCTATTATTAGCAACTTCTTCAGCTATATTTGTACCAGGAGTTGCTATACAGGGATTACCATACGAAAGTCCATCTAGAACAGTCATAGGAGAACCTTCATATCTTGAAGTTAATATGAGAATATTACATTTTTCTAATGCCTTTTTTTTATCTAAGCCATATATAGTACCGCAGTTTTCCACTGATATCACTTTATACTTTTTGATGTGGCTTTCAATGAATTCTAATTGTTTTTTATTGCCCGTGCCATACAAATTGATCTTCACTTCATATTCTTCTTTCTCCAAGTAATCCAAGGCATCAAACAGATAGTCTAGTCCTTTGTGATGTATGTCATAACGTCCAAGAAAGTATATTGTTGGATTGCTAATAGATTCAGTATCTTTATTTCTCGCATCGTGAACAACTTCGGGAATAATGCCATTAGGTATAATCAATTCATTGCTTGATCTATAAACAGAATCAAGATATTCGGCTTGATTTGTGAAGATGTATCCAACGCTATCCTTGATTTGAGATTTGAATATTGTATTATTAGCTACTATTTTTTTTACATATGATTTATTCATAGCTTGCCTACCAAATGAACCATGAGGTTCAATGAAGAAAGGGATTTTCATTTTTAGTAAAGCTTTAGTAGTTGCTACATAATCAAAGCAAAAGAAACTGTGTAGGATAGCCATGTCAGGATTATACTTTTCAATAAAGGTGAAGATGTTATCTGTGCCTAAAAAAGAAAAATAAGGAGAATCAATTTCATCTACTTTTGCTCTGATTGATAGAACCCTTGAATCTACACCGTCAATCGCATTCTGAGCTTCTGTTAAGTTCTTTAAAACAACTACAACACCACCTGTCGGATTCAAATGGGTTGCTGTAATATGTAAAATTCTCATTTCCTCAACTCCCGTATTTTTCTTGCAGGCACTCCTGCATATAAGCAATTGTCTTCATCAAGACTTCGAGTAACTACTGAATTGGCTGCGATTATACAATTCGATGGTATATTCACCCCTGGCAGTATTACAGCGTTTACAGCAATCCAAGTGCCATCGCCAATTGTAACCGGTTTATCCACGTGTTCTCTATTAACACATGATGCATTAGCTGAATAATCACTAATATCTAAACTGCGAGTAAGAATTTTTGCTCCATCAGATATTGTTACATTATTGCCTATCTGTAGCCCGCCATAGCATTGTAATACGCAACCTTCATTTACAGAAACATTGCGTCCAAGCTCCAGATGATTAATATCATATATGCGAGGTATTCCATTAATCTGAGTATTCTTACCCCATATGCTCGGGTGAAACACTCTGTATAATTCTCTTCTAAACTTGTCCGCTATTTTAATTATCATAACTATCTCCTTAAAACTCTCTTGTACATGAATCTCTGAAAGCGAACAGGAAGTATAAACATACCTAATTGTGCGGCGGAAACCACTATAAAATCCCCGAAGGAATTGAACCCGGTTTTCCATGCTTTGTATCTAATCGTTAATAATATCTTTGTGTTAATCCAAGATTTGCGTTTTCTATAAGTCCCTTCGTCGAAACGGAATCGAAAAACTTTCTCAGCGAGATTCTCACAATATGCGTTATTAGAAAGCATTTTAATCCAAAGGTCGGTGTCTTGGTTCTTTCTATAATCCGAATAACAACCGGCTTTTTCAACCGAAGATTTTCTATACATCACCGTAGGATGGTTAAAAGGATCTCTTGTTTTAGCAAATCTATATATATCTTCATTAGTTATAGGAACCCTTCTTTCCCCAATAATATTATCAATGCTTCCAACAAATTCTTGAACTGAGCAACCAACAATATCAAGTCTTGGATTCTTTTCAAATGCCTTTACTTGTAATGCGCAACGTTCAGGCAACGAATAATCGTCAGAATCCATACGAGCAATTAACTCGTTCTTAACGACTTTTATGCCTTCGTTCAAGGCTAACCCAAGACCAACATTCTTTTCGAGATTAACTTGAACAATCGGCGCACCATTCTTAAGAAGATTATCTATTACATTCTGTAATGCATCGCTCACGGGACCGTCTTTTACCAATACTATCTCATCTGGCTTGTATGTTTGATTAACCATACTCTCTAAAGCCAACAGAAAGAAATCAGGGTTATCTTTTGCGTATACAGTCATTAAGACTGAATATTTCTCCATGAGTTATGAATCCTCCTATTCGTGAACATGAACGTTTTAGGTGTAATCTTTCCCTAAAACAGCAAATACTGTTCGGAACATAGTAATGATTTCCCCTATAAAGCTAAAATGCACGATACTCTTAAGATTCCACTGCATTTTGCCTGGAAGAACCTTATTCACATAAACAGCATCGGCATCATCTGCTGTTTCTAGTAACTTGTCCTCATCTTTATATCGTATGCTTGCTTCACTAGTAATCCCTGCCGGCATTAGCAAAGTAGCATAATAAACAGGTTTGTATTGTTTTACATATTTAAGTGCTTCAGGTCTAGTTCCAACAAAACTCATGTCACCATCGATTACATCTATCAGCTGTGGAAGTTCATCCAACCTCAAATGTCTAAGCTTAGCTCCAATGGATGTAATACGCGGGTCTTTGTTTACAGTTACAGCCGTTCCTTTTATATCTGCATCATTTACCATTGTTCGAAATTTGTGTATTCTGAAGACTTTTCCATATGAAGTTACTCTTTGTTGTCTATAGAATACTGGGCCATCGCTATCAAGCTTAATCAATATGGCAATAATCAGCATGGGTAAGAATAAAACTATCACCAGAATAGAGGCAATAACAACATCAAAAGCTCGTTTTAGAACTATCTGTCCACGTCGCTTGTTCAGAACCTCCCAGAAAGGACGGACTTCTGGAGTTTGCATAAATTCTGGAAGATCATCCCACTGTCTAAACATTTCGAATATCATTAATGACATCTCGCAAACACGCACATACATATGCTATATCTTCATCAGATAGTTTGGTATGAAGTGGCAAAGAAATCAAATTCTTATAATAATCATATGAGTTAGGGTACCTTTCAACGCCTCCAGAAATACTATTATAAGCTGTCATCATCGGCAACGGTTTATAGTGAACATTTGTTGCCACACCACGTTCTGCCATTTTGATAATGATCTCATTGCGGGATAGTTCTGAAATACCCGGCACTCGAATTAAGTATAGGTGATTTGAGCTAGTGATATTATCTGAACGATGAATAAGATGGCTGATTCCTAATTCATCACAAGTCTTATCGTATCTTTCAATGATATACTCTCTCCGTTTAAGCATATCCTCGTATCTATCAAGTTGTCTTAATCCAATTGCTGCTACAACATCTGTCATATTACACTTATACCATGGACCGATAATATCATATTCCCATGCGCCTACTTTCGTTTTTGTAAGAGCATCTTTATTCTGGCCGTGCAAACTCAATAGCTGATAAAAGTTATATATTTCTGCATTTGTCACACCGTTCTCATACACCATTTTAGGAAGACACCATGTGCTAGCACCGCCTTCTGCAGTAGTAAGATTCTTGACCGCATGAAATGAAAAACTGGTAAAATCAGCTATAGAACCGACACATTGTCTATGTGGGCTATCTAATCGTCCAAATCCCGTATGCGCAACAACTCTACTAGCCCCCAAAGCATGTGCTGCATCGCTTATTACAGCAACTCTATTAATTCCAGCTTGAATCCTAGAACTAAGGTCATCTAATGAATCTCCGTGTTCACATAGTGGCTTATATATTTGCCTTTTCTTATCAACAATTTCAAAGACTCTGTCATAGTCACATACAAGACCAGCAAGATCCACCAAAATAATAGCCTTTGTCTTACTTGTAATTAACTGTTCTAGCTTGGCATAATCCATTTCTGGGCAATGAGTTGTCCTATCCCCGTCTTTTTGTATGTCTACAAACTTAACAACTGCGCCGCAATGTATAGCAGCACTTGCAGTTGCTGAGTATGTATATGCAGGAACTAAAACCTCATCTCCTGGTTTGATCCCTAAAATGCGAAGATTAAGCTCTTCTGCAGCTGTTGCAGAGTTAAGACAAACAACCTTATTGCTATACTTTTCAATAGCATCAGAACTTGAACAGTCAATATCAGTCCTTCCCGTCTCTATATAGGATGCTAATCTACGCTCTAATAGTTTAGTTCTCGGACCAGTTGTAATCCAACCACTCCTTAATGCTTCGGCCACCTCTCTAATCTCTGTTTCACTTATATCAGGTGGACTAAAACTAATCTTGCGCTTTTCCATTCTTTCTCCTATGTCAGAATAATCAGTTAATGAACTGGCTTTATTCTTCTTTCAGCGAATTCACATTTTATTGCTACGTCAAACAATTGATCCAAAATACCTCTAGTCTCTACGGAATAAGTCTCGCGTATAGACCTTGTTTTTAACATCATCTAAAACACTCTCATATCTGTTAGCTATGATACAGTCACAACATTCTTTGAATTTTACAATATCATTTACCACAAGGCTCCCAAAGAAGGTTGATCCTTCCTCAATGCTAGGTTCATAAATAATTACATTAGCTCCTTTAGCCTTTAACCTTTTCATAACTCCTTGAATGCTACTCTGTCTGTAGTTATCAGAATTACTTTTCATTGTAAGTCTATAAACACCTATCGTTATGGGGTGTTCTCTATTGGCATCCCATACAGATGAAGCAGTATAATAACCAGCAAATTTAAGCACTCTATCAGCTATATGATCTTTCCTTGTTCTGTTACTCTCCACGATTGCTCTAATGAGTTCCTCTGGAACATCAGCGAAATTAGCTAGCAATTGCTTTGTATCCTTGGGTAAACAATATCCACCATATCCAAAGCTTGGATTGTTGTAATGATTCCCGATTCTCGGATCTAAACACACACCATCGATAATAGATTTAGTATCAAGACCCTTTAATTCAGCATAAGTATCTAATTCATTAAAATAGCTAACACGCAAAGCTAAATATGTGTTAGCAAATAGCTTAACAGCCTCCGCCTCGGTATAACCCATATATAGTATGTCTATGTTCTCTTTTTCTGCACCATTTTTTAACATGGTAGCAAAAGTCTCGGCCGCCGATCGACTGTTTTCATCGCATCCGACTATTATTCTAGATGGATACAGATTGTCATATAACGCTTTAGATTCTCTCAAAAACTCCGGGCTAAAAATGAGTCTGTCTGTATTATACTTTTCCCTCATTCGCTTCGTAAAACCAACTGGAATAGTCGATTTTATAACTACTGTAGCAAATGAATTGTTCTTCAATACTAAATCAATAACTGCTTCGACCGCAGAACAATCAAAAAAGTTCCGCTGTGGATCATAATTAGTTGGAGTGGCAACAATAACAAAATCAGCCTTACGATATGCGTCTGCACCATCGGTAGTAGCAGTCAGTCTTAGTCCTCGTGCTTTATGTTCAGTCAGATATTTCTCAATATACTCATCCTGAATTGGACTAACCCATTTGTTAATCATATCTACTTTTTCGGGCACAATATCAACAGCCGTTACTTCATTGTGCTGAGACAACAGCACCGCCAGTGAAAGACCTACATAACCCGTTCCAGCTACAACAATTTTCATTTCACGCATTCCTCGTTATTCATTCTCTACTGTTATTCCGAACCAAATCAGTTCGGAAGCCTGTTTTTATATAATACGATTTAACAATTGTTTGTTCATTTTCAGAACTATCAAATGTTCAATCTTTTTTTGATCCCCCATAATACAATGCATACCACTCGCAAAACTTCTGTAATCCTTTGCGAATTCCAATTCTTGGTTTAAAACCATAATCTATTTCAAGTTTTTCAGATTCCGCATATGTCATGGTAACATCACCAGCCTGCATTCCAACCAATTCTCTATGCGCATCGAAATCATATCCTTTATCTAATACTCCAGCTCTTACTAGTTCCTCTTGCAAAACCGTAATAAAATCCAATAAGCATACTGGAACACCACCACCAATATTGTAAATCGCATACGGAGGTTCTGGTAACCCATCTAATCCAACGCGTCTGCACGGAGCTCCTTGCATAACGCGAAACACGCCTTCAACAATATCATCAACATATGTAAAATCTCTCATCATATTTCCATAGTTGAATATTTTTATATTTTCGCCTGCCGCTAGTTTTTGAGTTGCCGAAAAATAAAACATATCAGGTCGACCAGCTGGACCATAAACAGTAAAGAAACGCAACCCTGTACTTGGTATGTTATAAAGCTTGGAATAACTATGTGCTATCAGTTCGTTTGTTTTTTTTGTAGCTGCATATAATGATACAGGGGTGTCAACCTTGTCATCTACCGAAAAGGGCACTTTCGTGTTACCACCATATACACTACTGCTACTAGCATATATCAAGTGTTGAACCCCTTTATAATCAATAATATTAGAACTATTAGACGCGGCTATGTCATATGAATGCCTGCACGCTTCAAGTATGTTATAGAAACCGATGATATTACTCTTAATATACACGTCTGGATGATCGATGCTGTATCTTACACCAGCCTGTGCTGCAAGATTAACCACAATATCAGGATTGTATTCGCTAAAAACCTTGTCTATTAAACACTTGTCAGAGATATCGCCTTTAATAAAAATATGTCTGACCGGAGATCTTTTACTCATATCGTTAATCAATCCTAGCCTGTATTCTTTAAGGGCAGGATCATAGTAATCGTTCAAGTTATCAATAGAAATCACTGTTCCTGATTCTAATTCCAACAGCAGGCGAAGTACAAGGTTTGCTCCAATAAAACCTGGAGAACCTGTTACGAGTATCGTCTTCCCATTTAGATCTATATTTGTCTTCATTTATGCTTCAACATCTCACAGAAATTCTTTGTTTATTAATAGTTAGCTATTCTTGTACTTGTATGTCTTAACAATTCCAGATACTATCTCACGAATCTCATCTGTCTCAGCTTTTGCTGCAGCGTCTAGGTCAACGAGCTGCTTTGAAAATTTTTCGTCGTTCATAGGAATAGGTTCTGCAACTGAGATTTCGGGATTCTCTTCCAGTTTTCTCAATCCTTCTTCATCCATAAGACGCTCTTCGTAAAGTTTCTCGCCGGGACGAAGGCCAGTATATTCAATCTTGATATCTACATCAGGAACTAGTCCTGAAAGTTTGATCATCTTTCTTGCTACATCATCGATTCTGACAGGCTCGCCCATATCAAGAACAAAGATTTCTCCGCCTCTTGCATATGCTCCAGATTCCATAACTAGTGCTACCGCTTCAGGAATCGTCATGAAGTAACGGATAATGTTCTTATCAGTAACTGTAACAGGGCCGCCTTTGGCAATCTGCTGTTCAAATATCTTAAGGACCGAACCATTGGATCCGATGACATTGCCAAATCGAACCGCTGAATAATTGGTTCTTACCTTAATCTCACCATCGTCGTACATCTTCTGAGCTTTTCTGTCCATCATCTGGATAACCATCTCACAGATTCTCTTAGACGCACCCATAATGTTTGTGGGATTAACAGCCTTATCCGTAGAGATAAGAACAAATCTCTCGACTCCCCACTTTGCAGCAGCTTGAGCCATCTTATAGGTGCCACCAACGTTATTTTTTATTGCTTCGTTGGGAGAGCCTTCCATAAGTGGCACGTGCTTATGAGCAGCAGCATGGAAGATAATCTCGGGCTTGTACTTCTCCATGACCCAATTAACTCGGTTGGTATTCCTTACAGAACCGATAAGAGCGATCATGTTTAGCTTGTCACCATATTTCTCACGAAGCTCACGTTCAATCCAAAAAGCATTATTCTCATAGATATCAAATATGATAAGCAAATTGGGTTCAGCCTTTGCAATCTGACGGCAAAGCTCAGAACCGATTGAACCACCACCGCCGGTGACCATTACAGTCTTGCCTGTAATGTATTGGCGGATGCTCTTCATGTTTGCCTTAACCGGATCTCTTCCCAGTAGATCCTCAATCTGAACATCTCTAAGAGCACTAACCTTTACCGAGCCCTCGATCATCTGATAGATACCAGGGATAACTCTTACCTTACAACCGGTGGAAGAGCAGATGTCAAGTATGTCCTTCTTATCCACGCCTCTAGCATCGGGTATGGCAAAAACTATCTCGTCTATCTCATATTTACCAACCATCTTAGGTATATCATTGCGATTACCTACTATAGGCACACCATCAAGTGTCCTGCCACGCTTAATAGGATTGTCATCTATAAGACAGCAAACCTTTGCGTTCAAGTGCTTGCTCATTGTATATTCATGAATTACATCCTTACCGCATTCTCCGGCGCCGATAATCATTACATTAATAAGGCTCTTGCCGACTCTGATGGAAGACTTTGAAATAAACCGAAGAAAACGATATCCGAATCTTAAAGCTGTAGTGCCAATAGCACTAAAAACGAGACCCATCATCCAAACAGAAATCGGAATATGTCTGTAACCCGTTACTTTAAAATCAATAATAACAAAAACAGCTGACAAGAATGTCAACAACAACCATGCCCCGAGCAAACGCTCTAATTCATTTACAGAAGCAAACCGCCAGATGCTGTGATAAAGCTTAAACGCAAAGAATACAACAATAGTAATTAGGGCAGCTGCCGGAACAATGGTGATATAAGCAGTTTGGTATTGTTCCAAAACCGTTGGAAACTCAAAGTCAAACCTAAGCAAGAATCCAACTATAAAACTAACAGCGATAATCAAAGCATCACATAAAGCGATGACTATTGCTCGCATTATCCAGTTTTTGTTGGTCATATGTTTATTATCGGTACTTTCCATAAAATATGCTTACCGCCAGTCTTAAAGAATAATTGCTCCGATAATCTCTACACCGCTGGTTTTAAGAAGACGTATCTGCTCATTCACCAATTTCCGTCTGGATGCCCCTCTTTGTTCTATTAAGACAACCCCATCATAGTCCGAAACGCCTTTAACTATAGAAGGATCATTGAACATATCCAATCTAATATCTCCTTTAAGGCCAATACTCTTAATTGATTCTTTAACATAATCAGAATCAACAGTTCCAGTAATAAGCAGTTTCTTCTTCTCTATTGTCATATTTGTAAGATTTGCATTAATAATAGCAAATGTATTTTCTGGCGTAAGCGAACTGTCATCATTTGACCAATTATCCAGAATCACCTGAAGCTTAGTCCTTTTATTAGATGGCTTGAGAACCCCAATTCGGTTAACATCTTTGTATACTGAGAAAAATTGAGTTTGCGAAACAAATTTGTGCCCAAAAACATATATCAAAGCATAAATCAAGGCCACCAAAGCCAAGCCCAAAACAAATCCTATAAGTCCTGATTTAATGCATCCGGTAACTGAAACGCCGCTTTCAGAAGTTGTTGATACAACTGACGAATCATAGAAACTTGTGCGATCATTTAGTCCAAGCACTTTGGCTATACTATCGAGATTATTGTTCAGATTATTGATTTGAGTTTGAATGGTATTTAATGTTGTAATTGAATCAATCTGTGTTTTTCTAACGTTTACGTCAAACCCAACTGAGGATTGGCGCCCAACAATTGAAATAGAGTGAGGCATAATCGTGCAATTTAAAGTGTCTGCTTCTACCTCAAGTTCAGCGACAATGGCATCCATAATATAATCAGTAATATCAACACTTTCACCAACCACACTTACTCCCATTACGCCCATTTGAATATTGCTTTCAGAATAAGCAGAATTGCTATAAGTGAATTCGCAATTAATTAACTCCTCTATAACACCTGAAGAATAATTCAAATCATCCGCTACTTCATTAATATAATCGCCCGTCAAAATGTCATTGCTATAAGCCTTGAATAATGAATTCAAACCTCCATCAACACTATTATCACAAGTAATTGTTACCTGTATCTTTGTCATTGCTGTATTAAGGGGATCTATCTGCATATAGGCAGAATTGTTAATATAGTTACCCTGAATCTCAACCTGTTTGTTAAGCACTGCGATGTTTTCCATAATATCATAGGCTCGTTCAATATTAGCGACTCTGTTGTAATAAGCCTCATCGCTTTCTCCAGGGAGCTTCACACTAGTATCCAGAACGTTGGTAACAGGGGCATCACTTGACTTTGTCTGCATGATAAATGAGTATCCAACACCAAACAGCACGAAGACAATAGATACAATGGTCAGAATTGTTGTATGCTTGAGAATATAGCAAAGCAAATCTTTGAGATCAACCTCAACTACTTGGTTCGTGCTTTCGTTCATCCTATTGCTCCTATATTATAATAAATGGATAACGATTTATTATAACCTCAATCGGCTAAAAGATAAACCCGAATTTCAGGCAAAGACTAAGATTTATGACTTACCCCAAACTGTGTAGAAGCCTGTGTCATAAATGATTTTATAATTGGCCTTATCGATACTACCTGCATCTGCAATTTCGTTGTTCAGAACCAGATAGTCGGACACTATCTCTTCATTTACGTTGTATATAGGAACAACATCCGTATCAATCAAGCCTGAATACTGTTTTGCAGCCTCACTTGCAGATATATCTGCGCCTTGCTGTTCACCATCTCTTAAAATGTAACTTACTGTTACCGGCTTATTTCCTGAATCCTCACAGATACACTTAGCTACCAGTATGCCTTGATCGTCCGTCTTATACAAATTGATTGAATCAACATATTCGTCATCCTTGATAAAAAGCCCAACTACTACAATTAGTATCGACAGTGATACAAGCACAGCATTTGTCTTTAGCCGTTTAGGCAAAGCAAAACTCTTGGATGTAATAACACAGGCAATAATCGTGCACATTGGTAAAAGCACAAATGCTTCTTTAATTCCGTCAAAAAAGGTAATGAACAGTGGGTTGAGGAGCACAAGAACTATCAACAGGGTGGAATATACGGCAAACATATTATTGGCCCGTTTCATCAATTCTTTGTTTAGAAACAACAATGTAATGCAGGAAACCAGCGTTACGAAGAACACAAGTTTATTGCCGCCATACTCTTCAATGGCACCGTTTATAACCGAGACGATATTAGTCTGAACCCACTCGTATGCGACATCCACGTCAGAATGTCCATCCTGTAAAAGCTAATATGAGCACGCCTGTGATAATATGCGGAATATAAGTCCACAAGCTTGTGAAGAACAATGAAGGTTTCTTGAGCCTGAAAGCTGCTATTATAAACCAAATTCCCATTACTATCGTAGACAAAATAAGCCCCATCAATGTTGAAGAATTACATGCTAAAGCAATTATCGCTATGAGGATCTGCCTATAGAAGAGTTTTGTCTTGCCTAGTAGCCTCTCTGACTCATCTTGTTCCGTAAGAAACAGATATGTATAAAAGAACAGTGGTATTAAAAGCAGACAAAAGCAATCTGATTTTGAGTTCCATACCCAAATCATAAGCCGCCTGCTCAATGTATAGTACGATATCTGTCCAAATTCTATGAGCAGAACATAGAAGAACATAAATGTCGACAGTTTTCCCTTACGCTTGCTCTCGTCTTCTTTGCTCCCAAAGATGTAATTCCCTATTCTCCAGATGATTAGATAGTGAATCGGGACATAAATAACCGGTATTATCGTCTTGCATAGGATCAGCGGGTGAAGACCTGTGATCATGGAGATCATACCCATAAATGGATAGTACGAAGTAAAAACATACTTAAAACTAATCTCGCTCAATGGAGTAGGTGTCAGCTGACCGGCCCATGTCTTGGTGTAGATAGCATTGGTATCCACATAATCGGTAATCATTGTTATGTAAGTAACATCATCGCCATATATGTAAGGCTGCTTTACAACATATCTGACAAGCTGATAGATAACTATAATCAACGCTATATCAAAATAGGGATTCTTGAAGTACGAGAAGTCTGGTTTGGTAAGCGCCGCGAATTCCTTTTTGTCGCTTGATCTCTTCATTCGTAGCCATGTGCCAATTGCTCCTGCCAGACTGATAACAACGGCACCGATTATTGTTAGTGCCATTGAAGTCCAGCTCATAAGGATTGCCGGGATATACACCAGAAAGAAAAGAGCCTGTTCAGCACAGAAACCTATAATGAATCTATCTAGATTGCGTTTAAATCCAAGACCGGTACCAAGCAAGAGCGGCCAGACTACAAATATGATTAGCAGTGTAAGAACTGCTCTTATTACTGATAAAACAATCATAATGTTATGAAAAACCTCTAGATAATCATACATTACGTTTTCTGCTTTGATAAGCGATAGAACACACTGTTTACACTTTTGTATAGAACAAGGGCTATTAGTGCGTCAATTGGTACTGTAACCAGAACATTCATAGTAGCAGTCATGCTTCCATTGAATGCATTCATCAGTATCTGCTGAATAGGCCAACCCACTAGATACATCTCATAGGATATCTTAAAAATAGTCCAATCCGCCTTTATCTGAGGGATTCCGAGTGTCAGAGAGATTGTAATATATGGTAGGAAAAGGATCATTCCTAGACTGAAAAGTCCTGCTAATCCTGACAAAGCCAGAATTAATGCCATAACCAGCCCCGCTATCCAATTAACCTTGATCTTATCGCGATACTGATAGAACAGTGATCCTTCGATGAATATAACTACCGGACGGACTACCGATATAAGGAATTCGTTCTTAAGCACATAGAACACAGCTATGAAACCCAGGAATACTGCGATGGCTCCAATCCATAACAGAACCCTAAAAGCTTTGCTATCCACTATTCCCGATAGATTCCCATGTCCTTTGTACCTTGTAATCAGGACTAACAGCAACGAGATTACCCATAGCATCAGATAGCAGGCAAATTCGACAGGAAGTGTCCAAAGTGGTCCATTGACCGTTTGATACGGCAGCCCCTCAAATACTCCCGGCAGATTATGAACAGGAACCAATAATGAGTTTAACAAGTATAAGTATGTGCCACCTGAAGTGAAATAAGTACCTAGCGGCAGATTTGTTAGGATTGGGCCCAGGACAAAAGCAGACAAGAGGATAACTACTATTAGCTGTGGGAATATCCTTTCAGCCCTCTTGAATATGTATTTCTTAAGATTGGCAGTCTTAGACAGCGATTTTGTAACATAAAGACCACTTAGGAAGAAGAAAACTCCAACAGCAAGTCCTCCAAAGCTGCACTCCCCGCCCGTATATTGGGTAAGAATATCAACACCGGTACCGGTAATGGGGTTGGCATGTCCAACTATTACCAATATGGCGCATATGAATTTGAGCAGATTAACATTGGTGCTCTTGATATTCAGCAGTTCAGACAATGGTTTATTCATGATCAATAG
>JAEEGL010774354.1_pt1 | contig 14040 bp, 15 predicted proteins | sample 9134231 | NCBI WGS metagenome assembly JAEEGL01 (sample SAMN16246548, study PRJNA631951) | gut metagenome | biome: gut microbiome; feature: rumen; material: fiber-attached | host: Bos | place: Iran: Karaj | collected 2018-10
ATCATAATTGGTGAATGGCTTGACATTCCGGTTCTCGGCCTTGCTCCAAATCTCTTCAACAATAAAATCCCTGGCAGTTGCACTCGTATTATAAAAAGTAAACCCTGTCTTTCGTATAAAAACCATTCTATTAGCATATTCATCAAGATTAAGCTTTACTCTTTCCCAAGTAAATATTGTATCTGTTTCTGTTTTGATTAATCTGATTGCAAATCGATATCGACAAGTATTTCCTGTAATACCTGCCATAATAAGATACACTCTATCTGGATCATTATGCTTTCCCTGTCTTAACTCAAGTGCCGTAGTTAGAAGGCCACTATCATCCATATAAAGGTCATATATATCTTTTCCATACCATAAGATATCGTAGCTTTTACAATCTTCAAATGACATCAGCTGTTCAAGATTCATGTTAGTTCCTCTATCTAATAGACTTACAATAATCGCAATACCAGCAATCATAAGGATTATGACATTGATCACCCATGGTAACCTCAACCTCATCAGCTGACTTTTGCATCCTGTTAAGATCCCATATGTTGTCATCAATCCATTTAAACAGTTCTTTGGCTTGTGTGGTAACATCCGTTATTACGTAGGGATTATCATCATCATTACCATGAGTAACTATATAGATATTTCCAACACTAACCTTGCACTTATGCAGAATGTAGTATTGAAAAGCGACATCTTTGATAAACTGGTAATGTACATCAGGAGAATTCTTGACTTCGTACATATCATAGCCAATGTCGTTTTTCCTTAGGATATCTACTGCACAGTAGTTGTTGTAATAGATAAAAGCTGCTTCTGTGATAACAGGTATTCCTAGTTCCATACTTTCAGCTGTTTTCTGCGCCATCGCCTTTGTATCAGGAATTGATGTTCCCGGGCGATTGATCGTCATCTCAAGATAATCGCCAAACATAGACATAGCTCTATCACCGAAGTCATTGCCTGCATCTAGCCGCTTTTGAACTTCGGGAGGTATTACTTTTAGTTTGGGCTTATGTTTATCCAGCCATAGCATCTTATGGCATTGCATGCCACGCATGAAATCTGTCTTTGTTATTCCCATAGGCTTTTTTAGAAAGAAACATCTTTGCATTCTTAAAATATTTTAATTTCTTTATTAGAAAATACCCATTCTTTATTATAACCTTCAGGTTGTGGGTATATGTATAGATGTTCTATGTTATCTCGCCCACCTGTTTTAAAAACATCATTTGCAATATTATAAGTATTTACGGGATTGGTCGTGGGAAAAATATGAACAGAAACCTTATTATCTATTTGCTTCAATATATTTAAAAGTGTTTTTGTCAACTCCTTGCTTTCATATCGTGTCAAATCATCTTTATTCTTTTCTCTTTGGATTATTATGGTATTATTCTCATTACAAATATCAGGTAACATTTCATCTGTTATTGGGTATGTATCAGAAATAGCTATATACACATTTACGTCTTTAAATTTAATATTTGAAACATTAGCAGTTGTATTCTGCTGCAATAAACTGCTATATAGTGGATTTCCATATCTTCTTACTGAAATACTCTCTGTCTCATTAATTTTGTCATATTTCCCATAATTATATTCAGAAAACATATCTGAAAGTATAAGCTTAAACTGATCTGCAATCGGAACTCTAATCAAACTACACTTACCGTATCCTAATATATATGAGCAAATCCAATATCCGATCATTGTCCTATGGTGATAACGATTACCCTTATTTAAAACTTTGTTCCCATTTATTTTGTGAAATAAAGCAATCATCAAGAATGCCAAAACTATTGCTATACATATCCGCCCATGTCTTAGTGCATAATATATTACCAATTCTTGAATATCCATTTTAGGTTGCTTCAATTCTACTACTGCTTGGAAATCAAGCAAAAAAGGTAATATCATAGCTATAATAAGTGCTAATACTTGTATGATCTGTTCAAAGCAGTCTAAAAACCATATTCTTAGTAAATGTATTCTTTCCATACTAGTGGATCTCCTATATCCATTTGCGAAATTACTCCATTATAAGCATTCCATATTAATAATCTCTGCGTACCAACTATAATAAAATACAGCTCAGGAGCAACATTATTATTATGTATTATTGTTTTCCAATTACTTATATCAATACTTGAAGGATATGGCACTTTTTGGTTATGAGTATGCCATTCCCCTAAATACATCTTTCTATTACAAGATTCCCTCCATAACTTATCCATGTATTCTTGATGCCCAGCAGATTTTCTTTTAAAAAATAGATCTCCTCCAATATCATTTGGAAATGGTTCTGAAATATCTGTTATAACGACTGCATCATTCAATGGTTTAAGTTCACCAACTAATATTCCTCCTATTTCAACAGAGAAATCGTATGATGAGATTAGCTTTCGGTAATAAGACATAACCTTATTGCTTATAATTAATTTTCTATGAGAAAGAGTATTATCAAATATCTCCATGTTTAACTCCGCATACCGGACATTTGTCGTTCTTCTTTATTATCTTTTCAATATCATTTCCAGGAACTTGCTTTAAATAATACTTTGATTCCTTTTTCCCAGCAGCTTTAAGTTGATCACTATATCCGACCCAACTTCTCACAGTATTTTGAGTTATATTTCCTTTAAATAAATCTATAATCGCTCTTGTTGAAATTATTGCTGTTTGTTGAGAATCCAATCTACTATAAGGAACAAACGCACTTCCACAACCAGATATATTTTTCTTAAAAGATTGTTGTTTTTCCACAAAACTACCAATATATTCAACAAGATCTGAGGAAATAAGATCCGTATACAAACATCTAAGACAAGTATCTTTTGTTATATTCGAGACAATAACATGTCCCCCTATCCCATAAGGTTCATTAAAGCAGACTACAAAAGGGATATTAATACCTTTTTCATACAAGATTCTACTTATTTCGAGATTGATTGTCGGCTCACCCAACGCAGATACAATCAAATCATATCGTTCCAATCTTTTTGTATCTGCAATAAAAGTCTCAGCAGCTCTATCAATAAAATTAAGTGAATCAATCTTTGTATACAAGTATCTATCTTCCAACTTTGCTTTCAGCAAGTCCGCTTTATTATGTATTGTTCCTTTTAATGCCGAATTCATCCCCAAAAAATGTCTGTGAACATTTTCTGTTTTGAAATCATCGTTATCAAGCAAGTCCAAGCATCCAATACCAGCAGCGCATAAGTTATCGGCAATAAATCCTCCAATTGAGCCACATCCTAGTAACAAAACTCTTTTATTATGTACCACACTATCTGCTCCTGCCCGTTCTAAAAGATATTCTTCATCTATCCTCTCTATATGTATAGGATTAATTTTTGCATTTACACATCTTGCAAACTTTGTATATCTTTTATTTCTAACGCCAATCTTATAACCAAAAAGAATATCTCCTTTTTCATTCGGTAATATCAAAACTATAATTTTTGTATCTATTAGTATTCTAGCATTACAATACATTCTAAAACGACGCTTTTGTGATGAAGATACATTATCTGTAATATAGTTCTTAACATCCTTCCACTTTACATCACCCATTTTAGGTAAATCTGAATTCTCTCTAAGTCTTACTAACAAACATTTATTTGAATGAAAAACTGCCGAATCACTTTCATCAAAATAATTGTATAGCAGGTATTTGCAATCATCTTCTGAATCAGCTAGCACACATGTTTTTCCAAGGCAAGCTAAAACTCCTTCTGAAAATACAATCTGTTTAGTGTCAATACATGAATAAATCTGCAACTTAGAAAACAATTGCCAATAAGAATCAAATTCACGTTTTATTTCTTGCTTATATCTCTCAGAATCACTCGATATATTTAAAATATCATATGCCTTATCAAAACACTCCACCAAAATACCTAACGGATCATTTTGTTTAAGTAAAATGGCATTTTCATCAAACAAGCACATCTTTCCTGACTTATTTGTATGAAGAAATTCTAAATGATCAGTTTTCACATAAAAAACCGGAATTTGTAACGGAAATGATGATGGAAAAATAATCGAAATATCAACAATTCTGTCATTCTTTAATTTTATCTTCCCGTCATATTGATTATCTTTTTCTGATTTCGTAAAGTATAGATCTCGTACTCTATTTAATTCATCTATCAAGATTCTATAATCAAGCATATTTAAGCCGACTCCGAGGTACTTATTATACTTCTATCAGATTTATTGGGAAAATCCTCTCCAAATACCTTTATTAGTATCTCACATGCCTCAGATTTCTTATCTTTATAAGACGCTTCCAGTAGTTTATCTTCCAAAATTGAAATTTGTTCGTAAAAGATTTGCATTTCCTTATAAGTCATTTTCGAGAACAAATTGTTATATGGAGCAACAGGCAACTTTTGTTCAATTGTATAATAGTATTCTCCGTCCTCAGAACAATAACTGTATTTAAACTTATCCTTTATCTTATGAACAAAGTTTTTTAAAGCGCTCAAATCATCATATTTTTCTTCACCAGAATAATCATCATGTACTTTACTAACACTAAACAATTCATATGCAAGAACAGTAATTGATATTCCTGTTGGAACTCCATTTCCAGACATGTATGAATTATGAGCTTTCCATTTCTTCAAATAACGAATAACTCTTCGAAATTGCATTTTATCCTCAGTATCGCTATACTTATTACGAATTATATCCTTCAGGCCGTCTGGATCAGACTCCTCCCAAAAAATATATTTAGCGTCTGAATTTGGCTTTCCTTTAGCAATATACATTTTATTGTCTGAATTATTATTTGCATATATTGCAAAATCTACATGAAATTTAGAATCATTGCCATCTTGGTATGTTACAGTAACACAAGATCTCCTAATCTCGACTTTTTTTGTGTGCCCTTCAAGGGCATCATAAACCCATTTTTTTGGAACCAGTGGATCGGGATAATCATCTTTATCAATATTAAAACGTAATCCAACATCAATATCAAAATCCCCTTTTTCAGGCTGGATGCCTGTTCCCATAGCATAACTACCCTGATTAAAGATTGTAAAAGATGCAGCTTCCTCTGAAATATTGTTTTTAAGCTTATTCACTAATTTATCTCTTTTTTCTCGAAGAAGCTCATTTTCGTCATATTCTTTTAGTTTAATAGCATCATGAAATTCTTCAAACTCCCTCTGTAAATTCATTTTAAATTTCTCCCATTACTCACAAGTTATATTTAATAAGAATAAATAATCAGATACTCTTCATAACGCCGATAAAAAGGGGAAGATACCTGATTCCTTGAGATTCCTATCAACCAATCATTGTGTGAAGTAACGACTCATCGAATCTAATACTTTTCAACAACGACAAAACCTTGATGATAGGTACCGCTAAGACATGCTCAAGCAATAATTCAATTTTTGGTATCTTCCAACCTGATATCGGGCATTTTTGCACACTGCTTTTAGTCAAATTATACATGGGTAAGCCCTTAACAAAGAATACTGCTTAAGTTATTTTTCATTTGATATCACGGATTATGTACTTTTTACCTGCAATAGTAATTTTAGAACCCTCTTTTTTCCCAATAAGATTCTTAGGACTTGTAATGATAACCTTACCTACAGATTCAACATGACCATCTTTTATATACAATGAAGTCACAAATTTTCTTCCAGTTTTTTCTTCTATTGCTTTGAATTTACTACCTTCCTTTAAAATTGGAACCTGTTTCACTTCATCCATTATGGTTTTACACAGCTCAGATGCCTGTATGCTATTTAATGAATCCAAAACAGTTATAGCTCCTGCTTGGTTCAATTTTGCCAGAAACAATCTGATATCTTCCCTTATGAGATCCGGATTCCTTTTGAGTTCTTTTAGCGCCGCAAGAATAAGTACCTTGTTACGAGCATATGAACGTTCTGTTATAGAAGTAAAGATATCCTGCTTACTGAAAAAGAATTCCGTCATTTCATAAGGATTACCATTCTCATTAGCTTCATCATAAGTTAAATATGCACTCCAATATAAACGCGCAATTCCTTGCCTAACAAAAGCTTTTCCTTTGGAAGCTTTAAAAAAATATCTACTGCCAATACGATCAATTGCCTTTTCTTCAGGAGATTTCTTGGAATCATCAGAATCTTCATCTTCAGCATCGGCTATATCAATAGCCCATCTATTACGCATATAATCCCAGTGCTGTACATGAGCCAGATAAGCCCAAAGCCTCAGGTCGCTAGCTTGAACAGCATTAATCTTACCAGAAAATGCTTCATATATTATTTTTGCATTTTCAAAGTCAGACTCAGGACCTCCCTGTATTAACTGGTAATCCTCAACTTCTATTCCACTTTCAAAATAGTAATTAGGGGTCTCTTTGTCAATGAAGTACTGATCAACCCATGCATCTTTTGCTTCATATCTGTTCACATTATTTGGAATATCATTTTGTAATTGATCCAGATACTTTTGCTTCATAAATAAAACTTTCATCAAAGTCCCCCTCACATTTGGCTGAGATAATCCAAAACAGATGCAGAATTATTAGCAAGTAATATTTCTGCAGATGAAAAAGGCTTATCCAACAAATTGTAATATTTTGTATCATTATTCCCTGCATAACGTTTCAAATTAGCAACAATCGTTTTATACCATGTATTTCCCGAATAACCACTATTATGATCAGGATTGTTTTCATCATTACTTATTATTCCTATCGCTTCTACTAATACAGGTATAGTTAAAACCGCGTTAAGGAGTTTGTATTTATCTCTGTTATAACCACATTCCAAATAACTCTCATACTGGTTTTGTGGAAGCATTACTTCAATAACACTCCCGTTAAAGTTACATGATATTTCTTTCTGGTTATTGCTCCCACAAATACTAACGATTGAAGTGCCGTTTTTTATAATATCGTTTTGATATAATGCATCAAAAGATTTCTTCACGCCGATTCCAATAACATCACCAGGATTGATATTGAAATTCATTCCCAGATATTCCTCTGCGAAATCATCATTAGTAAAATCAACAATATTCTTTATAGCAATAATACACGGAGTCACCTCGACTCTCTCATGTATGTCCTTACTATCCAGTTTAACCGCCTTATTATTCTGTATAAAAAACATTTTCCTATACCAGGTTGATACACACTGCACCTCAACTGCATAAATTATTTCTCCGGATGCCAGCATCTTTTGTAAACCGTTATTTTCAACAGAAAACTCAGGATGAATAGTATACCCATCTTGCTCAAGTTCAACAGTTAAATTCCCCTGAAACACCGTGGAATTATAGTCTTCTGCACTTTCCCTAAGGACAGGATAAGGAAAATTATTATTAGGATTCAACATATGCTCTTACCTCCAAAGACTTTCTGGCTTCATCCGTCAAGCGAACATGTATAATCCTTTTTTCACCACATTTTATTCCTGCCAACTCAATCATTCCATTTTTCACCTTTAAATTCGATTTATCTTCTGTCGCAGTAGCAATTACTGCCTTCGCCATATTATCATCATCGCTTGCAATCCTTATACCAAGATATACTGTCTCCGCATCCTCTTCCGATGTAAACGAGATAGCATACTCATGAGTATTACTGTCAAATGGGGTTTTTATTCCTATCAGCTCTATCTCTTCTGGCTTTCTATCTTTCCTGCCACGTTGATTATTTGTTTTCCTCTTTTTGGGATTATCCTGCTTCTTTTTCTTTTGACCAGTTTTTTTTGAACCACCATTTGTCCTCATGCTAATATCAACTTGTTTCTTTGACTTACCTGGCTTCACATTCTGAACTTCAAAAGTAAGCGGTCTGAAATCTGCAAATGCTTTCTCTTCCTTCGGATCATCATCCGACTCTTCATTTGGAAGAAATTCGCTCAATCCAAAAGCATCTACAGAATCACTATCATATTCCGGCATTTCGTTTTTTACCGCTTCAAGAATCAGAGAATGAATTTTATTAATTATGCCTTTAGCTTTAACCTTCTCCTCTTTATATTCATCTGCAGACCATGCATCATGAGCTTGATTTTCGCACTTTCTCAAGAAACTACTTATATTGTCTTTGGGTTCTTCAGAACAAGCGCCTTCGCCAGTCGCAATAAAGACACCTGTAAAATTAATTGGAACTCTAGTAAAGATATCTTCACGAATCTTCATTCCACCCTGACGCATTTCTAATACTTTCTTTTCTGCTACATCGTCCTCAACTAAAAGGTAAAGTTCATAATTCCCCATCGCATGATTATTATATGTAAATGGTAATTCTATCTTTTTACTACGAGAATCTGTTAGCATTTTCCAATAAAGTGGTGCAGTAAACTCGAATGTTGTATCATCCTTCAATACGGTATTGCAGTATTCCTCATACTTATCTATCATTTTTCCAAGATTTTTCTTTGTAATGGAAACCTTCGTGTCCCCATCTACTACTTCAACTTCCAAATCACCTTTATATATTGAGTAAAAGAAATATTCCAAAACACTTATAGCAGTTTGATCAACCCATTCATCTTCCTTCTCAAATCCTAAAACAAAAATATCTGTTCCATTTTCTTCTCTGCGAAATACTGGGGCTATCGAATTTATATCAAAAATGGCATCATAATTTGCCGTATCTGAATCTGCAAATAAACCTATATTTTGTTTATTTTTCCCTTCTTCTTTAAATGTTGTTAATAGTGCTTTGCCTTGGAAAGCGACTTCATCATCAACCGTTTTAGTTGAATACAAAACCGTTCTTATAGAAGAAAAATTATATGGAGCAAACTTACCCACTCCAAAAGCACCATTAGCGCCATTTGTTTTATTTGTTGCTCCTCTTTCTCTAACAAGACCAGTCCAATTGGTTCCTTTTTCAGCTCTTACACCTTTTAGGCCGGTTGTATTGTAATCACTGATTTTCAGAACCGGTACTTTTCCCGGTGCATTAAGATATTTCTCTGCAGCATCCTGGATTCCCTTCATCTTCTGGCCATCATCACCATCATGATAGTATTCGTAACACTGATGAATAACCTGATTTAACCTCTCATTATCAGGAATATCATCTCTATCTATATAAATCAATTCAAATCTTACCTTAACTGGAGTGTCTTTAGGTAAATCCTTATTCTTAGCATCAGTAACATTTTGACATATTTCTTTTGCCAATCCCTTATAAGGTTGCCTTTTGAAAATACCTATACCTGCATCATTAACTCCAACTTTATCCGATCCTCCAAGATCAGAAAACACCCATTTGTATTTGCTATCCCAGTGAAACATATCAACGCCTCTCAGTCTAATGTGAATTTATTACTCTTTTGACTATCCTGTTTGCTAAATCTTTTTTTTGATTCATCTAATTCATTTTGAATAGCATTAAAGATTTTATTAACATCTTTTGTAGAATACTCATACAGGCTCTGGTTAGAACAATTTCCAAGCAACTGTATCATATTAATAATCTTGTTAGTTCTTGCCTCGGCTATCCTGACAAATTTATCTCTTTTCGATTCTACTTTCATAGTTGGCCTCCTCATTAGTATGATTAACATTTTTCAATTGTAATATTAACCTCAGCTTGTATACTTGTCAACTATTCTCATATTATTTTCAATATAATATAAAATTATTATCAATTCAATAATCAATCATTTTTGCATGCATTTATTATTATTTGGAATATACTTTCATAATGCTACCCTCATTTATAATCATTGTCATCATTATGATAGTCACTTTCTTAATGTATTGCTATTGAGAACATATTTATGGTATCACTCACAATCAAGTTCTCTTTCCGTTTATAAGACAATGAACAAAAATTATTTTAAAATTATTTTAAAAATAATAGGAGTATGCATAGAGCATACTCCTATTATTAAATCATTTTTTATCATATTTTCTTTTTAAATGCTTAAGCAACACTTCTGCTATACCTTGTGCCATCATTGGCGGGACAGCATTACCAACTTGTTGATATTGAGAGTTCTTGGGGCCTTCAAATACAAACTTATCAGGGAACGATTGAAGTCTAGCAGCTTCACGAACGCTTATTGCCCTGTCAAGAGTAGGATGAATCCACATAGCTTTTCTAACATTCGTCACAGTTCCGCTTGGTCTATATCTATCCAACCGCAAATAAATACTATTCTGAGTTCGCTCTGGATCTGCATAATTTCCTTTGAGTTCACTACCTAGCTTATGGAAGTTTTCACCTTCTTTCAGCTTTTGAAATCTTTCCATTGCAGTTTCTCTAGTATTAGGAATTATATGATTTTTTATTCCTTTTGAACCTTCACGCATCTTTTGAGCATAATCTGACAAACTCTCTTGATGAGAATACTGTACTAACTCATCCTGATCTGCCTCTGTATGAGGTGCATAAATAGCCAAGTCCATTATTGCTTTATCTACATCAATAATTTCAGGCAATGTTCCTGAACCATCTGGCATTTTAATCTGTTCACCCTTAAGCGCTTCAGGTTTTATACCAATCATAATAAAACGTTTACGTTCTTGTGGTACACCAAACCATAACGAATTAATAACAGTACTATTCTTGATGTAGCTATCACCCAATATTTTATTTACATAATCAATTACAGAATATGACTTCACCTGGGCTGTAATCTTACCTGAAAGATCTTGAGATAATGTATATATTATCTGATTAGATACTAATTCGTCTAATAATCTGAAGCTCTTTTGAAATTTAATAAACCTCCCAAGTTCATCGAAACAACTTTTCAATTCTTCTGATTCTAATAATTCAGATATTCTTGTCAGTATCTTATAATCATAATGTTCATCTCTAAAGAAATCGTCTATTTTTGCTCTTATTATATCTGAATTCTTACTTACATACTTTTCTAAACGACCTTCTTTGCTTTTTCGGTCCTTATACAATACATTAAGTAATTGAAGCAATTCATCAGAAATTCTATAAAAAGTTGTGTCAGCTTGATTAAGCGCAAGAAAACAGTTTACTCCATCATAGTTTTCATCAGCAATAACTAATTCATCTACACGCATAGATACACCGAGACGTGTAACCTCATCATGATCAACGTACGAATCATAGAAGCGATGTTTATCCGATGAGAGCATGCTAACATTTTCCATTACAAATGCTCTAGGTTGCATCTCTTTTATCGCGCGAAAGTATTCCTTAACCAGTGAATTATTCATACTTATTATATGATTCTTTTGTCTATTTGCATTTGAAAAACCCTGGCATGGAGGGCCACCTATAACTACATCAACTCCTCCAAGTTCTTCTGTAAGTGCTTTAAAATCATAACCTCTGACATCTGAAATCATTCTAATCTTATTTTTTTCTTTATGATTTAACACATAAGTCTTACTTGCATTTTCATTATTTTCAGCCGCTGCTACGATACGAAATTTGTCTGTTGCCTCAAAGCCATAGCTCAATCCGCCAGCACCAGCAAACAAATCAACTGTCTTAAACATTGTTAGCTCCTATTTTATTAACATATTTCTGAATCCTGTCTAGTTGCTGACTATTAAGCCTTCTCCTTGATATAGTTTCAACTATTGTATACGCTTTTTCCTCGTTAATAATATATGAAATAATATTGTCTGGCAATTTGCGCCGAGATAACGCAGCCTGCTTTAATAAGGATTCTTTATCATTATCGTCAAGATTAAGTAACTTTGCAATTAAATCAAGATCTCTTTCTTTAAATGATCCACTTTTATCTTTTTCAATATTACTAACATGCATTATGGATTTACCTATTGCATCAGCTATATCTTTCTGAGTTTTCCCATTGTTTTCACGCAATTCGCGGAAGTATGTACCAAAAGTCATAAGCTACCTCCTTTTAAATAAATAAATTTATTTATTTAATACTATCAATTTTCTTTAATTTTGGCAAGCAATGCCTCTGTTTTGTCCTTTTTGCTCTGTTGTCATTATCAAGATTGCGAATTCATTAGATATTGCCATTGCAAGAATCGCAAAGTTTATAGTTAAGTTCCCAATCAGAATAATCATATCTTTTGTGTTATTGTACCCAGTAACACATTCGTGAACTTTTTCCTTTTAAATCCCCCATGACTTCAGTCACAAGAATTTTTAGTTGAATCCTTATAAACATATAAATATGTAATGTTTGTTCTCTATAACTAGCCCCTTTACCAGCCCATGTCATCTTCAAAGTCGAGCCAAGCATCTAAATGATTATCTTCTCTGTCGCGACTCAACTCTTTCTGCTTACGTTCAAAGTCTTTTCGTTCTTTCTAAGACATACTTCCAACGAAACTTTTATATTGAGTTTCTGTAGTTCTTACATCTTTATCTTTTTTCCAAAAAACATAATCGTTATCCCCTTTCTTATAAAAAACTAAAGTTAATCCCAAAACATTTTTATGACATTTGCATTCTCTCACACCATATATAAAAGGAATCAGATACCTGATTCCTTTTGCCGTAGTATATGGCGAAAAAAACTGAAAATATTATAATGGACGTAACCATGGTATTGAAATTGATCATGACAAAAAGAATCCTATACTTTTTGGATATTCTAAACATGAAGTTTTATTGCCAAAACAGTCCATGAACAGCTACACCGGATGGGAAGGAGAAACATAACATGAAAATAAACGGAAATAACTTCAACAATATATCTATGATTGGTCGAGCTGCATACTGCGTTATGTGTGTAGAAAAATATGCACTTGCTAAGTATCCCAAAAAGGACTGGAAACCATTGTTTAAGTGGATGTGGCAGATAACAACAGAAAATTTTGATGAGTGGTACTATAGATTTATGGAGATTCTTCCAGATTATCTATATGAATTTGATAATTACAAAGATTCGGACTTCGAATATTTATCAGAAGATGACTATAACTATTACTCAGAATTTCTAAAAGAAATTGATTCCAACATGAATAAACTGCTAAAGATAACAACAGAGATTTCCATGATATATAGTTATACTGAAATACCCGGAATCGGTAAAGAGAGTATCAAGCTAGTAGAAAAAGCAATTTCTATCTTGAACACAGCTGGGATTGAGCCACCTAATGTTGCCGATGTTTCTCGATTCTCATTTTCTGAAAAGAATGGTTGGGGCAATCACTTTGATGGAACAACACTATCTGTTGTATTGAACAATTAACAATTTAGGGCGATGCCTCTGTTAAAGTACATCGCCCTTTTAATATATTTTTTAGTAGCATTTACGATTTATTCATTCCTCCTATCATGTCAATATGTTCATGGCGCTTCCTCAGCCAAACACCGGAACATCCTCAAAGTCACCTACTGTATACTCGCCGCATATAACGCCATCTTCTATATCGAATCTGACGCCTACTCCATCATCGGTGATAAGATCGACATATGTCTCTCCATCTGTTTTGTACAGTGTAAGGTTTGATCCTGCAGGAATAGTTTTTTCGGTCCAATAATACTCACTGTCAATATTGTCAGATGAATCTAAAGTCATCTCCTTTTTGGTCACGATAGTCTCACCTGTCTCTCCAACAGGTTTGCCGGGATTGATAGAATCGATGCCTACGTAGTACTCAAACTTATCAACGCTAACAGGCATGCCGTCAAATCCAACTGTAAAAGTCTTCTTAACTACAGACCTGCCAAAGATATCCTCAGCTTTAAGAAGTACAAAACTGTTTGCATCTGTGATGTCATTATAGAACAAAGAGTAATCTTCATATATGCGTGGTTCGCTTATCTTGGTATTGTTCAGATCAAATACATACAATGTGTCGCTGTTACCCTCGTCTAATATGTTTATGTACAGATAGCTCTTTCCATTTGCTTTTTCTATTAAAAACATGTTTTCAGTATTACATAATATTTTTTTCTGGTACTGGGAGTCGCCATTTGAAAGAGTGAATTCTTTATAATACTCCTCGGGTACATTTACCGAAAGCTCAAACTCCTCTCCGCCTACAGTAAAGCTGTTTTCCTCTCCTTCAAGCTTTGTAACCTTCCAGCTAGGTGCTGTCAGTTCATCATTGAGCTCTATCAGGTTTTCATCGCCGCTAAGA
>JAEEGL011780180.1_pt1 | contig 14040 bp, 14 predicted proteins | sample 9134231 | NCBI WGS metagenome assembly JAEEGL01 (sample SAMN16246548, study PRJNA631951) | gut metagenome | biome: gut microbiome; feature: rumen; material: fiber-attached | host: Bos | place: Iran: Karaj | collected 2018-10
AGATGATTATGATAAGTTTAAAGTTGGAATTAAGGTTCAAAAAGTTGAAAATGGTAAATTAAAAGAAGTAACTATAACAAAAATAGAACAAATAAATGAAACAGTTAATTATTATCATGTGGTATCTACAAGATATTATAATATAATAGCTAATAATGTTTTAACTACTGATGGAACAGTTATCTTATCTAACTTATATGGTTTTGATAAAAATATTACTTGGCCAAAAGAAGTTAGAAATAAAGTAATAAATGATAAAAATGAATTATATGATTATAGTGAATTTTCTGATATTATGCCATATTATATGTTTAAAGCATTAAGAGCAGAAGAAGGAAAATATCTTAATAATTATGGTTTAACTAAAGATATATTCAGATATTATTTATTAAATAATCAAATGAATGAAACTATGTTATTACCAGTTTCTACTAATGGAAATGGTAATAGATTATGGATGGTTACTACAAATAAAGATAGTAATATTAATAGTTTAGGTCATTTATATGAAGAAGGTAGTTATTATACTTTACCTAAGGTATTAGGTGTATATAGATGGTATTCTACTTCTGAAGATAAATATTATAAACCACTTGATAAAGTTAAAGTAGAACATTCAATGCATTTTATAGCAGAATAAAAAATTATGTTTAATACATAATTTTTTTTTGTAATTTGACAAAACTGCTTATTAGGAATATAATATATGCCAATTTATGGGGGGTTGTATGAAAAAAATAGTTTATAAAAAACTTGCAGCATTAGGACTAGCCAGTTTACTTGGCTCTCCTTTGGGATGTTCACCTGATAAAAATGAACCAGTAAGTGAGGATATAGTTAATGCTCCTATTGCAGCAGTTTATGATATTGTTAAGATAGAGATACCTAAAGAAGATAATATAGAAGATTTAATAGATTTTGATGAAGTAGAAAACTTCGATGATGAAGATATTGATACAGAAGAAGAAAATGTAGAAATATATGTTCAAGCTAAAGAAAACACCACTATATATTCAGAAAATAATACTAAATCAGATAAATTAGGTATACTATTTGAGAATTTAACTTTACCATATATATCTACAGTTAATGACGAATGGTATGAAGTATTATATGATGGTAAAATAGCGTATGTTAAATCAAAAAATATTAGTATTATTGAATGTATAGATATTCCTGGAGAAGAAAATATACCATTTATATATACAGAAGATGATTTATCAGATTGTTTAGATTCTAAAAATATGGTAAAAGCTAATGCTACTGTTAATGTTAGACAAAAACCAACAACTGATTCAAAAAAATTAGATCAACTATCAAGAGGAAACACATTACCTTTTATAGGAGATTATAATGATGAATGGTGTGAAGTATTATATAATGGTGCTTCTGCATATGTTTATAAAGAATATGTTGATAGGATAACTGGATATACTCCTAAAGATGAAATGTATGATATGGTTTATACATCTAGTAAAACTCCTTTAATAGATGTTAAAACTGGAGAAACACTATTAAATATTCCAAGACATGAAGTTGCTGAAGTATATGGAAGAACAGATGATAGTTACTTAGTATCTTATTATGGAACTATAGGGTATGTTTCAAAAGAATATGCTTATTCCTTAGGAGATACATATATTATTGTTGATATATCTGATCAACATATGAAATTATATGTTGATGATAAGTTAATGGTTGAAGATGATGTAGTAACAGGAAAGCCTTCAACACCAACATATTGTGGCTTATTTGATGTTAATAAAAAAGATACAGATATATATTGGCCAGAATTTGGTGTAAAAGTTAAAATGGGAATGAGATTTAGTGGTAAGAAATGGTTTCATGATGCCTCAAGGAGAACAAAATTTGGCCCAAAAGTTAAACCTAAAGATAGATCACACGGATGTATTAATTTAAGAGAAAAAATAATGAGAATACTATATAAGTATTGTAAAATTGGTACTGCTGTACTAGTTAAGAAATAATGGTGAATAATATGTCAAATATAATGTTTTATAAATTATTTAATAAATATTATTTTAGTTTTAATGGTACTAAATATGAAGGCAATACTGAAAATATGATGTTTCTTAGAGATAATTTGTCTTTACCATTTAGTGTAAATTTTTATAATTGTTCTAAAGAAATAATAAATAGAGTCATCAAATTTTTATCAACTGAAGATATGGCAATTAGTGTAGTAAGTTCAAACGGGAATAATGAAATAGCATTTTTATTTTCAAAATCTCGTTTTCAAGAAAAATTATTAAAAAATAGAATAGGAAGTGTTAATAATGGATAACAATGCACAATTTATATTAGCTATAGATAGAAGAGATTTATTTACTGATTATGAACATTTTGTTGTTCCAGTAAAAAGAGTTAAACAAAAAAAGCAATCATTCTTTGATCATAATAAAGTCATATTAGAATTTAATAAAGGATCATTTATAGAAGTTATAACAGGATATAGATTTGTAAGAGCTGATGATAACACATATTATAATGTAAATACAGGACTATATTTTTCATTACCAGAATATCCTCAATATGTTAATTTTCATTTAGCGTTAGCTTATTTATGCGATTGCAATTTTGTATATAGTAAAAATATAAGAAAGTTCTTTGAATATTATCAGAAAATTAATAATAAAGATAAGGAATTAAGGGCACAAGGTAATAAATTATTATTAAGTAAGTCCGTAAAATAAGTCGTAAAATAATAGTAATAAACTATTATTTTTATTTTGCATATGTTATGTTTATAATAGAGGTGTAATATATGGAAAAAGATAAAGAAAAACCAGTATATAGTGAGCATTGGGGAGAACCAAAACTAGATAAGAAAGAATTAGAAAAGGAAAATGAAAAATTCCTAGGGGAAGGAACTAACACAGAACAAAAAAAGATTCTTTATAATAAAGTAATGAGAATTGAAAAGATGGTTTACTTCCTAATTGGTGAAGTTGCTGTATTATATTTTGTGGTTTTATTAATGTATTTTTTAAACTAAGATGCTTTGCATCTTCTTTATTTTGTTATAGTAGGTGATAATATGTATGATATAAATACAAAAAAATATAAAAAGAATATGATAATTATATCAATACCAATAGCTCTTTGCATTATTGCTATGATTGCTATAATTTGTGTGTTTATATATGAAAATAATATTGATAATGAAAGATTAATGGCAATTATTGAATCAAAAAATCCTTCTTATGCAAATGAAATGATTAGATATGGAGTAGGACTATTTTGTATAGCGGCATTTATGACAGTTTTTATTATTCTATTAAATAATACAAAGAAAAAAATAAAACAAATTGAAGAGTTAAATAAAATTGGGAAACTCATAAAAGGAATACCTTATCGTCTAGTCGATAGTAATGTTTGTATAAATGATGAACCTTTATCACAAATTGAAATAAAGTATACTCTATCTTCAGGACAGGAATTAACCTTACATGGAGAGCCAATAAGTATAAGAAAAAGGGTAGAGAGCATTGGTAAAGCAGACTTAGTTATAGATGAAAATAATCCTGATAATTATTTTGTTGATTTTGAAATAAATAGATTACTTGGAAACAATACTTCAGATTATTATGTTAATCCTAATGGTGAAGAAGATAACACAATAGTTCAAGAAGAGCATCATTTAGATCCAAAATTTGAAATAAAATTCTTAAAGAGTCAGGGATTAGGTTTTATAATTCTTGGTTTAATAATGCTTTTAACAACTGTTTTTTCAAAAACAGCAAGAGAAGGTGGAACTGGAATATATTATTCTATTGTTTCTTGTCTTTTTATAATAGGTGGTGTATTTTTTCTTTATAAAGGACGTAGAGTAGATAAAAGAATAAAAGATAATCAAAATGAAAATATGGAATCTATGATAATCGAAGAAGGAAAACAAGAATTACAGAAAGCTGAGGAAAGCTTTAATAATGCATATCTTCTTGTTATGGCATTATTTGTTGCTGCTATTGCAATATATATGGATTATAGTGCCTATAAGATTTGGAATAAGGGAGGAAGAACTCTTATTATATTTTCTATATTCGTTTGGTTAATATTTGTGATAATTATTTTTAAAGGTGTAAGGAAAAGAGACAAATAAAAAATTAGTAATTATTTTATTACTAATTTTTTAATATAATTATCAATATTGAATTATAGTTAATCAACTTTTTTGAATACACCATTGTCTTTTTCAAAAGAAGTATCTTTTTCACCATTTAAATATGGAATAATATACGTAAATAAAAAGCACTAAAGTATATTAAGTGCTTTGTTTTTCATAACATTCTTTTATTTTACTTTTTCTAAGTATAATTAAAAATATAATTACACTTGGTATCATAAGAGCAATTCCTCCGATTACTTGGATCTTCATACTTGGAATTGTTTGCTCTACTTTTTGTTGAATAAATATAATATTATTTAAGTTCAAAAAAATATCCCATAATCCATGAATTAACGCAACCCCATATAAGCTTTTTGATCTAAGATAAATAGAACCTAAAAATAATCCCATTCCAATTGTCTGTAGCATTTGCCCAATTGGTATATATCCTTTGCTAAAGTAATTAATTATGTGTGAAAGGCCAAACAAAACAGCACTTATAATACAACATATAATAATATTTTTATTGCAATCGGGTTTGTAGTACTCTTGTAAAATGTCTATTAAAATACCCCTAACAACAAGTTCTTCAACAATACCTGCTCCTACTAAATATATTAATAGATATTCAATAATATATAATGTAGAATTGTATCCTAGATTGTTATCAAAATTGTTTAAAATGAAAATAAAGAATAAAGAATAAAGTATTAAAGGAATACCTCCTATTTTTAAAGCATTTAAAAATTTGTATATATCAAATTTTATAATATGTTTTCTTTTAGTTGATATTATAAATATTATTAATAGTAATAGTATTATTCCATAATGAATAAGTCTCTTTTCCGTTCCTCCTACACTTATAGTTTTTTGAATTAATAATGCAGTGCCTTTAAATATAAGCATGAATAATACAATGAATATTATGCTCTTTAATATGGTTTTAAATTTATCATTTTTCATATTTCAATACCTCTATTATAATTATATCATAACCTTTTCAAGAATTAGTAATTTACATATAAGATATGTAAAATTGGTTATAATTATTTACTTTTATGCAAAATATTTATATTCTAATAGTGGAGGAATGTATATATATGGATAATAATTATAACCCAAACACTTTAAACAATAATAATTCTTTTAACAATAACATGAATAATGGACAAAATATGAACAACATGAATGCAGTATCAAGTATGAATAATATGAATGCTGGGCAGGATATGAATAGTATGAATGCCGGACAAAACATGAACAGCATGAATGCTAGTCAAAACATGAATAATATGAATACTGGCCAAAGTATGAACAACATGAATACAAGCACTATGCCTAATAGTGGAGTAGAGAAACCAAAAACTAATAAAAATGCTATTTCTTCACTTGTTTGCAGTATTATATCTTTATTTATTTTCTGGTGGCTTGCACTTGTTGGTATTTCAACAGGAGCTTTAGCTTTAAGAGAAATAAAGCAAAATGGTGGAAAAGGGAAAGGATTAGCTATTGCTGGTATTATCATTGGTATAATTAGTGAAGCTTTATATTGGGGTTTCAAAGCAATATCTAAGTAGTTATCATAATTAAAAGAGATGCAGAACATCTCTTTTTTAATTTTAATAATAAATTATATGATCATAAGGATGTTATACTACCATATTTATTTAATGCTATTATTATACTAAAGAAAATCCTTATGTTAATCTTTCCCAAGAAGAATATGCGCAACAAGTAGAAGAGTACGAAAATAGATTAGCAAGTTATCGTAGATAAGACCTTAAATGGTTTTTTTATATAAAATAATTATAGAAAATTATTTCTATAATAACATTAAATTATTTATTAACAAAAAAATTAGTATACTACTAATTTATCTTCATCAATATTATATTTTTTGAATGATTCTCCGTTAATATCAATTCTTATTGTTAATACATCTTCATCATTATACCATGTTTCCATTGTTTTTTTTCTACTTAAAAAGTTAGGATCAAATTTTTCAATAATTTTACAAATACCATGATAAATATCGATAACATTATATATATTATTGATGTTTATATTTGAATAATAATTATAACGATCTGTTGATAAATATATTTTCCAAGTACTTATACTACTATCATATTTATATTCAACATTTTTTATATCATTATATTTTTCAAATTCTTTTTTTATATAATCTTCTATATCACTACCAATAGAATTTTGTATTTTTTCAAAATATGAGTTCCAAAAACTTATATAAAGTTGTTTACCATAATAAGGGTTATTGGTATTTAAGGTTTTAGCATAAAAATCAAAATCAAGGTCATCATCATGAAAATAATAATCTATCTCATGTTCCGTATATCCATCTACACCAATATTTCCACCATTTTTATATAGATAAGTATAATTGAAAGAATAGTTTTTTACTTCATTTTCAATATCTTGAAATGAATGTAAATCAGTTCCTTTTTTAAAAGAAAAATTAATTTTAGGAAAAAAATATATACAAGTTAAAATAAATAGTGCTAATGTAGCTATTACTATAAATAGTTTTGTTTTTTTCATGGTCTACCTCTTAATAAGATTCTATAATAATATTTTAAAAAGTGCAAGTATAGAATAATTACTAGTTCTTTCTTATTATTAATAATAAAAAGCAACTATAAGTAGTTGCTTTTAAATCTCATTGGAGCAGGTGATGGGAATCGAACCCACGTTAGCAGCTTGGAAGGCTGAAGTTCTACCATTAAACTACACCTGCAGCTAAATGCATAATTAATTCTACTTTAATTTTTGCATTTTGTCAACATTTTATTAAGAACTTATGCCTAATTTCTTATTATCTATTTCTCTTAAATATAGTTTATATGTATCTAATGTAACATTATCAAAACTTCTTGATAGTGTTTTTTTAGCATTTTTTGAAACTTTATTTAATTTCTTTTTATCATCTAATATTTCTTTGATTTTATCTTTAAAAGCAACTCTATTTTCTTCACATAGGAAACCATTAACATTATCTATAATGGTTTCTGCTGTAACACTACCTTTAATAAATAATCCTGCTGTCTCATTAATAGCGGCTTCTATTTGAACCAAACTACATGTATCAAATGTAGATGGGAATAAGAATAAGTTTGCTCTTGTATAAATATCTGATAATAATTCTCTATCACTTATTTTTCCAGTTAATATAACATCTTTTTGTAAGTGATAGTATTTTATTTCATCTTTAAGTCTTTCTTCATCTGGACCAGTACCAACATATATCATTTTAAATTTATAATCATTTTCTTTTAATAACTTTAGAGAATCTAATATAAAGAAAATATTTTTAACTTCATTAATTCTTCCAACAAAAAGTAATATATTATCATGCTTATCTAAATCATATAGTTTATTTATTCTAGCTATAGCTTTTCTTTTACTTTTAGATTCTTTTATATCTGTTCCATTATGAATAATTTCTGGTTTATATAAATAACCATATCTTTTATATTCTAATGCTGTTTTATTATTAACTGCGATACATTTATCACATTTATTATAAAAATTAATTAGATTTTTTAATATTTCGTTAACCATTGTTTCATTATGAAATAGTTTTTTTAATTCATATTCAAATAATGTATGCATACTAGCTATAGCAGGAACATTTAAATCTTTAGCTATTTTAAGCCCTAGTCGACCTATCATAAAAGGTGAATGAATATGAACAATATCAAATTTTTCTTTTAATAGTTTTCTATATATTCTTGTCCATTTGGGTTGGTTAAAAGAGAATTTATATTCTGTATTTAAGAATTTATGACTTTTAACTCTAATAATTTTATATGGATAAGTATTATCATCTTTATATGTTTCAGTCCATGGTACTACTACGGTGACATCATTATATTTTGATAAACATTTTGCTAAATTATCAATTACTAAAACAACTCCATCTAAATTAGGGTAAAAGCTATCCATGAAAATACCAATTTTTAATCTTTTATTCATATTAATATTCTCCTGTGTACTAAAATTATAGCATAAATTCCTTTATAATAAAAACAATATGTTATATAATAATATTAGGTGATATTATGGACAGAATGAATGAATTAATTGAACTTTTAAATAAGTATGCATATGAGTATTATACTCTTGATAAACCAAGTGTAGAAGATCAAGAATATGATAGATTAATGCAAGAATTAATTAGAATAGAATCATCGCATCCTGAGTGGGTAAGAGAGGATTCTCCTACTCGTAAAATTGGTGGTGAAGTAATATCAGAATTTGTTAAAGTTAAACATAATGTCCCTATGTTTAGTTTGGGAAATGTTTTTAATGAATATGAGATTAGAGAATTTGATGAAAGAATAAGCAAAGAATTTCCTAAACATGAATATGTATGTGAACTTAAAATAGATGGACTAGCAGTTAGTCTTGAATATAAAAATGGTATATTTTTTAGAGCAACAACACGTGGTGATGGGGTGGTTGGAGAAGATATTACACATAATGTTAAAACTATTAAATCTATTCCACATAAATTAACAGAGAATGTTGATATCACCATACGTGGTGAAGTATATATGCCTAAAAAGAGTTTTGAAAGGCTTAATAAATATCAAGAAGAACATGGTGAAGCAGTATTTCAAAATCCAAGAAATGCTGCGGCTGGATCTATAAGACAATTAGATTCTAATATAGCTGCTAAAAGAGGATTAGATGCATTTTTATATCATTATCCATTAACACCATTTAAAACTCATTATGAGAGTTTAATGTATATGAAAAAATTAGGCTTTGTAGTTAATCCTAATATTAAGTTATGTAAAAATATTAATGAGGTTTTAGAATATATTGATGAATGGACTCAAAAAAGAGCAAGTTTACCTTATGAAATAGATGGTATTGTTATAAAGGTAAATGATATAAATATGCAAAAGGAACTTGGATATACTGCTAAGGTACCTAAATGGGCTACAGCATATAAGTTTCCACCAGAACATGTACTTACTAGATTAATAGATATAATATTTACAGTTGGTAGAACTGGTCAAATAACACCTAATGCTGTATTAGAACCTGTTAGAGTAATGGGAAGTACTATATCAAGAGCAACACTACATAATCAAGATTTTTGTATTGAAAAGGATATTAGAGTTGGTGATTATGTTTATATATATAAAGCTGGAGATGTAATACCTGCGGTTGATAGGGTAGAATTATCAAGAAGAAATGGTACTGAAATACCTTTTGCAATGATTAAATATTGTCCTATGTGTGGAAGTGAATTAAAGCAAAAAGAAGGAATGGTTGATTTCTTCTGTGAAAATACTCACTGTCCTGCAAGAAAAATAGAAGGATTAATTCATTATGTTTCTAGAAATGCAATGAATATAGATGGCCTTGGAGATAGAATAATAGAAGATTTCTATAATTATGGATTTATTAAGAAAATAAGTGATATATATAAATTAAATAATAAGAGAGAAGAGTTAATTGAATTAGAAGGTTTTGGTATTAAGAGTGTTGATACTATGCTAGAGAATATTGAAAAGTCTAAAAATAATTCTTTAGATAGATTATTATTTGCTCTTGGTATTAATGGTATTGGAGCTAAAACTGCTAAAATATTATGTAAGTATTATAGTAATATAGATGATTTAATGAATGCTAGTGAATATGAGCTTTCTAATATACATGATATAGGACCTGTTCTATCTAAAAATATAGTTGAATACTTTGATAATGAAAATAATATTAAAGAAATTGATGAACTAAAGAGTCTTGGAGTAAAAATGGAATATGTTTCAGAAGAAACAATAGATGATGAGAACTTTAAAGATAAGAAATTTGTTATAACTGGTTCATTTGATGATTTAACTCGTGATGAGATTAAAGAATACATTGAAAAAAGAGGGGGATTTACTTCTGATTCTGTAAGTAAAAAAACAGATGTTGTATTAGTAGGAGATGCTCCTGGAAGTAAAAGAGATAAAGCTATTGAGTTAGGAATTACTATCTGGAATAAAGAAAAATTATTTGAAATAGTAGGAAAAGTGGAAAAATAGAATAAATTATAGTATAATATTAAAAGCCAAGGGAAGGTGTAAATTAATGAAGAAAAGAAGAATGAGTGGAGATACTAAAATATTATTAATGTTATTTCTAATATTAATGATTTGTTTTGCAGTAATTGGATTCTTATTTTATAAATTTTTCTATGCAGGAGCAGGTTCTACAAAATATGGTGATAGACTTGATGGAATAGAAAAATATAAATTAAGTGAGACATTAGAAAAAGATATCCAAGATATTTATAAAGATAATGCCGCTGTTAATACGGTTAAGGTTAATGTTCAAGGAAGAATAATTTACATTACAGTAGATTATAAGGAGCCTCTAAAAGTAGATGTTGCTGAGTCAGAAGCAATAAAATCTTTAGATAAAATTGGAGAAGAAAATTTAACTTTTTATGACGTTCAGTATATTTTGACTTATTCTGGTGAAGAAGAAAATAAAAATTTCCCTATTTTTGGTGCTAAAAGTGCAAGCAGCTTAAAAGTAGTATGGATGGTGAGTAAGTAATGAAAAACAAGAGTAATAAAAAGACTGTCATAATAGTATTTTCCATCATATTAGCTGTTGTATTAGCTTTTTTTGGAACTTTATATATTTTAACAAATACTGTAAATAATTATTCTTTTGCAGAAAAGAAATGGATAAATGATAATTCTTCTCAAACATTTGATATTTATGTTGAGCCATATCTTCCTGTTTTTTCTAGTGAAGGAAAAGGTATATATCATGAATACTTAAAAGCATTAAAAGATGACACTGGATTAAGTTTTAATATTGATGTAAGTGATACTAGTGATATAAAACTAGTTAATAAAAATAATATAAATGATGATGATATATTATTCTATAAAGATCATTACATTGTTTTAGGAGAATTAAATACTATTGATAGTATAAGTGATTTAAACGGTAAAAAGATAGGTGTTATATCATCTGATAAGAATGTAGTAGCATACTATTTGACTGAATATAGTGATATAGAAATAAAAGATTATGAGGCATTTGATGCTTTAAGCGGAGCTTATTCTTCTAAACAAGTAGATTACATGGTTGTTCCTATGTATAAGTATTTAGATAAGATAGTATCTGCTAAATATGAAATAGTATTACATTTAGATGGTTTATTTTCATATTATTGTTTAGTTCCATCTAAAGAAAATGATGAATTAAACAGTATCATGAATAAATTTTATAATAGATGGCAAACAGTATCATCAGATAAGATGAATGAATATTTTTTAGATATGTATTATACTGCTAAAGGGTATAGTGAACTAGAAAAAGAAGATGTAACTAATGAAGATTTCATAGTTGGATATATTAATAATCTTCCATATGAAGGAATGATTAGAAGAAATTTCACTGGACTTACTGATACATATTTATCTAAGTTTGCTGAAATAACAGGTGTTACATATAAATATATTAAATATGATAATATTAATGAAATGAAAGATGCATTAAAGAATAATAAAGTTGATTTATTATTAAATTATTATTCTTTAAGTGATAATAATTATATTAGTACTAGAAATTTAGGTAATACTGAATATGTAGTACTTGCTCATGCTGATAATAACATAGTAGTTAATTCTTTATATAGTTTATCTAATGTAACTGTTACTATGCTTGGAAATATGAATTTAAAATATAGCATGGCTAGTAAGAACTTATTTGAAATAAAAGATTATTCAAGTATTAAAGATTTGCTTAAGAAAATAGATAAAGAATCAGTAATAATAATTGAAAAAGAAACTTATGATTATTATAAAGATAATTCACTTAGAAATTATAGTATTAGATATATAGATAGTATTAAATTAAATAATTCATTTTTATTAAATAAGAAAAATGATTCATTTAATAAATTATTTGATTTCTATCTTAGTATGCTAAGTTCTAATGAAGTTAAAAATGAAAGTGTTATTAGTGTATTATCTACTTTAAAAAATAATATTGTATTTAACTTTATAATTGAAAATATTTTAATAATAGTAATAGTTGCATTAGTAATTGCATTAATAATATATGTAGCAATTAAGAGAGCAATGTATGCTAAGAAGATTAAAAAAGAGGATAGATTATACTATTTTGATGCGATGACTAACTTAAAGAATAGAAACTATCTAAATGATAATATTGATGCATGGTCTTCTACTAAAGTATATCCTCAAGCAATTATAGTAATTGATATTAATAATTTAAGAACTCTTAATGATAAAGATGGACATGAGGCAGGAGATAATCAAATTAAAGCTGTTGCTAGTGTACTTATTAAAACTCAAAGAGATAATACTGAAATAATGAGAACTGATGGAGATGAATTTATCATTTATTTGGTTGGATATGATGAAAAGAAGATTGGAACATATATTCATAAATTAAATAGGGAGTTATACGAATCTCTTCCTAATAAGGAATATGGTGTATCTATAGGTTATTCTATGATAACAAATGAACAAACTACTATAGATGATGCGATAAATGATTCATTAACTATGATACGTTCTTCTAAGGGAAAAGAAAATGAGAAATAGAGTAGAGAATGCTTTAAATTTATTATCTGGAAGAGCTCTTGGAATTCTTCCTGCTAACTTAGCTTATTCATTCTTTTTAGCATTAATTCCTATATTAACTTTACTATTTTATGTATTAACTAAGTTTCATTTACCACTTGATATAATACAAAACTTCTTAAATAATACATTTCCTCAAGGAGTAGTAGATTTATTACAACCAATATTAACTGCTGAAATATCTATTGATTCACTTATTACAATAGTATTTGGATTATTAGTAACAATAGCAGGTTGTAATTCAATAATTCTTGCTAGTAATGAAATATTTAATATAGAAGATGCGCCATGGCTTAAAAGATACATTAAATCTATTGTATTAACATTATTATTAATATTACTATTTGCATTTATAGTTATTGTTCCCTTGTTTGGTAGTTCTATCTTAAGAGCAATAGCAAGATTTGTAGATTCATTTATTGAATATGAAGGTATAGTTAATATTTTATATATAGTATTACAAGTACCAGTATCTATATTATTTATCTTTAGTTTTATTAAGCTTGTATATGTAATTGCACCTGATGATAAAATACCTAGTAAATATACAAATAAAGGAGCTTTATTTACTACATTTGGATGGTTACTCGCAACAAATATTTATTCGTATTATATTAATCATATAGCTAGATATAATTTAGTATATGGTAACTTAGCAAATATAGTTATCTTGATGCTATGGTTTTATGTTCTTGCATATATATTTGTAGTAGGTTTATGTGTAAATAAAAATTCAGTTGATATTGGAATTGAAAAAACTAACACAATAAAACTAGATGAAATAAGAAAAAAAGTATATCAAGTTAAAAGAAAATAATGTTATAAAATGACAATATTTTCTTTTTTTATATATTAAAATTATTATGGTGAATAATAATGCTAAAAGTTAAAATATTTGATGATAGTCATGAAAAAGATTTGGAAAAACATATAAATGATTTCTTAATAAATAATAATTATGATATAATAGATATACAGTTTAGAACAGCTGTTTCAATATTTAGTGAGGAACAAGTATATTGTTTTTCAGCAATGATATTGTATAAGGAGTAATATGAAAAAAAATACATTTGTAGAAGGGACAATTTTTGCATCATTATCATACTTGATAATGAAAATTTTAGGTGCAATATACGTAATTCCATTTTATGCAATAGTTGGAACTTTAGGTGGAGCATTATATTCTTATGCTTATACAGTGTATAGTTTAATTATAAATATGTGTACTATAGGTATTCCTAATGCTATTAGCAAGATAGTAAGTGA
>JAEEGL013362621.1_pt1 | contig 14040 bp, 5 predicted proteins | sample 9134231 | NCBI WGS metagenome assembly JAEEGL01 (sample SAMN16246548, study PRJNA631951) | gut metagenome | biome: gut microbiome; feature: rumen; material: fiber-attached | host: Bos | place: Iran: Karaj | collected 2018-10
AACATTAAAAATAACAAATTAAACAACAATAATAACAGTAATAATAACAATAATTTTTCAACAGACGATTTAAAAGAAGATGATATAATAATCAATTACATAAACGTTTCAAGACAAATCACACAAGAAGAAATAGATTCAAATCCAATAATAACAATGCTCGAAGAAGGAGAAGGAAATTTATTAAGCAACACCCAAATTAAAATAAACGCAGGTGGAATGATAGGAGGAAGAAATTTAAAAGATGGTGTATCAATTTTTGGAAATAACGTAACAATAGCAAACAGTGAATTTAAACCAGATTTTATATTAAATAATAACGATAAACAAAATTATCCTTACATTTTTGCTATTTATTTTAACCGAGAATTAAAAAAATATTTTATTCGAGCTTATAATGGAAAAAGTAGTGACAATAAAATTTTATTTATTAAATTAACAGAAGGTTATTCTTTACCTTTAAAACACAAAGAAATTATATGTGCAGGTAATATAATTTTTCAGGTAACTCCTTTGGAAGATAAAAAAATAGAGATTATAAATTTATCAAAAAAAGAACAAATTTCTGTGACAAAAATGGTTTTTGATCCTAATATTACATCGGAAGTTACGATAGGTAGAGATAAAAAATGTGATTTTTCTTTTCCGAAAGATAAATCTTTTAGTAGAAATCAAACGACGTTTTTTTTTGATAATAAAGATAATAATTGGGTTATTTTAGATGGGAGAAATAATAAAAGTAGTACAAATGGAACTTGGGTTTTTGGAACACATTCTTTTGAAATAAAAGATCAATTAATTGTTGAAGTGTTAAATTCAAAAATTAGATTTTGTTTTTCAAAATGATAATTTATATTATTTTTATAAAAAGGTTTTTGTTATTTTTTTGATTATAATAATATGATAATAAATAAGAATATTTTTTTATTATAAATAAAAATTATTTAAATATATTTATAAATAATAATAATAATATTAATATAAAATACTTTTTCTAATATTTATAAAAATTAAAAAATTTTTTTATAAATTATTTTTTTTAAGATTTTCTTCATAAATTTTTAATTTATTTTTAATTTCATTGTTTTTTTCTTCTATTCTTTCATTTGCTTGTCCTCTTTCAATTCGAAATTCTTTTTCTAAATTTTCTCTTTCTTTTTCTGATTTTATTTTTGCTAATGTTTGTTCTCTAATTTCTTCACTTTTTTTTTCTTTTTTTAATAAAGTTAATAAATCAATATTTAATTCATTTTTATATTCATTAATTTTTTTTTGAATTTCATTTTGAATATTTAATTTTTGATTTATTATTTTTTCGTTATTTTTTTTACTTTCAAAAGTTTTATTCATTTTTTCATATGAATTATTTTCATTGTAATTTTTTTTATTTTCTGATGAAATTTCGTTATTATTAAAATAATTTTTAAAATCATCATAATTATTATAATTTAAATAATCAGATAAATTTTTTTTTTCTTTTCTTGAAGAAAAAAATTTATTTTCTAAATTTGATTTACTTTTCATTAATTTAACATTAAAATTAATTGAAGTTTTAAAATTATTTTGACTTTTATTTAATAATTTATTATTATTAAAAGAAAAATTAGTTTGTCTCATTGAATTAACTAATGAATCAATTTTATTATTGTTTGGGAAGATTTTTTTTAATTTTTTCATAAAAATATTATCAATATTTTTTTTATTAAAAATTTTTTGAAATTCATTTGTATAATTTTCTTTTTGTTTTTGAAGTTCATTTTGAAATTGTCTTTTATTTTCATAAATTTTTAATTTTTTATATTTAAATAATTCAACTTTTTCATTTTTTTTAATTAAATTTTTCATTAATTTATTTCTATCATATTCTTTTATTTTTTCAATAGCTTCCATTCTTTCTTTACATAATAATCTATGTTCAGTATTTTTTTCTCTTTTTTTTAGATTTTCTAAATATTTTTTTTTCATGAAATTTAATGAAATAATTTCTCTTTTACTAATATTATTCATTATTTTTTCTTTCCATTTTTCTTCTTCTTTTTCTTTTAATTTTAATGTTTGTTTAATTGAATAAATTTTTTCTTCGTTTATTTTTTTTTTTATTCGATTTTCTTCTTTTAATTTATTTTCAATGTAAATTTTTTTTTCTTCGATTAATTTATGTTTATTTTCATATTCTTCATATTTTTTTTTTTCTAAAATTTCTTTATTTTTTAAAAAATTTTTTATTTCTTCGACTTTTTTATTATAAAAAAAATCTTTTTGATTTTCATTATTTTCTTGAATGAATTTTTCATTAAATTTAATTGAATTTTTTTTAATAAAATCTTTTAAATATTTATTTTTTTTTAATTCAACACTTTTTTGACGTTCTTTATTTTTATTTTCTTCTTCTAATAATTTTTTATAAAATTTAATTCGATTTTCTTCTAAAATTTTATTTTTTTTTTCTCGAAATTCAATTCGTTTTTTTTCTTCTTCTTTTTGTTTTTTTTCATTTTGTTTTTTACGAATTTTTAATTTTTCAATATTTTCATTTATTTTTTTTTGTTCTAATTCAAATTTTTCTTTTTCTTTTTCTTTTTTTAATAAATATTCATTTTCTTCTTTTTCTAATTTTTCTTTTTCTTTTTTAATTTTCATACGATTTTCAATAATTTGTTTTTTTTGAAGTTCTTCTTTTAATTTCTTTTGTTTAAATAAATGTTCTTTTTCTTTTTCAATTTCGTTTTTTTCATAAATTTCTCTTTCAATTTCTTTTTCTACTTTTTTTAATAAATCCATTTCGCTTTTTGCTTTTAATCTTTCAAAACTTCGAAGATCTTTTTTATTCATTTCATATTCATTAAAACTATTATGATTTTTTAGTAAATTAAAATTTTTTTTTTGTTTTGAATTATTTTTATTATTAATGTCTAAAAATTTTTCATTTTCACATAAATATAAATATAATTCTAAAATTTCTTTTATTTTTTCTTTTCTTCGAGATTCATAAAATGAATAGCGCATTTTTTGAATTTCATTTGGTAATGACATTATTTCACTGTGATTCTTTTTAAATTCATTGAATGTTTCATAACAAAGCTCTTCAAATGTGTAACCTGAAGAATTTATTAATTCTAAACTTCGAGGAGAATTAATTCGTTTTTTCAAATAAGGATTTGAATTAAAATCAATAATATTTATATTTTTTATAGAAGAAGAATTATTTAATTTATTTACATTGATTGACATTAATTTTATTTAATGAAAATTATTTAATTAATAATAATATTAATTTTTATTTAAAATATAAATTTAAATTTATTATTTTAAATTTGATTTAAAAATTTTTTAAATTTTTTTTCAATTAAAATATTATAAATTATATAAAACTTACTATTTTTATTTTTTTATATTAATAATATTATAATTAAAAATATTTATTTGTTATTAAATTATTATTAAACTAAAATTTAAGTTTAAAATGCATTTAATTTATATTATTACAAAATTATATTTTAATAAAATAATTTATACAAAAGTTAATAAATAGTATTTTTTTTTATAAAAAAATTATCAATTTTCATTATTTTCTTCAAAAATTATATTATTATTATTATTATTAAATTCATTATCATTTAAATTATTATTATTATTATTTATAATACTTTCGTTATTAACATTATCATTATTTTCATTATTATTTTCATCTAAATTATTAATATTATTATCTATAATATTACTCTCAAAAAGATTTCTTTCTGTTGTTTTATTACTATTATCTTCTTCATTTTTAATTTCATTATTATTATCATTATTATCATCATCATTATCTTTTTGTTGATTAATATAATAAACACCATTTACAAAAATTCTATTTCCCAAATCTCTTTTAGTATTAATAATCTCAATTTGTTCTTTAATCATTTTAATTTCATCATGAAGAATTTCAATTTTAGTATTTTCCAATTTAATTTTCTTTTTATATTCAGGAATTTTCGCTTTATTATTTTTAATTAATTTATTTAAATTATTAATTTGTTCTTCTAAATTTTTAATAGTTTTTTTACTTTCAAGAATTTCTTTATCTAAATCAACAATACTTTCTTTATGAACTTCAACATGTTTAATTTTAATATTCGTAGCTAATTTATCATTATCATGTCTTTCTAATTTATTTTTAATAGGTTTAATATGAGATTCTTTGTAAATTATTTTATCAATAAATCTGGGACTATCTAAATATTGTTCAACTTTTCTTTTAGTTAAATCTAAAACTATAGAATCATTACTTAAACAATTATCTAAATCATCTATTACTATTGTATCATTATCTTTTTCTTCTTTAGTATTTTCTTTATTTAATAAATTTGATTTATTTGTTGTGTTATTTGTATTTTGTTGGTCATCAGTTGAGATTTTTTTTTCATATTTTATTAAATTTTTCTTTTCTTTTTCTGTTTCTTTTGTTAAACTTGAAAGTTTTTTTTTAATTTGAACGTTGTTGTTTTTTAAAATTATAAATATTTTTTTTTCTAAACATAATTCTGAAATATTTTCTACATATAAAGGAATTGGATTAATAATATAATTTTCTGATTTAAATGTTATTTTTTTTTCTTTTTTTATATTATTTATTTTTTCTAATATTTTTGAAATTTCATCTTCGTTTTTATTAATTTCGTCATTTAAATCATTTAAAATTTTTTCTAAATGTTTTGTTTTTCTTTCTATTCTTCGTTTTAATGTATCATAACCATATTCGATTTTTTTAATGTTATCATTATATTCAACTAAACGTTTATAATTTTTATAAATTAAATTTAAATTATCAACATTTTTTTCAAATTGATTTGAATTTTCTGAATTTGTTGATAAAAATTTATTTCTTAATAAATTTAATTCATTTTTTTTTGATTCTATAATTTTTTCTATTTCTTCTTTTTTTTCTTGTTGAGTTGTAATGTCTTTTTGAAATTGAGATATTTTCTTTTTTAATTGTTTTTTTGGAAGATTCATTATTTAATTTAAGTTAAAATAATTTAATATTATTATAATATTATTATATTTATTTTTATTATTATTTTTTTATAAAAATAAAAAAAATAAATTATATGTTAAATATTTTATTTATAATTATATTATTATTATTATTATTATAAATAATTCTTAATTTTATTAGTTTATATAATTATTATTATTATAATTATTTTGAAAAAAAATTAAATTTTTATTTATTTCATGAATTTTATTAAAATTTTTTATTTTAATTCCTTTTATTTTATTTTCGTTATTTTTATTATTATTATTATTATTACTTAAATTATTAATATTTGTTTTAATACATGTTTGAATTTTGGAATTATTATTATTATTATTTGTTTTTAAATAATCTAATTTTTTATTTTTTGAATTTGAATTTTTTCTATTTATATTATTATTATTATTATTTTCATTTTTTATTTTTTTTCTTGAATTTGAAGATGTTTTAAAATTTTTAAATAAATTTTTATTATTTTCAGTAGAAAAATTTTTAAGAACTTCTTTTTGAAGAAAAATTCCTTTATTAATTTGTTTTTTTTCAATATTTTTTGAATAATAACATTTAATATTATTATTATTATTATTTTTAGGAATTTTATTTTTGAAATTATTTTTTTTTACATTTTTATTTTCATTATTTGATTTTGGATTTGAATTTGTTCTATTATTTATATTATTATTTTGTAAAAATTTTTGTTTAATTTTATTATTATTATTATTAATATCATTAATATTTAAATTAAATAAATTTATTTTATTTTTTGTTCTTTCAGAATAAGACAAAAAATTAATATTATTTGTAATATTATTATTAATGTTATTATTAATATTTAATTTTAAATGAAAATTATTAATGCAATTATGATTATTATTATTATTATTATTATTTTTATTATTAATAATATTAGAAATATTTTTTTTATGATTTGATTTATTAATATTATTTAAAATATTATTATTATTATAATTTAAAACTTTAATATTTTTAATAACTTTATTATTATTATTTTTTTTATTAATATTTGAAGTTGTTAAATTATTACATTTATTAATATTAAAAGATTTTTCTTTATTTTTATCTTTACTATTATTATTTAATTTATATTTATTAATAACAGATAAAATAATTTTATGAGTTAAATTATTTTTTGAATTATTTCTTTTATTTATATTCAAATAATTTATTTTTTTTTTATAATCTAAAGTTTTATTATTAATATTAATAACATTTTTATTTTTAATTTGATTTTTAATAATATCAAATTTAGTTATTTCATTAATTATTTTTTTCATTTCAATACTACTTCCATTCGAACTTTTTTTTTTCTTATTTTCAATTCCAAATAAAATATTCAAATCTTCTTTTTCAATTTCATATTTATTTTTATTTTCAATATTATTATTATTAAATTCATATAAAAACGATAAAAAATTATTATTATTATAATTATTATAATTTTTATTTTTTTTTCTAACAAAATCATCATTATTAAAATAATATTTTTTTTCAATTTCTTTTAATTTAAAATCCAAAATTTTTTGTTTTTTATGAATATTTTGATAAATATATTTACTTTCAAATAAAGGTAAATAATTAGGAAAAAAAATACAATATTTTTCATAATATTCTAAAAATTTAGGTAAGCGAATATTATATTCATATGAAATATAATATCTTTTTAAAAATTCAGATAAATCATCATAAATTAAATAATCTTTAAATAAAGCAACAATATGTGTTTTTTCATTAAAAATAATATTATTTATAACATTAATATTATAAATATTATCATTAATATTATATTTTTTAAAAAAACATGTAAAAATATATTTTTCGATTTGATTTTTAGGAAATATTTTATTTTTAAACATTTCCTTAATTGAATTTTAACTTTAATTATAATAATTATTAATAATAAAAAATATTATAATTTTAATAAATAATAAAAAAAAATGTTAAAAAGTAAAAAATTTTGGTCATTTGAAATTTGTGAACAAATAAAATTATCCGATGAAGTTTTAAATAATTTTAAACAAAAAGGAAAATTTTATGAAGATGCTTTATATTTTTATGATCAAATTGGAACGGGTGTTCATCCTTCTATTAAAGTTTTTCATGGAACTACACCAACAGTTATAACTTTTAATAATGTTTTAGTAGATAATAATACAATTAAAATATTATTTCATTTAATTAATTCATCAAAAATTGTTAAAATGAAATTTTCAAGCAATAATTTTACTATAGAAAATTTAGATTTTTTAATAAATTCTCTTTTAAATAAACCAAATGAAGTTTATGATTTTACTTTCGAATGGAATGATAAAATTACTGTTGATAAACAAGTTTATTCGTTTCAAAATGTTGAAGAAATTACAGATGAAATTATTGTAAATCAATTTAAAAAACAACATGAAATTTTATTAAATTTATTTATTAATCCTAATAAATTAGAATCTATTTGTTTAAGAGGAAATTTTCTTGGAGATGAAAACGCAAATTTAATATTTGAAAACTTAAAAAATGAAAATACAAATTTACGAATATTAAATTTATTTAAAAATAATTTAACTTCAGAATGTATAAAAAAATTCTCTGAAATGTTAAAAGTTAATAAAAAATTAGAAGAAATTAATTTCGGTGGAAATTATTTAACAAACGAAACATTCGAATTAATAAAACAAAATTATGGAATGTGGTTATTAAATGAAGAAGAACTTGAAGAATTTAAAAAATTAGAAAAAGAAAAACAAGACATAATAAAACAAAATGCAAAATTAAAAGCAGCTAAAAAACCTGAATTAGAAGTTCCTGAATTAGATAATTTAGAAGAAATAGATGGAAAAAATTATAGATGCAAAAATCATACTTTAAGAGTTATTAATGTTATTCAAAATAATTTTGATGAAAATAGCTTTGAAAACTTAAAATATTTGTTAGATAGTAATGTTAATTTAGTTTTCACTGGAGATTTATTAAGTTACAATGAAGAACAAAGAAAAATCTTAAATGAAGATGTTAATGAAGAAGGAAAATTTAAATATAAAGATAGAATTTATTTATTAAAATAATAATTAATTAATATAATTTATAAAAAATTTTTATTTATATTATTTTTATATTTATATTTTTTATTTATAAATATAAAAATATTTATTAAGGATTTTTATTTTCTTCTTCATTTAATTGAACAACAATCATATATTTAATTTCTTCCGGAATTAAATTAATAAGCGCAACCGCAGTTTTAAGCAAAGTTTTTAAATTATCTTCATAACTTTTCCAAACAAAAACATACAAAATCAACACCGTACAAAAAACAATAATAAACATTGCAATATTAATAACTTTTATTTGATCAACAAAATTATTAAATTCATCATTCATAATTTTAATAACTTCATTAAACCAAGGTCTAATAACATTTCTAACAATATTATTAATTTCTTTAAATTCAATATAATCAGTAAATTCAATTTTTTCTTCTTCTTTTATATCAAGCAAACCTTTATCATCCAACATTTTATTAATTGCAATATACCTCAACAATTCAAAAAATCTTTCTAAAACCGCTTTAAAACCAAATTGTAAGGTACCTAAATACAAACTTTCTTTAGTATCATCATTAATTTTAGTAGCATTTTCAAAATAAATAATATCATTAATATCATTATTACAATATTCATAAAATATATTAACATATTTATTTCTCAAAAAACATGATGTATTGTATGTTTCTTTTAATACTCCAGACCATTTATCTGATAATGAAACGAATATATCATAAAAAACCGCTTCAGTGTCATCATTATTAAATATCTCAATTGAAGAATTATAATAATAACTTTTCATTGCATTTAATGATATTAATAAATCACTTTGACTATAATGAGTAGCATTAAAAACTGTAATGAATTTATTCATACTTTTTAAATTATTGTCGTTATAAATGTATTTAAAAACCATGTAAATTTGAATTAAAATAAAAAAAATCACAAGTTTCATATAATTCCATAAATATTCACTATTTGATTGATAAGATTGTTTATATTCATTTTTCGTTTTAAATTTTACGATATTTATATCATCTGGTTTAATATTTGAATTGTTATCTATCATTGCTTCTTCTTCATTGTCTTCGTTACCGAAAAATTTATTTAATAATTTATTTGTAAAATTCTCACTAGAATTTTTTAGTTCTTCAAATAAACGTTTTTTAATTGTTAAAAATAAATCAATTGGTTTTTCTCTATCGTTAATAAATCTTTTTATTAATTTCCATAATATTATTAATGTTATTATATCAACTATCCAACTCAAAGCGAAAACTAAATCAATCAAAAAACTTTTTTCCGCATGATCTTTTACATCATCTACTAATAAAAAAGTGACATGTCTCCAAACTAATAAATAATCATTTAATAAATTCGACATTAATTCAAAAGAATTTCTATTTTCAAAAATTATATTATTAGGATTATTAGTAACAGTACTAACATAAAAAATAGAAGTTGGTATTCTACTCATTGCAATACTAAATAATTGTTCTTCAGTTGTTTCTTCATTATTACTTAAAGTTTTTATATTCAACATTGTTGTATCAGTATAATCTCGATATTCTTTCGAAAAAGTCACAGTTGCATTACTATAATACAACCAAGTATTTGAAAATATTTCTCTATATTGAGCCATTTCTAACATCATTAATCTTTTATATTCATCAGGTGTTAAATTATTATCAATTATTTTATATTCTCTACCCTCATTTTCATTATCGTTTGTTAATATAATTTCCGTTAAAAAAAACTTCGTATAAACTATAGTATTAAGTAATATAAAACCTTTATCCATATATCCCATACGATTGTCAGTGTTGTTTATTTTATATAAAGAAAGGGCGAATTCGCTTGTTATGTAAAATAAAATTAATATGAAAAAAACTACACTAAAAACTGATATATAAAATACACTATGTTCATTAAATATATTTCCTAATGTTGCACTTGTATCTGAACTAAATTCACTTTGAGATGATGTTGAATTCACTGAAACAGCTGTTGTTATATCTGCTGTACTTAAACTATTATTTAAAGAATTTCCGCTTGATGATGCAGAGATACTACTTTCTTCTAAATTATTGATACTTTTTAGATTTTGTTTTGCTTGTTCTAATTTTTTCTTTAAATCTGGATGTGATTTTAATTTTTCTTCGATTCTTTTAATAAATCCACTTATGTTTATTTTTATTGAAGGTTCTTGTGTTTTTCCAACTGGATATTTTTCTTTATTTGGTCTATGTTTTTCTAATGAAACATCACTTCCGTAAAAAGGTAATGTAAATATAAAACTTTTTATTTCGTCGCTTCTTTTTGATTGCATTTCTAATATTTTTTCTTTTGTTAAAATATTTTCTTGAATTTTATCTTCGTCATCTTCTTCATCATTATTTTCTTCACTATCGTTGTTTACATTTTCGCCATTTTCATTCTTTTTTTTCTTTTTTTTTTTAGTTGTTTTTTTTTCGATTTTGTCATTTTCTTTTTTTTGATTTAATTCATCTGCTAATGATGAACGTAATATTTTGTTTAAATTAGCTAAATTTTTTCCTTGATGTTGTTCAACAACTTCTCCACGTAAAAAACTTAATTTTAATAAATCAAAAAAAACATGCTTATTAGTATTAAAATGAAAATCTTCAAGAAGAACATTACTTCTTTTTGAATCAGAATCACTAAAACGAAAGCAATAACCTAACGTTTCATCTTCTTCATATTTTAATTTATATATATTTAATAAATATTCCTTTGTTTTTGAGATTTTTATTAATTCATTTATATCTTCCTCTTTTGAACGAAGGGTATCATTTTTAGGATATATCACATCAGGAATAATCCATGTTACTTTTTTTGGTTCCTCTTCATATTCTTTATATTTTTCAAACAAATCAATACTTTCTAAATTATTTTCAGATCTCACTAAAATATTCATATTTATAACATATTTCTTTAATAAATCCATAGATAATCCTAAATTTATCGCACTACTTGAAATACTATCAACAGTAAAATCATCTTTGGTCAACACATAAAATGCATAAACACTTTTGGTATCTTTATTTTCATATCTACATTTAACAATATAAGTATTAGAAAAATCATCATCATTATACACAGTGAATCTACAATTTAAAGGAACTAAATAGCCAACTTTAGTTTTGGGTAATAAAAAAGTTTGTTTTTTATCAGCAGCTCTAAAATTATTTTTATTTTGTAACAACTGATTATGAATTCCTTTTAATCTTTTAGCTAACATTTTATTATGACCTTTAACATAAATAGTAGGCATTAAAGTTTCAATAGGATTTCCAATTAAATCTTGTTTAACATATCCTAAAAGATAAACAATACTATTTGAACATTGAATAATGTTTCCTTCACCTTTTTCAGAGCATCGAGAATAAATAATTAAATCTTGATTTTCTAATAAAATATCGAGATTATTAATATCAAATTTATCTTCATCAATTTTTCTTGATTCATAATGTTGTTCTTCATTTAATTTCTTTGTAATTTCTTCACTTTTCTTTTTATTTCTTATAATTTCTCTTAAAAAATAAGCATATAATTGAGCAATTGATTGATTTTCAATGTCGATTTTTTTATTTTTTAATTCATTGTCCCATAATGAATGAATTTCTTTAATATTCTTATTTAATTTATTTCCTATTACGAATAATTTACTTAAATTTAAATTATTAGTCAAATTCGCTGCAAAAATTCCCCAAAATTCTCCATATAATTTTGTGGTAGTTTCAATTAAAAATTTCAAACGTTGATATTTTTGTTCTATAGTTTCTTCTAATTTTAAAATATCTGAATATTTATTAAGATCATTTAATTTATTAAGAGATGCAATATTTTGTTTAATACAATGAATTAAATAATCTTCTGATAAAGAATTTTTTGATTTTTCTAATAAATTTAAATAATTTTTAGCAAAATTTAAATTATATTTATTTTCGTAATTAAATTGAACAACACTTAATAATAACATTCTACAATTTGGAAATTTTTTTATTCCAACTGAAAAATAATTATTCATATAATGTAATAAAGAAGTTTTTTGAATTGTATAATTATTTGGATTGTCTAAAAATTTTTTCAAAGGACATTCTTCATCAATGCAACTTTCTTCATGAATTGCTATTGCTCCTTTTAAAAGAATTTCAAATCTATTACTATCTTGTGCTTTATTATTATTACTTTTATTACCTGCTTTATGATATTCAATATAATATTCTATTAATTTAACTAATTGATTTGTTTTTTTTAAATATTCATTAACATCATTTAAATTACTAATTGAAATAACATGCATTGAACTTTTACTTCGATAATAAATAATACTAAAAAAAATAATCAATGGATAACCAAAAATTAATAAATATATGTTTCCTTTTAAATGTCTTCCTGCTAATAAATTAACCATTAAAATAAAATTTGACCAAAAAAAAATTGCGTTTCTTATTGAAATAAAACATTCTAATAAATATTTATTATAAGTTGGTTTACTAAAACTATTTAAAAAATTAAACAAACTAAATACAAACATTATTGCCCCACTTAAATTCTCATTTTTTATCCAAATCCATTTACAAACTAAAATAACTTTCGTTAAATATAAAAATGAATCGGAAGAATTATTAATTTTCGTTGTAGCACTTTTATTAAAAGGATTAAAATAAAATAAAGTACTTAAAATAATAAGACAATAAAATGCTAATGCAAAAATTATACTTAAAATTGCATATAAATAATGTAATTTATCCCAACATTTAATACTATCTTTTAATAAAACAACATAATCATTTTCACATTTTAAAGGTAACATTATAAGTTCTAAAATAGGAATAAAAAGAAAAATTGTTAATGGAGTTGTTATTAATCTCGTAATTGTAATTCCTAAAATATAAATTTTTGAATTTGTTTTATTAAATTTAATTAACATCATTAATAATAAACAATGTGAAAAAACATAAACACATAATACGCAATAAATTATTAAATAAATATTTTTTTTTAAATATTTCATTATTGGGGTTATTCTCGGATATCCTATTATTAATGATATATCTTCTATCTTATTTTCTTTTATATGCCAATTATTTAAATGAGGTTCGGAAAATGAATACGAACATAATTGAATAGTTTCTAATATAAAAAAAAATATATAAAAAAATATTCCAATGTCTTTTTTCAAAAGAGTAAAAAAATAAAAATTAAAAATACGTTTTTTAAAAGGCACTTCTTCAATTATATTAATATCTTTTATATTTTTATTGTCAATATCCATTTTATTTTATTGTTATATTATTATTATTGTTTTTATTATTAATTTAAATTTATTTAAATTTTTTTCAAATTATAAATAAAATTTAATTATATTTATTATAAAATAATATGGAAGATTATCATTATTTAGCGATATTAAATAATTTATTTAGATGTTTTCATCCTTCTCCTTTAAAAGATTTAACTGATATTATTAAACCTCAAAATTTAGTTAAATGTTGTAATGAAATGAACCCAAAATTATTTGCTTTTATTAAAGATTATGTTCTTATTGATATTAATAAAAATAATAAAAATAATAACAATAATAATAATCAAAATAACATCAAAGAAACAATTTCAAATTTAACTGATATTATTAACACTCTAATTAATGAACTTAAAAGCAAAATTGATTCAACAGACATCGAAAAAAAATCAAAAATTAATATAAACGAATTAATTAATTTAGACGAAAAAGAAATTATTCATTTAGCTGAAATTTTATTTGTTTATGGAATTGTTTTTTCTCAAAATAAGTTTATCTATATAGAAACTGTAAAAACATGTTTTAATAAAATAATAAGAAAAAATATTTGGCGAACAATAAGATATTATTTAGAAAAGAATATGACTGTTAATAATTTAGAAGAAAGTCGAATTGATGAAGAATCTTTATTAGAAATG
>JAEEGL013829754.1_pt1 | contig 14040 bp, 5 predicted proteins | sample 9134231 | NCBI WGS metagenome assembly JAEEGL01 (sample SAMN16246548, study PRJNA631951) | gut metagenome | biome: gut microbiome; feature: rumen; material: fiber-attached | host: Bos | place: Iran: Karaj | collected 2018-10
CTTCCATCTCATCAAGACCATACTTTTCCTTGATCTGTTTTCCAATGCCTGTGTTCAGGTCGTGGAAAGAAGGCAGGCAGTGCATGAATCTGCAGCCCTCGCCTGCATTGTTCATGATGTCCATGGTCACGCGGTAGGGCTCGAGGTCTTTTATACGCTCCTCCCATACGCTGTCGGGTTCGCCCATGGATACCCAGATGTCGGTGTAAATGACATCGGCTCCCTTTGTGCCCTCGATGGCGTCCTCAGAGAAATCGATCACTGCTCCTGTCTCCTTGGCAATCTCCCTGCAGGTATTGATAAGATCCTCTGAAGGGAAGTACTTCTTATTAGAAACAGCGGTGAAGTGCATGCCAAGTTTTGCGCACATAACCATCAGTGAATTTCCTGTGTTGTATCTTGCGTCGCCCATGTAAACAAGATGGATTCCCTCAAGGCGTCCGAAGTGCTCTTTTATTGTAAGTGCGTCAGCAAGCATCTGTGTGGGGTGGAACTCGTTGGTAAGTCCGTTCCATACAGGCACCTTGCTGTACTTTGCTATTGTCTCAACAATCTCCTGTTCAAAGCCGCGGTACTCGATGCCGTCGTACATGCTGGCAAGCACGCGGGCAGTGTCGGCGATACTCTCTTTCTTGCCGATCTGTGAGTCTGTGGGATTAAGGTATGTTGATCCCATTCCGAGATCGCTTGCGGCCACCTCAAAGGAGCATCTGGTTCTGGTACTGGTCTTCTCAAAAATCAGGGCAATGTTCTTACCCTTAAGCTCGTCATGAAGAATCCCCTTTTTCTTCTTGTCCTTAAGCTCTGCTGCGAGATCAACAAGCCCCAGGATCTCCTCAGAAGAAAAATCCAGCAGTTTCAGAAAATCACGTCCGTATAAGTTCATAGTGCTCCTCCTTAAAGATGATATTTCTTTTTACTGATGCCCACGCAAGCCGCGGAAAATCAATAAAAAGAGGATTGCATCAGATGCAATCCCCTACATTCTATCATATCTCTTTTAAATAGTGCACCCCTTGGGGCTGTAAATTACCAGAATACATGGGCGCCGATGACGATACCTTCACGGCCGTTGACACGTCTGAAGTGAAGTGCCGAGCCCACTGTTGTCTCTCCGTTGATGGCTGCCTGAGCTGCCTGAACGCAAGAGTCGTTGATCCTGCCGCTGTTGTAAACGCCTGCCACATGTCCGTTGAGAGCAGGTGTAAACTGGCCTGACGCGTAGATAACGCCGTAGATGCTGCTGGGATAAGCTCCCGATTTAACACGGTTCATAACTACCGCGCCTACTGCAAGCTTTCCTTCGTAAGGCTGGTTGCCTGCTTCGCACTGGATGAGAGCTGCAAGAAGCTTAACTTCATCTGCGTCTGCGCTCACTGCTCCACGATTCTTGGTAAGGGCTGCCTTCTTCTCGGCTTCCTCTCTGATCTTGATCGCAAGAAGTGTCTCACCGCTGTCGATCTTGAATGATGTTGTAACATATTCGGACTGAACATAACCTGTCTCATCATTGTAATCAACGCTAATCCAGCCGTTGCCTTCATCCTCGATGTAGTCCACGAATACGTTCTCTGTCAGAACTCCCAGAACCTCTGCATCTCCTGATGCCTCGGCTCTTACGTTGAGAGCGCTGGTGTTGCTGGTGACGATCTGCTTACCCACATCCTCTGCAAGGCTCTCGGCCTCGTCGTTAAAGAGCAGGTACTCGTCCTTGGCCCATCCGATCAGTTCTCCTGACTGGATCTTGGTCCATCCATCCTGTCTGTCTAAAATCTTACCGCCGCAGTCCTTGTAGAGAACTCCGACCTTTTTTCCTTCTTCGCTGGGTTCTTCCCTGACGTTCATTACAGAGTTTACGTTGGCCATGACAAGTGTTGACTCCTGGCTCTCCTCCTCTGCAGCGTCTTCCTCACCGGACTTCTCCGCATTGGCTGCAACCTGTACCTCAGTTGCCTCTTCGTCAATGCCCAGTGGAGATATGGGACTTATTATGTTGGTTATTCCTGTAGCAAGATCCAAATAGCTCGCTGTGCTTCTTGCCTCTGCTGTTAGTCCCTGGGTAAGGAAAAGAACTACTGCAAGTGCTATAAGAGCCACCTGTCTGATGATCCCAGCGGATAACTTTAGTGCATTGTTCATACCTTTGCTATCCTTTATCCTTTAAATTATTACAGATTTATTTCAACATATTAAGAAATAAACATTTCGGATTCAAATATTAGCAAAGATATTTCAATTTGTCAAATTTTCACAAAAAATTAATTTGAAATTTATAGACTTCTACTCTTGTCAATGCATGCGGATACAGCATCCATCACTACTCCGCGGAAACCGCCTTCCTCTAAAACCCGCACAGCTTCTATGGTTGTGCCTGCAGGTGAGCAGACCATATCCTTGAGTTCTCCGGGGTGCTTTCCGGTCTCAAGTACCATTTTGGCGCTTCCAAGAACCGACTGGGCTGCAAACTCATATGCCTGCTTTCTCGGCATGCCTCCTGCTACCGCAGCATCTGCCATTGCCTCAATAAATAAAAAGACATATGCCGGTGATGAACCGCTCACTCCGACCACCACATCCATCATGGATTCAGGTACTGTGTATGCTTTTCCGAAGCTCTCCAGAAGCCCGATAACAAAGTGCAGGTCGTCATCGGTTACAAGGTCGTTTCTGCACACTGCAGAACATCCCTCGCCAACAAGTGCAGGTGTGTTTGGCATTACCCTGATGATCTTAAGCTCTTTTTCAAATTCATCAGAAAGCCAGCTGATGGTCTTTCCTGCGGCGATGCTGACGATCAGCTTGTTCTCATCCACGCTGTCCATTATGTCTGCGATCACAACCTTCAGAAACTGTGGCTTCACGGCAAGGATGATCACATCAGCCTCCTTTGCCACAGCCTCGTTGGAGGATCTCACCTGAATGCCAAACTCATCCACCATCCTCTGTCTTGTGGCCTCAGTCTGGGCAGATCCTATGATATCGCCTGCTTCCATAAGGCCCTTCTGAAGAATGCCTCCGATCATGGCCTTTGCCATATTGCCAAGTCCAATAAACCCCAGTGTCATAACAGTTACCCCCTTCTTTGTCTTGATGCTTCAAACGTCAGTATTGCTGCCGATGTAGCGGCGTTCATGGATTCCACCTCACCCTTCATGGGGATCAGTACGTATTCACTTGCCGCGTCCGCAGTTTCTTTTGTAAGACCGTTGCCTTCATTTCCTATAAGAAAAGCCGTTGGCTTTTTGTAGTCGAACTCGTCGTAGTTCTTGGTGCCCTTGAGGTGAGCGGCGTAAGTATTGAAGCCCTTTTGGGAGAGGTCTTTTACAGTCTCCGAAACATTTTCTACATATATGAATGGCATCCTGAAAATGGATCCCATTGTTGACCTGATCGTCTTTGGGCTGTAGATGTCGGCGCAACCCTTGCTCATGATCACGCCGGTTACGCCCGCGCCTTCGCCGGATCTAAGCATTGTGCCGAGGTTTCCGGGATCCTGGATGTTCTCGAGGATCAAGAGGAGTGGAGCGTTTTCTTTTCCATCATCCACTGCATTGTAGCCCTCGAGGACTTCCTCCATTGAATACTCGTACCACCTGATGACGGCCAGGACTCCCTGGGGCGTCTGGGTGTCGGACATCTTGTTCATGACTTCCTCTGTGACAGTCTCTGCGCCGTACCTCCAGAGGATCTCCTTATCGTCCTCGCTGGCGTTGTCCAGAAAGCGCTCGGTGACGTAAACATCTGATACCTGCAGGACCGGCGCCTCTCTAAGCATTTTCATTCCTTCTATAATAAATGACTTGTCCTCGCGGCGGGCCTTACTCTTCTGGGCGTAGGCGGCTGCCTTGCGGACGCGGTCGTTGTTCAGACTGGTTATCATATATTTGTCCTCCAAAATATAGTATAGCACACATTATCGTGACAACGGGGACGGTTCTCTTTGTCACAACGAAAACTAAAATGTGACAAAGAGAACCGTCCCCGTTGTCACATAAAAAAGCTGCCTGACGTATGTCAGACAGCTTTGCGCACTTTATATTCTGATCAGATGGTTCTTGCGATCTCGTACATGTACTCGTTGATGTTCTTCTTCATTGCAAGAGCCTCGTCGATGTCGTAGTCAACGAACTGGCCGTTGCGGTAGCCAACTACTCTGTTGGTCTTGCCTGCAGCGAGGATATCGGCAGCGTAGCAGCCCATCATTGAAGCGTATACACGGTCCTTACAGGTAGGGCTTCCACCTCTCTGCATGTAGCCAAGGATTGAAGCTCTGGTCTCAAGTCCTGTTGCAGCCTCGATTCTGCGGGCCATGGATGTTGAATGTCCGATACCTTCGGCGTTTACGATGATGTGGTGTGTCTTGCCCTTCTTGCGGTTATCGATGATGTTGTCGATAATGCGCTGCTCGTTGTAATCGTATTTCTCAGGTAAAAGAATATCATCCGCGCCGTTGGCGATCGCGCACCACAGAGCGATGTAGCCTGCGTGACGTCCCATAACCTCAACGATACTTACTCTCTCGTGGGAGGAAGAAGTATCACGGATCTTGTCGATGGCGTCCATGGCTGTATTGATGGCTGTATCGAAACCGATTGTATAGTCAGTGCATGCAATATCAAGATCGATGGTTCCGGGAATTCCTACTGTATTGATTCCCTGGGCTGAGAGCTTCTGGGCTCCGCGGTAAGAACCGTCTCCGCCGATTACTACCATTCCGTCAATGCCGTACTTCCTGCACACGTCTGCACCCTTTGCCTGGCCTTCAGGTGTTGTGAACTCCATGCAGCGTGCTGTTCCAAGGATTGTACCACCTCGCTGGATGATATCGGAAACGCTTCTTCTGTCCATATCAATGATCTCTTCATTGAGAAGACCCTGATAGCCCTTCTTGATGCCCTTAACCTTAAGTCCGTTAGCCAGTGACTTACGAACAACTGCGCGGATCGCAGCGTTCATTCCGGGAGCATCGCCGCCACTGGTAAGTACACCGATTGTCTTGATCTGCTTTGCCATATTTGTATCCTCGATTCTAAAAAATTCCCCAAACTTCTCTAACTCATTATATTAGCGCATGTTTTTTTATCATGCAACCTTTTATAGCCATGCAAAACGTGACATCAGTGCAAAATCTCTTTTCCCGGAAACGTCAGTTAACTGTGACCAGGATCCTTACCGAGTGCTTCTTATTTGCCGTTGTTGCTGTAACAACTGCAGTGCTGCCCTTGGCCGCAGTCTTTGCAACTTTTATCGTGCCGCCGCTGACCGTAACAATATCCGGTGAATCAGAGGTCCACACCAGGCTCTTGTCCGCGCCGTACTCTGCCTGGACCACCGTGGATACCTTCAGACTCTTTCCGGGTTTAACTGATGCTGCGTAACCATCTCCGGACTCTGTGACCGTCTTGGAGGTCTTTAGCTTCAGGCTCGTGACTTCGCCCAGGGACTGAAGTGTATACTTTGCAGTTTTATTTCCTTCAACTGTGGTTGCGGTTATCACGCACTTCTTGGTAGCCACCAGGGTTCTGTATGCAATTCTTTGGTCTGCTTCTGTTATTACCGGTGTAGTTCTGGCATCCACAAAATCGTCGTCGGTAAGATCGCTTATTGTCTTATCCTTGTCAAGTACCGCAATCTCTATTGCCTGCATATTGCCGGCCTTTACGCTTCCGTCCGCCCCGGTAGCAGTCCATTTTACCTGCTTGTATGTCGTATCCTCAGGATTCCACTGGGCAACTGTAACAATTCCCGTCTTTCCTTTCTTCACTTTGCCCTTCGTGGCATTGAGGACGATCTTCTTTACCGCAACATATGTATCTACAGGCACTTCTGCCTTGATGCTCGGGTCCGCCAGGGAGACAGCTGTGATGGTTGCGCTTCCCTCTGCTTTCGCAGTCATCTTGCCTGCCGGCGTAACTGAAAGCACGTTCTCATCGCTGCTGTAGAAGACCACACTCTTGCTGTTAAGGGCAACATCCTTATTATTGGCAGCATTGTGTGTGTAAGCTTTCAGCGTCACACTCTTTCCAACTGCCAGCTCAGGTACCGCCTTTTTGATGATGATGTTGCCGACCGCAACTGCCTTTGTAGCCTCGGTCACAGTGACCTCGAAGGATGCTGTTTCTTTTGTCGCGTCATATACATTGTTTGCAGGCCTTGCCGTTATAGTTGCTTTTCCTGCTGAGATTCCGGTAACTCCGCCCTTAGCGTCTACTGCCGCAACGGCAGGATCACTGGATTCCCAAATGAGGGTCTTAACTATCGGAGCAGGCTTCTTGGGCAGTATGTCAGCTGTAAGCGTCAGCTTCTTTCCTGCTTCAACAGAATTGAGTTTCTTCTTTTGTATAATGGTAACCTGTTCAATCGAAGTTCCTACTTTAATAGTACAGGCGGCCTTCTTATTTGAGCCATCTGTCGTTGTAGCTGTAAGTGTTGCAGTTCCGGAGGACAGGCCTTTGACTGTGACCGTTCCTTTGATCGGGTCAAATCCTGTTATAGCAATGACCTTTCCGTTTTTATTCTCGATCCATGTAACAGGAGGACCATAAACACGATCAGCATCCTCTGAAAGAGCCGTGGCCGTCAGAGTGATCTCTTTATCCGTCCCGATAGAACAGGATATCTTATCAAGCATCAGTTTGGTGATCGGTTTTACTTCCTCTTCTTCCTCAGGCTCTATTACAGGCGCCCCTTCCGATGCCGCATAAACGCCTCTGGCTGCAAGGACAGGATACGTAAATTTACTTGTGCTTCCTTGCGGCTGCCACACCTTGACATACTTCGACACTTTATTTTGTGTTGTGTGGAACAAAAGAGTCTGTTCATTAAGCTCCATTACTGCAGGCATTTCTCCTTCCGGAAGATCTGCGGCAGAAAGTTTTGTGGCGGTCACTCCAACAGACAGTTTCATATCACCTGTGTTGGGCTCTATGTTTCCATTTAAAGTCAGTTCCGCATCTTTGTATCTTGCGATATATGCACTGTTGCTTCCGTTGTTAAGGATAATGTCGCCCGCTATGAGGCAGCTGTCATTAGCCGCTATAAAAGCATCATCGGCGATCCAGCTCCCGCCCTGAATATTGATGGTATCTGCAAACACCTGCGCCTGTTCATAGCAGACAATATCGCCCATAGAATTTAGGGTCTTTATCTCACAGGCTCCGTCATTCAGCATGATGAAATCACCGGTAAGAGTTGCGCTGTCAAGATTACATAACTCGCCTTTTTCAGCGCATACCTGGAACCTTGAGGTCACTACCTTATCAAGTGTAATGTTTCCATAGACACTCAGACCATCTTCGCCCAGAACTTCCAGTGTTCCGTTTCGCATCACTACTCCCGAATTAAGAGTAAGCGGGCTGAACCGGGATCTCTTTACCGTAAGGGTGTGCCCCATCAACTCAAAGATCACCTTATCTGTGGCATATCCATAGTTAAAGTCACTCTCGCCTGCCGCCATCGCCTCTTCGTCTACAGTTACATCTTCCATGAGGCGAATGACATGGATCTTATCAGTATCTTCAATAAACTCCTGATTTATCCATTCCCTGGCATCGGCAAAGGATTCAAAGTACTTCTCCACATTTCCGTCAACATCGCATACTTGAAGGAGTTTTTGCTTTACCTGTATCTGTATACTGCTTTTCTTTCCGTTTTCCGCGGTAGCTGTGATGGTGGCAGTACCCGAAGATACTCCCTTCACAAAGACGCGCCATCCCTCCGCCGTACTTCCGAATTCCGATTCTTCATCCGCTGCGATGGCTGCCACATTCTCAGGCGAGACGCTCCAGGACAGATATGCCGAGGCATCGTCGGGAGTCACGGTTCCTGTTATGGTTGCCATGTCTCCGTCTCCAAGGGCGGTTTTGTCGGCAATAAGTTCTATACTCTCTACATCTGAGGGCTCCGGCGCATTTTCATCTACAGCCACGATGTAAGTCAGAACATATTCCTCCGGAATCTCGTATTCATCGATCATCGAGGGATCATCGTCAGAGAATGTAACCTCTGAAGGCGTATCAGCAGCTATGGCCTGAATCTTGCCTATTCCTTCCGAAACACCTGTCACAACGCCGTAGTCATCGACTTCGACTATGTCCCTGTCAAGGCTTGACCAGATCACATCTTTATAGGTGGCATCGGAAGGCACAACCTGAGCAATAAGCCTTGCGCTCCCGCCGGGCTTTATGGCAATATCCGGATCCTGCTGTTCCTGCTGTTCTTCATCAGAACCGGCCCCGCTCATCAGTATATTTTGCTTACGGTACTTTACGAGATCCGTTACCGGGGTGTAGGACCTGGCTACCCTATGGAGTGTAAGCAAAATACCGTCTGTACCTTGCGTTTCCTCGTACATATCTATTGTCTTGTTACCCGCAAGACCTGCGTATCTGCTGTTATACGTACGGCTCTCACAATAAGTGTAAGCATTTATCAGCTGTGTTTTGTATTCATTGTAAAGATCATAATCCCCTTCTGCCATCTGACGAATGATCGTGCCCTGGCGGTTTTTAAGTTCCTCAAATACAGCCTCAAATTCAGCGTGATAATCCGTACCGCCGTAAAAGTCCGTAGAAAGAACAGGCATCCTGTTGATCGCTGTAAGCTGGTCCGGAGTAATGCTGTACCTTTCCAGAATGTCCTCATCAGTTGTGTAAATAATGCCATTATTTCCACGGGACACAAGACCTTCTTCATAGTACAGCGGATCGTCCTTAAGGTACTGTTCCACCGAATTCACTTCGAACAGCTGAAGCAGCTCGTTTAAAGAATATTCTTTGGTCCAGTAAGAGTTGTCAGGATCCGCATAATCCATCTTGAGACTGTTTTCAATCTCAGTCATCTGGCTGAAATATATCCCCAGATACGTCTGGTCTATATCCAGTTCATCCCGAATGGCCAGGAACTGATCATAAAGATCGTCCATCTTCTTTGCTTCAGTCTTCAGGAAATTCTTAGGATTGGACTGCCCGTCTATGTATGCCTTAAGGTTTCTGTCGATATCAGTAGGCCTGTAAGGATCTGTTGTCAGGTCCTTGACATATTGTGGAACCTGATTGTTGTAAACATTCTTTGCCTGAGCAAGATCGTTGCAGTATTCCACCCACGCCAGGTCAAAATCGCTCTTGAAGCCATTGTATTCTGTAACGGTGTCACTGAGCCATTGTGCGTACTCCTGAGATTCTGCCTGAGCATTTGCAAATTCATTGGCTTTAAATTCACTTACGTATCTTTCATAACTTGCGCATTCCGTAAGATCGTTAGGGATGGCATTGATCATCGCAAGGCAGGACATCGCCCTGTTGTCGTCGACAAGCAAAAGTCCGTTATAACCCGGTATTTCTCCTTCATCCTCATAAGGATATACATAAATAGCATCATCATAGCCCAGCGCACTGGCTGCTATGGGCTGATAGCTTTCATAAAAAGTGTTGAACAGAGTCGGAACACAATCTGCAAGCTTCCTCAGCATGGCAGCCTTTGACTGCATATATATATCTTTGGTATCAAGGTCATTTTCCCAAACCTGCAGCCCGCTGGGCGGAATGACATCCCAAAAAGAGTACAGGTTTTCGTGATACTCATTTGTGTCGGGAGCAAAAGCATAATACCCGTCATAGCTGTAATAATCTTTATTGTCTATGGCAGCTGCCGCATGCATCTCAGCCAGTTTCCCGTGATATTCCAGATCATATTCTTCGATCTGTTCGGGTGTAAACTCATAATCCTCAGGGTATATTTCAAAGCCGGCTTCTTCAATAGCGTCGTTTATCGCCTCCATCATTTCGTCATGCCAGGCATTCATAAGGTCCTGATTATCCCGTTCCATCTCGCCTTTTCTGTCTTCAAGCTGCTCGTCCGCCACTCTGAGCTGGTTTTTCAGGTCTGCCAGATGCTCCTCATTCCCGCCTTGTTCCTCAAGCGCAGCTATATCCCCGCTGAGCCTCATTATTGTGTCCTGAATCTCTTTAAGGACCTCGTAGTTGTCTGAATATCCTTCGCTTTCGCTGCTAACCTCCGCTGACGGATTCTCAACCTTATCGCCTCTTGCTTCTCTTTCCAATTCACAAGCTTCTCTTACCGCCTGATCCCCCGGATGCCTGTTCTCTAATGTAGCAAGCAGCTCCGGAGCCTCCTCTTCAAGCTGCGCTTTCAGCTCGCAAGCAGCAGTATAACATTCCTCCGCAACCTCAAATCTGTGGGTTACCAATTCGTCGAAGGAATTTATTGCCGCAACCGCATCATCAGTTGATACAGTCTTTCCGACAGTATATTTATGTATCGTTCCGGTAACACTGAGCTTGGAATCCAACAGGTCATAAAGCTTTGTATAAAGATCTGTTTTTAAGCCCACGGGTTTTGATGCCCCCATCATGGTCATGGTTGGCGTAAGGAAATTGCTTACGATAATACCAATAAGCTCCTTGGATATAGCCTTGACACCCAAGGCCCTTATCTGCAGAACCGCCTTGACAGCTTTGTCGTAGCAGAAGGTCTTTCCCCAATACATAAGGTCTGTTGAAGTTTTGTATTTTGCCAGGAACTCTTTTGCCAAAGGATCGTCCCTGTAATTATTGATAATGGTATTGGCAGCGCTATCTTCCGTATAATTAGCGATTCCGTTATAGGCCGACTCATAGTAATCATCCCCGAAAATATACAGCATATCTCCGGCATATCTGGCCTCCCACTTTGCATCGAGAGCCGCTTTGACCGAGGTATAGTTCAGTGTCTCATCAGACCATGTCCCCATGTACTCCGCAAACTGATCGCCAAAGGCTTCCTGCCTCTTGTTAAGCTGCCAATAGCGCCTGTTAACTGTTCTTCTGTCATCAACACTCATGGCTTTCCATGCCATCATGTTAAATCCCTGGGACATATAACGGCTGTCATGAATAGTGCCGTCTACTTCGTAGATGACATAAGGTTCCCCGCCCCAGAACGTCACATTGTCATAGATCACCTTGACATTTCTTATGGTATTGACCTTCTTATACTCCTTTGCATGCGCAGTCAAAGGCACGCCGGTAAAAGTGATCGTTATCACAAGTAACAGTGCAGTAATGGAGAGAGTGTGTTTTTTCATATCATCATTCCTTTCATCACAAGCTGATTATGTGTAAGAATCCGGTGTATAAAAATATGCTCTGAAATACTATTTCAAAAACCACATAGTGACTTAGTATTATTTTATCAATCAAATATAAAATTCTTATAAAGGTACGATAATATTTAGCAAAAGTAATGGGTTACTGTAACCGGTTTTAGTTAAAATCATATTTAATAAATTGCAATTTGGTTTGAGTAGCGACTGATGCAGTATGATCACGTTTGAATTTTCAATTAATACGGATTGATGTGCTAAATGTGTCCCACAATCATCCCTCGTAATGTGCTATTATGTAATAAGCCAAAAATTGGGAGGGGAGCAGTATGTCATTTACTCACTTGCACGTCCATACGGAATACTCTCTTTTGGACGGTTCCAATAAGATAAAAGAATATGTGAAGCGCCTTAAGGATCTTGGCATGACGGCCGGGGCCATTACTGACCACGGAGTTATGTACGGCGTCATTGATTTTTATAAGGAATGTAAAGCGGAGGGGATCAATCCCATCATCGGCTGCGAGGTATATGTGGCTCCGGGATCGCGCTTTGACAAGGAGGCGGTCCAGACCGACGACAGGTACTATCATCTGGTGCTCCTTGCAGAGAACAACGTGGGATATTCGAATCTGTCACACATCGTCAGTAGAGGTTTTACGGAAGGCTTCTATTATAAGCCCCGTGTTGACATGGAGCTTCTAGAGCAGTATCACGAGGGCATCATTGCGCTCAGTGCCTGCCTTGCGGGAGAGATTCCCAGAAACATCGTAAAGGGCGTTCCGGAGAAAGCCAAGGAAGCTGCCATGAGGATGGATAAGATCTTCGGCCATGGAAATTTCTTTTTAGAGCTTCAGGATCACGGTATTCCCGAGCAGAGACAGGTAAACTCCGTCCTGCTTGCGCTGTCTGACCAGCTGGATATACCGCTTGTTGCCACCAATGACTGTCACTACACATATGCTGAGGACGCAGAGGCTCATGATATCCTGCTCTGTATCCAGACCGGCAAGAAAGTGTCAGACCAGGACAGAATGCGCTACGAGGGCGGTCAGTACTATGTAAAGAGTGAAGAGGAGATGAGAGCTCTTTTCCCTTATGCGCAGCAGGCTATTGATAACACACAGAAGATCGCCGACAGGTGCAATGTTGAGATCGAGTTCGGCGTAACTAAGCTGCCTCACTTCGAGGTGCCGGAGGGATATGATTCCTGGACTTATCTGAACAAACTCTGCATGGATGGTTTGCATGAAAGATATCCTGATGATGATGGAACGCTGAAGGAGCGTCTGGACTACGAGCTTGGCGTCATCAAGAGGATGGGATACGTTGATTACTTCCTTATTGTATGGGATTACATCAATTACTGTCGCCAGAATGGCATTGCCGTCGGGCCGGGAAGAGGCTCTGCGGCCGGAAGTATCGTATCCTACTGCATACACATCACAAATATTGATCCGATAAAATATGAGCTACTCTTTGAGAGGTTTTTGAATCCCGAACGTGTATCCATGCCGGATATAGACGTGGACTTCGAGTACGAAAGGCGGCAGGACGTCATCGATTACGTCACCGAGAAGTACGGTGCCGACAAGGTTGTGCAGATCATCACATTCGGTACGCTGGCAGCAAAGGGCGTCATCAGGGACGTAACCAGGGTTATGGACCTGCCCTACAGCTACGGCGACCAGATTGCCAAGATGATACCCCAGGAGCTGAACATCACTCTCGAGGGGGCTCTGAGCAAGAATCCCGAGCTTCGAAAGATGTACGAGGCGGATGAGACCGTTCACAAGCTCATTGATATGTGCATGAAACTGGAGGGACTGCCCAGGCACACTTCGATCCATGCGGCCGGCGTAGTTATCTGCCAGGCTCCCGCTGAGGATCTGGTTCCGCTGTCCCGCTCCGCTGAAGGAAATATCACGACCCAGTTCACCATGACGACCATCGAGAAGCTGGGACTTCTGAAGATGGACTTCCTGGGGCTTCGCACGCTGACTGTTATTAAGGACGCGACAGATTTTGCCAACGAATCTCTCGGGGCTAAGCCGGGAGATCCCAATTACATTAATATAGATGAGATTGATTATAACGATCCGGCTGTCCTTGCCTCCATCGGCACAGGTAAGTGCGACGGTATATTCCAGTTGGAATCTTCAGGCATGAAATCCTTCATGAAGGAACTTAAGCCCCAGTCTCTGGAAGATGTCATCGCGGGAATATCTCTTTACCGTCCGGGCCCCATGGAATTTATTCCCAAGTACATCGCGGGCAAGAACGACGCAGGTTCTATCACCTACTCAACTCCCGAGCTGGAGCCTATACTAAAGGCCACTTACGGATGTATCGTGTATCAGGAACAGGTTATGCAGATCGTGCAGCAGCTGGCCGGGTACAGCCTCGGACGAGCTGACCTGGTGCGCCGTGCCATGAGTAAGAAGCACGAAGATGAGATGATCATCGAGAGGGAGAACTTCGTAAACGGCAACGCCGAAGCAGGAGTTCCCGGGTGTACGGCAAAGGGAATCTCCGCCGAGATTGCCAACGGCATCTACGACTCCATGATGGACTTTGCAAAGTACGCCTTTAACAAGTCCCACGCCGCATGCTACGCTGTTGTGGCCATTCAGACCGCATGGCTCAAGTACTACTTCCCCGTGGAGTTTATGGCAGCACTCATGACTTCAGTTATAGACAATTCCGGTAAAGTTTCAGGTTACATCATGACCTGCAGAAACATGAATATTCCGCTGCTTTCACCGGATATCAACGAGGGATTTGAGGGTTTCTCAGTTGCTGAGATTGATGCCGCCCCCGATGATAAGCCGATCCCTGGAAGCGTTATGACCTGTCCTCCCGGACGAAAGAAAGCCATCCGCTATGCCCTGACAGCCATCAAGGGCGTTGGAAGGCCGGTTATCGGCGCCATTGTAAAA
>JAEEGL011511586.1_pt1 | contig 14039 bp, 10 predicted proteins | sample 9134231 | NCBI WGS metagenome assembly JAEEGL01 (sample SAMN16246548, study PRJNA631951) | gut metagenome | biome: gut microbiome; feature: rumen; material: fiber-attached | host: Bos | place: Iran: Karaj | collected 2018-10
CCGTACTTGTAGCTGCCATATACACCATAGTGTCCATAGTGACTGTACTTGCCGTAATAACCATAGCGTCCGCTATGTCCATAGGTGCCGTATTTGCCGTAACCGTAGTAGTAGCCGTATTTTTTCTTTTTAAGATCAATGCCATTGAGTACAAGGTTAATCTTCGGCATCTTCTTTTGGTCGCGTATCTCGTTGATGAGTTCGAAATTGGCCTTGATACTATAGTCTGCGCGACAGACAAATATGCTTGCGTCTGCCGTTCGAGCCAGTTCCAGCGTATCACTGACAAGTCCGATTGGGGGCGTGTCAAGCACGATGTAGTCATATTTGGTACGCAGATAGTTGATGGCATCATCGAGCAATGTGCGTGAGATAAGTTCTGTGGGGTTGGGAGGAATGATACCTGCGGGCAGGATGTCGAGATTCTTGTTCATGACACCACGCGAAATCTGTTCTTCCAAGAGTTCGTAGTCGGGTTTGTCAAGCATGAGGAACGAGGTGATGCCCATTTTCTTCTTCTCCAGTTTGAACATGGCTCCGAGTCGTGGCTTACGAATGTCGAGACCAACAATCAGCACATGCTTGCCGAGCAAGGAGAGTGACATCGCCAGATTGGCGGCTACGAATGATTTGCCTTCTCCGGGGATGCAAGAGGTGCAGCATACCACCTTTTCTGCATCGGTGAGCACAAAGCGTAAGTTGGTTCGGAGGCCTCTAAAGGCTTCCTCCATCATGTTGTTCTTGTTCTCGTTTACAACTACGCCAGAGGTGTTCTCTTGGTCTATGGTTGCCAATGGAATGTCGGCGATGATGGGAATGTTGGTGAGTTTGACTACATCCTCGCGTCCTTCGATGCGATAGCTTAGGAACTGTAGTAAGAGAAGAATGAGAATTGGAGCCAAAAATCCAATACCCAGGGCAATGGTCTGAATCTTCTTGTTGTCAGGTGAAACTTGTCCTAAGGGCTTAGCGTCATCGATGATACGGGCCTTGGTGGCTGTTGATGCCAATGAGATGAAGTTCTGCTCACGTTTCTGCAGAAGCATCAGATAAAGACCAGCCTTGATTTCCTGTTGGCGGCCAATGTTGTTCAGCGCACGTTCCTGGGTAGGCACTTCCGAGATGCGTCCGGCATAGCGCCCGTATTGGCTGTCGATGCTTCCCTTGCGAATAAGCAGGTCTTCTTGTGCCGACTTCAACATGGTTCCGATGATAGGCCATAGGTCATCTAACTGCTCCGTCAGTCGAATGACTGTGGGATTCTCCTCTGAAGAAGCCTTGAGCAGTCGTTTGCGTTGGGTGACCAGTTTGTTGTATTCATCGATGAGGGCTGTGGCCTGACCGCTCGATAGACCGAGGTTGGCGGGAATAACCTCACGAGCATTCTCTGGATTGTTTACATAGTCGATAAGCGAACGAATCAACGTCAGTTGCGTCTGCATGGTCACCTGTTCCTTGTCATAGGAGTTGCGGTTGGCCAATGCCGTCGTAGCATCGTTTGCAAGATTAATGAGATTGTGACTCTTCTTGAAAGTCTCCAGGTTTATTTCCGTAGAATCCAGTTCCCGACGGATTACCTCGATACGTTCACTGACGAACTTCTCTGTCTTGCGAGCCACCTCGTTCTTGTCCTCGTTGGCATCCTCGTTGTAGCTAATCATCAGTTGATTCAGGTAGTCTAGGGCACGGGCCATTTGGGTATCGAAGAACTGCAGGCGTGCTGTTGTCGTGGCCCTACCCGTTTCGGCCGTACTCAATTTGCCCACATAGGTACGAGCCGCATCAATCAAAGGACGGATGGTGACGTAGAGAGCCTTGTCCCGTGGCTGCTCAAAACCAGGATTCTTCTGGAATGTGAGCGTGCCGACGGCCGTGCTCAGTGTGGCGGGCAACTTGTCTATGTTCTTCGAGAAATGCTTGCCGGCAACATTCCCATCAACATGATACCCCTTACCCCTGCAGGTAATCTTCATACTGATGATTGTGTTCAGTTTGTCAACGCTCTCCTCGTCAAGGTCAACAATGATGGCCGAGTTCTTATAGAGTTCGCTGTCCTTGACACGACGCTCCAAGACATAGGATGTGTAAAGCTTTAGCGCTTTCACTACACGCTTAGCGATGGCGGTACTCTGCAGTATCTCCAATTCGTTGTCGAAACCATTACTGGTGGAGATGACACCCACTTCCTCCAGTGCATTGGTGTTTATGTTGGAGTTGTTGCGCTGGTTGTTACGCGCATCTTTGATGAGCACCCTCATTCCTGCCGAATAAACGGGGGGGGTGTAGCGTAGATAGATTTTTGCACAAGCAAAGCAAACAAGCATGGACAATACAATCCAATACCAGTTGAGGATGACGATGTTGATGATGGTGCGGAAGTCAAACCCCGAGGTTTCCTCTTCCTCTTTTATTCCATTCTGATAGTCCACTAAAGAATAATCAGCCATGTTTCTCAGGTCTATATTGTTACAATAATACTTTATATGCGGTGCGCAAAGATAGTAAAAAAAGGTGAAAGGTGAAAGATGAACGATGAAAAAAGCAGAAAAACAACGCTAAACATTATTCTAAGAACATTTTTCATTGCAAAAAGTTTGCGGATATAGTGTTTAATGCGTAATTTTGCACAATATATTAGAAAAAGAATGATAAAAGGCGGATACGCGGAAGAATCGGGCCTACTTAGGCTCTTGCTGACAACATGCGATGTGGCGTTGATGTTGCTTTGTCTCGTAGGGAGTTATTATTTCTATGCTGCTACGGAACCGGCAACAGTAAAAGATGTAGACCTGCAGGTTTATATCGTTGTGTCCATTATGTGCTATGTTCCTGTGTTCCTGTATTCTCCTTCAATCGTGTTTGAGCGCTCTGCCAGTGGGGAGAGGGTTGTGAGTCGAGCCTTCCAAACTGTTCTGATGCATGTGCTGCTCATTTTTGCCACGCTTTTCTTGCTCAAGCATGAAGCCAGTGCCCGTGTACTCCTGTTCACTTTTGCGGGCCTCTTCCTTGTGGCCTTGGTGATTGAGCGCATGACCCTTTTGAATGTACTGCGGCGCTTCCGCATCTTGGGTAAGAATGTCCAGAATGTGATTTTCGTGGGCCATGTTGAAGAGATGGAGGACCTTTACGACCACATGAAGAACAAAGAGTATGGCTACAATGTGGAAGGTCTTTTCACCGACGAATCTCACGATGCTCTTTCCGAACTACCTTTCTTAGGCACGACCTCGGAGGTTCTGGACTATATTAAGTCCCATCCCTACATCAATGCCATTTATTGCACAATGGCACGTATGTCGAAGGAGGAAGTGGTGGCACTCTATAAGTACTGCGAGAATCATCTGATTCGCTTCTATGCTCTACCCATTTATATAGGTTATCTACGCCGCAATATGCGCATCCAGCACCTTGGTTCCACGATTGTACTTTCTCCACGCGAGGAGCCGCTTCGTGCTCTGGAGAACCGCTTCGTGAAGCGCGTGGTTGACCTTTTCGTGAGTGGTGTGTTCCTTTTCACCCTCTTTCCCATTATCTATATTATCGTAGCCATCATCATAAAGCGCCAAAGTCCCGGTCCTGTTATCTTTGCGCAGAAACGCAATGGCCTTAATGGAGAAGTATTTACTTGCTATAAGTTCCGTTCGATGAACCTCAATGAAAACTCTGATGACGAACAGGCAGGGCCAAATGATCCGCGCCGTTTCCCGTTTGGGGCTTTCATGCGACGTACCAATATCGACGAGCTGCCTCAGTTTGTCAATGTCTTCTTGGGTGATATGAGTGTGGTGGGACCTCGCCCCCATATGCTCAAGCATACAGAGCAATATAGTCAAATCGTTAGTAAGTACATGGTGCGCCATTGGATTAAGCCGGGCATCACAGGGTGGGCTCAGGTCAATGGCTTCCGTGGTGAAACGCGCGAGGTGGAGATGATGGAAAAACGTGTTCGTGCCGATATCTGGTATGTCGAGAACTGGAGTTTCTGGCTCGATATCCGAATCATTTGGCGCACGCTTATCAATACGCTCTTCCACAACGATGCGAATGCATATTGACGCACCATCAGTGTATAATCGTAAAATTGTAAATTTAATATGTCTTTTTTTAGTAAACTATTTGGCCGCAAAAAGGCCGAGCAGCAGTATCGAATCGGGGGCATGGAAGATTTCATGACCCTTGTTCGTGTTTATTACCAAGCCTCCATAGCAGGACGTCTTGGTATTTCCAACCTCAGCGTTTTTCCAGACCTTCGCGTCTTTAAGCAAACACTTAAGGTCCCCACTGTCAACAATAAACTTGGCGTAGGTGAGAAGAAGCGTTCCCAAAAGATGCTCTCGGAGATGTATGGCCTGTCTGACAACTTCTTCCATGAAGCTGATGAAAGCCTCAAGAAGCGTTGCCGTTCCGTGCAAGAGGTGCAGAGCTACTTCCTCATCTTTAGTGACTTTACCCAAAACCTGATGATGGCTATGGGGCAACTTATGCAATGGAAACTCCGTCTGCCTTCCTTCTTCCATAAAGCCTTGCGCGGTATGACGGAAAAGACCGTTCACGATGTCCTTACCAACAACAATTGGAAGGACGCAGCAATGCATCGTAGTGTGGCTGCTATTCGCAAGGCACAGGGTACGCTGGGTTATAGCGAACAATGGATGGTGGAGTTCTCCCACACATTACTTATGCTTGCCAAAAAGGAGAAACGAGAGCACATTGAGGATTAAGTGTTGACTTTATAGTGCCGCTCTTGTCTTAGAGGCACTCTCATGTCATATCAATGGGCCGCCGCTATCGTCTTAGCGGCGGCCCATTGTCATCTTAGCGGAGTTCCGCTAAGACGCAAGGGTAGTGCCGCTATGCCTCATGCGGAGTGCCGCTGAGTCGCAAGGACAATGCCGTTGTGATGCATGATTAGTGCGGCTGCAATAACACTTAAACTAAAAAAAGCTAAATAATTTTGTGATAAGGAAATAAATTCGTATTTTTGTGGCGAATTTGGTTTAAGAGACACATTCCGTAATGGCCAATGACGCAAAGACAATTCTGCACGAACTGGAAACACGCGTTCGTCAGTTGATACTGCAAGACAAGGAATTGCAGCAGAAAATCGATGCTCAATTGGCTGAGATTGCAAATCTCAAGCAACGGATAACCTCACAGGATCAGCAGTATCAGGAACTGTCTGACAAGTATGCCAAATTGAAGACGGCGAAGATATTGGAACTGGGCGATAACGATATGCGTAATGCCCGACTCCAGTTGAACCGTCTGGTGCGAGATGTAGATAAATGTATCGCTCTGCTCAAGGGCTAAGCCATGTGAAAGTGAAAAGAAAAAAGAAGTTAATCCTTTAAACCGTAAGCAAATGGCAGTGAGCGACCCCTTGTCGATAAAACTGAAGTTCGGTAGTTGCATCCTCCCAATGGTGGTGGAGCGTGCCGATGAAATCATCTACCGCGATGCGGAGAAGTTGATAAACAGCCGATTCAGTTACTATACATCGAAATATCCCAGCCAGGGCAAGGAAATGTGGCTGTTGATGACAGCCCTTGACATTGCAGTCCGGCTGAAACGTGCAGAGGCAGAAGTTGACCCCGCTCCCATGGGGCAGGCACTGAGCGCATTGCTCAAAGAGGTGGAGCAGGTCCTCGTTTGACCCATTCCCGTTTGTTACATCGACGCACCAAAATCCTGAATGTTCCGCGAAAGGCTGTTCCCGTATGGCCTTCCGACGGAGTGATGGGGATTGAGGCGCGTTTTTCGTTGAAAACTATGAATTGAAAATTTGAAATAATATTATAACATTCTTAAACCTTTAAACTATTAAACTTTATGGTATACATCATAATTGCAGTAGTTGTTGCCTTGGTGATTGTGGGAGCATGGGCTCTCTACTTCTTCCGTGGACTACTGCCTTCTAAGATGAAGAACATCGAGAAGAAGGCACGCCAGCAGGCAGAACAAGAAGCTGAGGTAATCAAGCAGAAGAAACTGCTGGAAGTGAAGGAGAAGTTCCTGAACAAGAAGGCAGAATTGGAGAAGGAAGTTCAACAGCGCAATCAGCAAATTCAGCAAGGCGAAAACCGCGTTAAGCAGCGTGAACAGAGCCTGAACCAAAGACAGGACGAACTTAATCGTCGCAAGCAAGAACTGGAATCAACACGTCAGCGACTTGAAAACCAACAGACCGCTTTGGAGCACAAGGAACTGGAACTGCAGGAGAGGATGGACGGACTGATAGAGCAGGAACGTCATCGCCTGGAGGAGGTTTCCGGACTCACCGTTGAGGAGGCGCGTGAACGATTGGTTGAAAGTTTGAAAGACGAAGCCAAGACGCAGGCACAGGCCTATATCAATGAAATTATGGATGATGCCAAGATGACTGCGAATAAGGAAGCAAAACGCATTGTCATACAGACGATACAGCGTGTGGCCACAGAAACTGCTGTCGAGAACAGCGTGACTGTGTTCCACCTCGACAACGATGACGTGAAGGGTCGTGTCATTGGTCGTGAGGGGCGCAACATCCGCGCCTTGGAAGCCGCTACGGGCACTGAAATCGTTGTTGATGACACGCCTGAGGCTATTGTCATCAGCGGCTTTGATCCCGTGCGTCGTGAGATTGCTCGTTTGGCACTCCACCAGTTGGTGGCCGACGGCCGTATTCACCCCGCCCGCATCGAGGAAGTGGTGGCCAAGGTGAAACGCCAGATAGACGAGGAAATCATGGAAACAGGTAAGCGAACCGCCATCGACCTCGGTATTCATGGCTTGCACCCCGAGCTCATTCGTCTGGTAGGTAAGATGAAATATCGTTCTTCCTATGGCCAGAATCTTTTGCAACACTCGCGTGAAACTGCCAATCTCTGCGCTATCATGGCTGCCGAGTTGGGCTTGAACGTGAAGAAAGCCAAGCGTGCAGGTCTTCTCCACGATATTGGTAAGGTGCCCGATGAAGATCCCGAAACACCCCACGCACTCTATGGTTACAAGTTGGCTGAGATGTACAAGGAGAAACCCGATATCTGCAACGCCATTGGTGCTCACCATGAGGAAATGGAAATGGAGACCATCATTGCCCCCATTGTTCAAGTGTGCGATGCCATCTCTGGTGCCCGTCCTGGTGCTCGTCGAGAGATTGCCGAGGCATATATCAAACGTCTGAAAGACTTGGAGAATATTGCAATGTCCTATCCCGGCGTGATGAAGACCTATGCCATACAGGCTGGTCGCGAACTGCGCGTGATTGTAGGTGCAGACCAGATTTCCGACCAAGACACAGAAAAACTTTCCAACGAGATAGCAACCAAGATTCAGAATGAGATGACCTATCCTGGTCAGGTGAAGATCACTGTCATTCGTGAAGTTCGCTCCGTAAGCTATGCTAAATAAAATCGATGTTGTAAGGTCATTCGCTTGCTCTCAAGCAGGATGACCTTACAACCTCATAACCTCACAACCTCATAACCTCATACCCCCCATGACAATCGCAGTAGATTTTGACGGGACTATCGTCCAGGACAGATATCCCGAAATTGGCAGAGAACTGCCTTTTGCCACGCAAACACTGAAGATGTTGCAGAAGGATGGGCACTACCTCATCCTGTGGACAGTACGTCAAGGTCATACTTTGGAAGAAGCCCTTGCTTGGTGTAAGGAACGCGGCCTGGAATTCTATGCCGTGAACAAAGACTTCCCGGAAGAAGATGAAGGCAAGAATCGTAGTTATAGTCGTAAAATCAAGGCTGACATCTTTATCGATGACCGCAACGTTGGTGGTTTGCCAGATTGGGGCGTTCTCTACCAGATGATAAAGGAAGAGAAAACCTATGAGCAAGTGATTCTTGAGAATTTCGGTAAGATAAGGGAAAAACCAAAGAAAAAGTGGTGGCAATTTTAAAATAAATTGTATATTTGCCGCACATTAAGGTGAAAAGTGAAAAGAAACTAATTAACAATATTTACTAACTCAAACTAACGTAACATGAGAAATCGTTTACTCCTTTCCCTTTTGATGGGAATGATGGCTTTGTTGGGTTTTGCCCAGAACGAGCCTACGATTCTGGAGAACTTGACTTCCAGAATTACGAACGCAGACTTCATGGCTGACACCCCTGTTGATGTCACGATTCGTACCTATGACTACGACATGCCAGATGGTCTTGGTCTTGGTAACGGCGGTACTGACCGTTTTGGTCAACAGGAAGTTACAGGATGGGTGGCAACCACACCCTCCGATAACATCTGGATGCCTAAAGACGCACGTACCGACGGTGCCAACGCTTGTGCAGCTGGTGTGTATGCCTACACAGATCCCGAGGCCATCGAGTATCCTGGCTTGGGCGGTGAATACTATCCTCCCTTTGCAGGTGATGGAAACGAGGGCAACGCACTCGGTCTTGTTGCCGTTTGGGGTCACAACTTGCAGTACACCCAGGACATAACCTTGCCTGCTGGCGGTTATATGCTGTTGGTGAAGGTCTACAATGCTGCTGGTGCAGGTGATGTATCTGCCAATAACTTTGGTTTCTTCACAGAAGGAAAGAACTTCGTTTCGACTCGTGCCAACTATCCTGTAGATGAGTGGGTGGAGGATGCTATATACTTCCAACTCACTGAGGAAACAGCCGGCCAGCTTAGCCTTGGCTTCGCATTTGGTAGTGGTTCAGGTTCTGCTCCTCACCTCTTTGTTGACAACGTAGCATTGTATCGTATCGATGAATCTTACTTCACACAAATTGCTGTCGATGAACTGAAGGAAGGTCTCTTGGCTTTGATTGATAAAGCTAATGCCATCGAAGTAGACACTGAGGAAGCTCAGGCTGTCTATGATGATCCCAGCGCTACGCTTGAACAGGTGCAGGCTGCCATCGACAAACTGCAAGAGAGGATTGATGCTTCAATGACTGACCTCTCTGAGTTCTTCATTCGTAATCCGAAATTCAGTGAAGGTGAAGCTTTGGAAGGTGGTATTTGCACATATCTTCGCGACAAGTCTAAGAACAATGTTTCATATTATGGTTCACAGCCTGTCCCTGGTTGGACGGCAACCTACCCCGCCGACAATGAAATGACAACCGATCCAGGTGACAATGATCCCAATGGTCGTGCTTCTGGCGTTTTTGCACTGGGCAGCGAGACATTCCTTGGCGGTACTGGTTATTTTGCACCTACAACACTTTCTGATAATGTGACCACCGAGGCAAACCTCTTAGGTATGGTAACCTGCTGGAGCAAGTCTGTTCAGTATAAGCAGAACTTGACTTTGCCTGCAGGTAAATATACCATTATTATGTCCTATTATAATTCTGGTGGTGCCAATGCCGTGGCCAAGAACCTTATTGGTTTTGTGGAAGATAACGGAACAGAACATTTAGGAACAACCACCCAATTCCCCGTAGGCAAGTGGTCAACCGACCAGGTGGCTTTTGAACTGGAAGAGGAAACTGCTGGTTACTTTACTTTGGGTTATCAATCCACTGGCACTGGTTCTGGCAATATGCCTCACCTCTTTGTCGATGGTTTCTCTCTCTACTACGTGGGTACAGGTTTCGATCCCTCGCTCTTTGCACTGCAGGCTGCCGTGTCTGCTGCCAACAAGATTGAGACGGATGCTTATAATGCAGACCTTAAGACCCAGTTAGCTGAGGCTCTTGCAACGGGTGAAAACTTGTTGAACGAGACAAGCACCGACGCAGAGGCTAACCTGGCTGCTACCAATGCCATCAATCTGCTTCTGGATCAGGTACGCAGCAGCATCGCTGCCTACGAGCGTCTGCAGAAGTTCTATGATGAGGACCTTAGCAATGCTCTCGAAACCTATGATGCAGAGACCTACTTTGCATTGAACGAAGAGTTGAGCAACTTGCAGGGTGACGTTGAGGATGCATTGGGTGACTACAGCTGGACCGATGAGCAGATTGATGAGGCTATAGCTTCCTTGCAGACCACGCTGCGCACTCACATTCAGGCTTTGTGGGATGCCGCCGTTGAGTCTGGTGCTGCTCTCGCTAAGGACCTTGATATTACCGCTCTCTTCGATCAGATGGCTTACACCTATAACACTGCAGCTGCTCAGGGTACTGCTGTTCCTGACAAGGAATGGAACTATGGTGGCGCAAACAACTTCAAGACTCAGTATGGTACTGCAGAGGTTTGGAACCAGAGTCCCTTCCAGGTGAAGCGCACATTGACGGACATGCCTGCCGGTAAGTACACACTCACCACGAAGGCCTTCTATCGTACGGCTGCAAATGTTGACAACTATTCTAACTATTTCCCCGAAGATGAGTCTCTTGCTTACATCTTCGCAGGTAAGACCAAGAAAGGCATTGTCAACGTGGCTGAACTGGCCGGTGAAGAGCAGTTAACTGATTGGGTTTCCGCAGTTGCCGAAGGTTCAGAAGAATCTCCCTTCGTGCCCAACAGCCAGCTCGCAGCTTACAACATCTTCAACAACGAAGTATATACAGAACTGGTAGAACGCAGCGTTTCAACTGTTCTTACGGAAACTGGTGACCTTATCTTTGGTGCTGGTGCTGAAGAGTTGCAGGGAAATAGCTGGGTTATCTGGTACGGATTCTCCCTTACTTACAATGCTATTGACGACGACGCACTCAACAATGAGATAATGGGTTACATAGATGAGGCTGATGTCATCCTCAATTCTGGTGAACTCTATGTAACAGAAGCTGACACCAAGTTGAATACTGCCTTGGGTAATGGTGAAGAGGCTCTTGACAATGAATCACGTGACGTGAAGCTTTCTGCTCTGCAGGGTCTGAAGGATGCCCTCAAGTATGCTGAGGAGAGTCAGGCTCTCTGCAATGAATATGCAACGGCTCGTGATGAGTTCAATGAGATAATCCTGAAGTATTCGTATGATGAAGCAACAGATACCGAGATTGACGATTTGTTGGCTAAGGACTTCTTTGCAGACAATGCTGAGGTTCGTTCCATCATCGACCGCCTGCCTGCTGCTTGGTTCAACCGCGTTCTGTCGCAGAACCTCACTGGTGCAAGCATTGAAGCTGGCATTGACATCACAGGTGCTATCCTTAACCCCGACTTCGATATTGAATCTGCCAAGTATTGGGTGCTGAGCGAAGGCATCGGTCAGAACCAGGGTTATCAAGGTTCATCTTACCGTAATGATGATGAAGGCATTGAGGTTAACAAGTTCATTGAAGCATGGTTCAACTCCACAGCCGAGGTGCTCGACTCTTTGGAGAACGGTACTATTGCTCAAGAGCTTGCTGGCATACTGCCCGAAGGTTACTACACACTTGCTGCTGATGCATATTCTGTCAACCAGGGTGCCGAGCCAGAGGATGGCGTACATGGCTGCTACCTGATGGCCACCAATGGTACTTCTACCTGGCGTACCGACATCGGCATCGAAGGGACATCGGGCATGCCTCGCAACTTCAGTGTTGACTTCTATTCTGATGGTGTAACACCTATCACAGTGGGTCTGGAAGTATATAACACCAATGCCAACTGGTTGGCTGCTGATAACTTCACGCTATTCTACATTGGCTCAGTAGCACCTGATGCTATTGAAGGTGTCGAAACTGCTAAGGCTACTGCTCCTGCTGCCATTTACAACATCGCTGGTCAGCGTGTAGTGAAGGCCGTCAAGGGCTTGTACATCATCAATGGCAAGAAGGTTATGGTCAAGTAAACTGAAGCTATATGATAACAAAAAAGCCGTGATGCTTGGTGCGTCACGGCTTTTTTTGTAATTTTGCAAGCAAAACAAAAATAGTATATGAAGAAACTGCTATCATTCTTGGCTGTCATTCTGCTCTTGGTGAGCACAACGGGTTGCGTTAGTTCAAAGAAGTTGCGCTATTTTCAGGGAGCCGACAGCATATATGCCGAGGCACAACGCATTGAGCAGCAATATGAGATGCGATTGAAGCCTGCCGACCAGATATTTGTGAAACTCTCTTGCTCCGAACCTGAACTGCTCGATGTCTTCTCCCAGAGCAGGGTTATCGGTTCCACCTCTGCGGGAGGTTTCGGTAATGTCAGCACGTCGCTTGGTACGGTTAATGGCTTCACCATTGATAATAAGGGCGATGTGCTCCTTCCGGTTTTGGGGAAGGTGCATGTTGCAGACCTCACAATGGATGAATGTGCTGAGGTAATCAAGAAGTTGGTTGAGGAGAAAGCCCACATAACCGACCCCGAAGTGGTGGTACGTTTGCTCAATGCCCGCGTAACTGTTTTGGGTGCGATTCGTTCGCCGGGTGTCATCAGTCTGACCAGTGAGCGCAACACCATTGTGGACATTATGGCTCAATGTGGCGACGTGGACGATACAGGTTTACGTTATAAGATTCGTCTTTTCCGTGAGCAGGATGGTAAGCGCAAGATGTACTATGTAGATTTGACTAAGGCCGATGTGTTCAAGAGCCCGGCATTCTATGTTCAGCAAAACGACCTTATCTATGTCGAGCCGAATAAGAGCAAGGGCGTGAAGGCAAGTCCTTTGTACACTTTCATGGGAGCTGGTTCCAGCATTCTTGCGGCCATCATGTCGGTCATCTCGTTTGTCTTTGTGTTCAAGAGGAACTAAGGTTTAGTCCCTTAATAAGTATCGACCCACTCCTCCCATTCGGTAGGGGTGGGTTTAATTGTACTTATGTCGAAACCCGGCAAATAGTAGGCCGCTTGCAAGTCACGAATGCCATCGACGCGGAAATACTTGTTGTATCTTCCACGCAACATAATACATTGGCGAAACCTAGTGCTGTTGTAATGTAAGCTAAACTCCTGCTGTAACTTGGCGCTCTTGAGTTCCACAGGGACACACTGATCGGTGGAGGTGCATTCAGGCGAGTCGGAAATCAGGATGTTGCTGGTATAGTTTGTCTCCGCCTCAAAGATTGCATTGTTCATCGTGCTATATGTGCTTCCTACCACATAGCCAATGAACCATGCTTGGCTGGATTTCAACCCTCCATTTAATACTTGTCCTACGGTATAGGGTGCTATTTGGGTGCCATAGCCCAAGGATGAGGGAACAATGACCTGCGTTTCTTCTTGCGTCGCTTCGCCCTCTTCTTCCGTCCAATCATACTTTTCACAACCTGCGAAAGCGCATAAGGTTGTGGCAATAAGAAACAGACGCAGGATCTTGTTCATTCCTCTTCTGTGAAGGCTTTGCCCAGTCGTTTCAGTCCTTCTTGGTTGATGTCGTAGAACATGTGTCCGTAGACACCAATCAAAAGAAGCACCCAGATAATCAAGAAGTATTTCATGACTCAGAACGTGTTATTGTTTTCTTCCCACGCATCATTGGCGAGCGTCAGGCTGAAGCCTTGTACGCTCTCGTCCTTGCTGAAGAACGAACCTGTGTAAGTGGTGCGCTGATTGATTTTCATCGGCACATCGTTGAAGTCGCGATGCCGAATGACATTGTCCTCTCCGTCCATTGCCGTCACGCTGAAGTTCATGGTGCTTTCTGTGGCAGTAAGGAAGGAGAAGAAGGTAATGGTGATGCTCTCCTTGCCCGCATAACTGCTGACATTATAAGTATAGCTGCGGTCTTCGGCCTTTACGGCAGTTCCAGTTTTAGCATTGAAGTGGTGACCTCCGCCTGTGGCATTGATGCGTATCTTGCTAAGGTCCATGGGAATGTCGCCATTACTCTTCACCATGAAGGCTGCAACAGCACGTTCCAATGCGATAGTCTGCGCATTGTTGGTGGAAGAAGATACTGTCAGTTCAAGCGTCTTGTAGAAGAAATTGGGCACAAAGTCATCGGCATAGCAAATGTTTGTCAGTTGCTCTACATTTGCCAGTCGCGAACCATCATAGCCCAGAAACACGATGGTGTAGCTGCCATAGGGTAGGGTGGCGGAGAAAGTGCCGTATCCATTGTCGCCCTCCGACGTTTGCGTGGTGCTGATGAGTTCCTCAGTTTGTGCGTTGTATATCACCATATCCAGATGCTGGAGGGCGGTGGCTGCAGCCCTTGTAACATGGTCGAGGCTCACCATTTCGTAGTTCGTGACGTAGAAGTTCAGTGTGGC
>JAEEGL012767743.1_pt1 | contig 14039 bp, 11 predicted proteins | sample 9134231 | NCBI WGS metagenome assembly JAEEGL01 (sample SAMN16246548, study PRJNA631951) | gut metagenome | biome: gut microbiome; feature: rumen; material: fiber-attached | host: Bos | place: Iran: Karaj | collected 2018-10
AGAATATATATGCCAAGTTCAGGTGATGTACCAGCTGCAAATGGTAGTTATTCTTCAAGACGGTATCGTTTAATAGATATGAGTGATGATAATCCGACATCTTGGTATGATGATGATAATCCGTCTGTTTCACATACCTTTGAGACGAATGGAACAACATATTATGGTCATGTTATGGATTACGCTGGTAACATTGGAAGATGTCAAATAACTATTAAATATGATGTATGTGCCCCAAGGTGTTGGTTTACATTAAAGGATTCAGAAAACACGGAAAGAAATGCTGGGGAGACAATTAAGGGTAATGTTAGCGTAAAAATGCATACTGGCAATACTAGCCAGTGCACTATTCATAGTGATATACATTATTATGGAATGAAACCTTCAACGTCATCTTGTCAGTTTTTTGACCCTGATAAGTGGGGAGAATGTTATGGGAACAATTCTGTTACACATACGGCTAATGGAACTGTTACTTATGTAGGAAAAGTAAGGGATTATGGCCTTAATGAGGGGAGTTGTTCAATAACTTTCACAAAAACAGATTAGTTTATGGATTTTCTGTATTAAGACTGTGAATTGTAGTAATACTAAAAACAACTAAAAAGAGATAGATATTCTATCTTTTTTTTTGTATAATTAAGGGGAGGTGAAATTATGAAGTTATTATGTGTAAATGCGGGAAGTTCTTCTTTGAAATATCAGTTATTTGAAATGCCTGATGAAAAGGTGTTAATAAGTGGTTATATTGAGAAGATTGGATCAGAGGATTCTTTTTGGAATACTAAGATTAATGGAGAAAAAATAAAAGGAGAAAAATTTGTTAAAAATCATATAGATGCTGTGCAAGTTATGTTAGATGAAATAATTAAATATAAAGTTGTAAAAAGTCTAGATGAAATTAAAGGTGTTGGACATAGAGTAGTACATGGTGGAGAAAAGTATTCAGATTCTGTAATAATAGATGAAGATGTTATTCAAACAATTAAGGACTTAACTAAGTTGGCTCCAAAGCATCATCCAGCTAATTTAGATGGTATAGATGCTATGCAGAAAGCTTTGCCGGGAGTTCCTAATGTAGCAGTATTTGATACAGCTTTTCATCAAACAATGCCAGCTTTTAATTATATGTATCCAGTACCATATGAATGGTATGAGAAGTATGGTGTAAGAAAATATGGATTCCATGGAACCAGTCATAAATATATTACTGAGACGATGAAGAAAATGCTTGGTAAGGATGATGTTAATTTAATTATATGTCATGTAGGTAGTGGGGCTTCAATTAGTTGTATTAAGGAAGGTAAATGCTATGATACAACTATGGGTCTTACACCATTAGATGGTTTAATGATGTCTACGAGATCTGGTTCTATAGATCCATCTATTATTGATTATGTATGTAAAGAAGCCAATATGACTGCTGAAGAGGTTACGGCTGATTTAAATAACAAGAGTGGTATGTTGGGTGTTTGTGGACATGCGGATAATAGAGATGTTGAAAAAGCTATAGCTGAAGGAGATAAAAGAGCTAAATTGGCTATGGATATGTATGTTGATATTATTGTTAGATATATTGCAGAATATTATATCGAATTAGATGGTAAAGTGGATGCAATGGTTATGACTGCTGGAGTATTAGAGAATGGTTCTGAAACCAGAGAGGATATTCTTAATAAATTAAAACCTTTTGGTATTGAGGTGGATGCAGAATTTAATTCTAAGATAGCTGGTTGGAAAGAAATTCATGAAGGAAAAATTACTACTGATAAGTCATCTATTCCTGTGTATGTAATACCAACTGATGAAGAAATTATGATTATTAGGGATACGTATTCATTAATTAATGAATAATAATGAAAGGGGAGGATTAGTGTGATAAATATAATCATTAAAAGAATATTCAGAAAAATCAAACAGTATGATACGATTGTTATTGCTAGGCATACTAGTCCTGATCCAGATGCAATTGCGGCGCAGATCTCTCTTCGTGATTCTATTAAGTTGACTTTTCCCAAAAAGAAAGTATATGCAGTTGGAGCTGGAGTTGCTAAATTTAAGTATTTTGGAGGCTTAGATAGAATAGACGAAACGACATTTGATGGAGAGGCTTTATTAATTGCTTGTGATGTGCCTAATAAAGATCGTATAGATGGTGTTGATTATTCTGTTTTTACGGAAATATTTAAAATAGACCATCATCCGTCAAATGAAGAGTTTGGAGAATGCGATTGGGTAGACGAAACGGCTTCTAGTGCTTGCCAAATGATAATAGAATTATTGTTAAAAACACCATTGAAGTATGATAGGAAAATTGCAGAGAACTTGTTTTTAGGGGTGGTATCTGATAGCGATAGATTTTTGTTGAGCTATACTACTGCTGAAACTTTTGCTCTAGTAAGTAAATTGATTGAGAAAACTAGAATAGATTTTGTATCTTTATATCATTATTTATATGACAGAAGTATTGATGAAATAAGATTTCATGGATATATAGGCGAGAATTTATCTGTAACTGATAATGGTTTGGCTTATATAGAAATATCAACTGATATATTGAAAAAGTATAATGTAGATACAGCAACTCCATCAAATATGATAAATGATTTTTCTAATATTAAAGATGTTTATGCTTGGGTTTTTATTACTTATGATGAAAAGAATGATATTTATAAGATAAATATAAGAAGTAAAGGTCCGGTAATTAATATGACTGCTGCTAAATATGGTGGGGGTGGTCATAAGATGGCGAGTGGTATAAGGCTTAAGGATAAGGAACAAATACCGAATGTTATAAAAGATTTAGATTTAGATTGTTTGAAATATAAAGAGGACTTAGTTAAAGAAGACTAAGTCCTTTTTGTTTACATACAAATGTATGTGTGGTATTATTACAGTGATGGTGATGATATGAAAGTCTTAAAATATAAGAAAGTATCTGGCAGTAAGTATTCTTTACAACTTGATAATGGGGATAATATTAAGTTATATGATAATACAATTATTAATTATGATTTACTTAGAAAAAAGGATATAAGTAATCTTGATGAAGTATGTAAATATAATAGAGAGATAGAAGCCTATTATAAAAGTATTAGTTATTTAAATAAAAAAATGAGAACAACTAAAGAGATTAGAAAATACTTAGAGGATTATCCTAGTAAGACTATTGATAATACTATTGAGAGGTTGAGCAAGGAAGGGTATTTAAATGACCAACAATATTTAAAGGTATTTATTTCTAATCAAATAGGTATTACTAATAATGGGCCATATAAAATAGTTAGTAAACTAGTGGGACTAGGATTTGATAAAGATGAAGTGTTAGAAGAATTGGAGAATTATGATAGAAGTATATTTATTAGTAAATTAGAGAAGTTGGTACAAAAGAAAATTGATAGTAATAACAAATATAGTGAGTCACATTTAAAAGAAAAAGTTTTGATAGATATGATTAATAATGGTTATGATAAGAAAGATATTATGGATGTATTAAATGACATAAGTATTAGTGTTGATTTTAAAATACTAGAAAAGGAATATAATAAAGCTTTTAAGAGTTTGTCTAAGAAGTATAAAGGTAATGATTTGGAAAAAAGGATATTATTAAAACTGGTGAATAAGGGATTTAATTATAACGAAGCGAAAGAAATAATTTCTAAAGGGGTTTAATAACTTAAAAATATGTGTTATACTATTTATAATAGGATGTTGATATTATGAATACTGAAAATATGGATAATACAGATGGAAAAATGAAAAGGAAATACTTGGTAATTATTGCTATTATTCTAATGTTGTTTATTTCGATAGGGTATTCGTTAGTATCTTCTAATATATTAATTAATGGTACTACTAATATTAGGAGAAGTGAATGGGATGTTCATTTTTCTAGTGTTAATGTAACAACCGGTAGTGAATTGGCAGTTATTCCTCCCGCTATAAGTAATACAGGTACTTTAATAAATTTCTCAATAAATTTAGAAAAGGCAAATGATGTTTATGAGTTTACTGCGGAGGTGTTTAATGAGGGGACAATAGATGCTAAAGTAACTGATTGTATTAAATTGGGTCTTAGTCAAGAACAAGAGGAATACGTGGATTATAAGATAACTTATTTAGATGATTCGTCAATAAATGAAGGAGATATTCTAAGAGCCGGAGAGAAAAAGAAATTAAAAGTTAGTGTTAGATATCTTAAGTTGTTGCCTATTAATGAGAGTGATTTAACTGATTTATATGAAACGGTTAATTTATCTTTTAAAGTGGATTATGTACAAAATTAGTGTCAATATATATTTTAGATGTGGCGTTATTAAAATGATAGTATTATAATATTTTTAAGATAGGAGATTTTATATGAGTAATAAGAAGAATAAAAAAGACAAGAATAATGTTTTGTTGGTTATTGGGGTGCTGTTAGTAATAGTTGTAATTGGGGTAGGATATGCGGCTTTGGAAACCACATTGAATATTAATGGTACTGCAAATATTGGTACAAATACTTGGAATATTTATTTTGATAATGTACAAGTTTCTGATGGATCTGTTGATACAGATTATGATCCTCAAACATCTGGTACTACAACTATATCTGTATCATATAATGTTACTTTGCAAAAACCGGGTGATTTTTATGAGTTTACTATCGATGTGGTAAACGGTGGTACAATAGATGCTGCTCTTCAAAGTCAAACATTGGCCGGAGCTGAGAGTTATGATTTTATTAATTATACTGTTACTAAAGCAGATGGTTCTGCTGTTCCAAGTGATTTGGTATTAACTGGTGGTGATGGATCTACTCCCGGACAAAGTGTTAAACTTAAAGTTAGAGTAGAATATGATAAAAATGCAGTTAGTAATTCTAACGTGTCTTTAAATATTTCACCTTTAGCTTTGACTTATCAAATGAAGTTTGTACAAGATTAAGAATAGTTTATTACAATTATAAGTTGTAATATTTATTCTTTATATATAAAGATAGCTGTTGTCTTTATATATAAGGAATAAATAGGGTGTATTGTTATGAAAAGAAGTTTCAAAAATATTATAATCTATTTACTACTAGGGACATATATTTACTTATATGTTTTTTATATATTAAGTAAATTTTTAAAGTATTCAGAGCCTATATCTGCTGCTAGTATGATAATTATTACTTTTGTAGCATATTTATTCTATGGTTATGCTAAAGATAAGAAAACTTATGCTAAGAAGTCTTTTTTTCAGATTATTTTAACGCAGATAGTTATATTCTTTTTGGTTACATATGGGTTAGGCTTAATTGTTGGTTTTTTAGAAAATTCTTATTCTTTAAAAATATTTTCGATTGTTGATAATGTATTTGCTCCTTTTATTTTGATAATTTCAATGGAATTATTAAGGTACATATTTATTGTTCCAAATAAGAATAATAAATTTGGCATTGCTATTTTAACTATTATGTTTATTGTAGTGGAATCTTTGATGAGTTTTAAAGTTTTTCCTTTAGATGAGGTTGGGGGGATTTTTAGATTTATAACTTTAATTGTATTGCCGGTAAGTATAAAACATGGTATGTTATCTTTTGTTACTTATTATGTTGGGTATAAACCTTCTATTTTGTATAGGATAATAATGGACGGCTATGTATATATAGTTCCTATTTCTCCTGATTTGGGCGAGTATTTGTCTTCTATTTTCGGAATTGGTATGCCGTTTCTCGTATATATTTATTGCTCTAGATTTATTCATGAGTATAATGAGGGAGTTGAAAGAGAATTTGTATCTACAACTTTTAAACCTTTTGATTTTGCAGTAATTATATTCTTTTTGCTTCTAGCGGCGATGATAAGCGGGTATTTTCCGGTGTTTATGCTGGGAGTAGGGAGTGCATCAATGGCTCCGAATATTAATGTCGGTGATGCTGTAGTTGGTATTAAAGTAAAACAAAAGGATTTAAAGAAAGATGATGTTATTGTCTATAAAGGAGAAAAAAATTATATAATTCATAGGTTAATAAGCATAGAGAAAAAGGGTAATAAGAATTATTATCATACTAAAGGTGATAATAATAATACAGAGGATGGAGTAGATATTTCTTATGATAGTGTTAAGGGAAAGGTTATTTTTAGGATACCATATATTGCCTATCCATCTATTTATTTTAAAGAATTATTGAGAGGGGACGATTAATATGAATAAGAAAAATATTATTTGTTTAATTATAACTATTTTACTATTGTTAGGTTCTTTTTATTTATATACTATAGAAAAATATTCCTTTTTGATAGTAGTTGTTCCTTTAATAATAGTTTTCATATATTTTAGCTTTAAAGATGTTGGAATTAAAAAAAGTCCTGAAGAAGAATATAATTCATTTCTTAAGGATGTTATGAAAACATATGATGCGGTTTTAATTGATGTTGTTGATATTCCGAATGTTGAAGGTAGAAGTATTGTAAAGGTTTCTAATTTTGAAGACTTGATTGATGCTCAAATTGAGATTAGAAAGCCGATTTATTATAAGAGAGCTGATAGAAGCACTTTGTTTGTGTTGTTGGATGATAAACAAGTATGTATTTTTATTCTAAAAGTTGATGATAGTGAGAAGTCATCTTTTGATAGATGGTTGTCTAATTTGGAAAAAGAGAAAAGCAAATTTGATGATAGTATTTTGAGAGATATCGAAAATACTACTATTGTTAGGTTAGATAATAATAAATCATATCGTATTATACCTATTAGGGATGATAAGAAAAAGATAATTAAAGATCATAAGGAGTTAGAAAAAACGCTGTTAGAACTTCCTAAATTGAAGGATACTATTGAACTTAGTAATACTCAGAAATATAAGATTAAAAAAGCTAGTAAATCAAATTAAAAGGTAGAGAATAATCTCTACCTTTTTGCTTGATTAATACTAATTTGATTGTGTTTGTTGTTGTTCTTGTTGTTGTCCTTGTTGTTGGCTTTGTTGCTGTGCTTGCTGTTGAGCTTGAGCTAGTTGATTTTGAATATATTTAGCATATTGTGTTTTTAATTCGCTATCTACTATTTCCATATCATATTTTTTTCTTATTTCTTGTAGTGCTTTTACGGCTGCTACAGGATTTTTAGTTTTATATTCAGTAGCTAATTTTTCAACTATTGAATCTTTAACATCTTTTAATTTGGCTTTTTCTTTTGAAGCCTCTCTGTATATCATATGATATCCTAATTCGGTTGTTATAACACTCTTAGAGTATTCACCGTCTTTTAATTTATAAGCGGCATCAACTAATTCTTTATAGCTACTATCTAATGTGTCTTTATTGATATATCCTAAAGAGCCGCCATTTCCTTTTGTAGCTTCGTCTTCAGAATTCTTTTCCGCTAATTGTTTGAAAGTGTCTTTAATCTTTTTAGAATCTGATTTTTTTAATTCTTTAATGATATCTTCAGCTTTCTTTTTAGCTTCATCTTCTTTTGCTTTCTTTTCATCATCGGTCATATCATCTTTTACTTTGGCTGTTATTAAGATGTGATTTACTTTGATATCACCAACTATTTCTTTTTCATAATAATCTTTGATCTCTTTATCAGTAATTTGTTTTTTACTATAATCTTCAATTGCTAAATTTTGAAAATAGTTTAAATATAAGTATTCCTTATATCCTTCTATTGTAGAATATGAAGTGTAATATTGAATTGTATTTAATAGGTCATCTCCATAAGCATCTTCAAGTTCTTTCATTGTTTTTTCAGTATCAGCAGTTGCATCTTTTTTCTTGTTTTTGTATTCTTTTTCGAGAATCTTTTTATCAATCATATTAATCAGAGCATTTAGTGCGTAATCATCTTTTAATTCGGTATATAGTTCATTTGCACTAATCTTTGAACCACCTTTTAGTGTTACTACCGCTTCGTCGCCATTTGATAGTTTTGGTATTTTAGTACCGCAACCAGAGATCATTAGTACGCAAAGGGTTAACGCTAATATTCTTGTAATATTTTTTTTCATGTTATATAACCTTTCCTCCTTAACATAACTAATATTATAGCAACATGATTTTAAAAAAACAACAAATAGTGTATAGGAAACGTCAAAAAATATTGCTTAAACGAGGCTGTTTTCTTTGCTTTTAATATGTATTTAGTATATAATTATTATGGTGAGTAGTATGGCAAGGAGAAAGAAAAAATCATCTAAGAAATCGGCTAAAACAAATATGAATAGAATACTATTTGGTTTAATACTATTACTAATTGGTGTTTTGGGATTTGGTTTTGGAGCTTTTGGTGCTCTAATAAAAAAAGGAGCAATGTTCGTTGTTGGAGAATGGTGGATACTTATTTTATTGTTCATGATATTTATTGGTATTAACCTTTTGTTTAGAAGAAAATTTCCTAGTATGTTTTCGGCTCGTTTTATTGGTTTTTATATTTTATTAATTGTTCTTTTAATAGGAAGTCACTTTTATTTTATTGAAAACTATCAGCCTGCAGAGATAATTACTAGGACTGTGGAAAACTATCATAGAAGAGTAGAAACTATTGGTGTTAGTGCTTCTATTTTTACTAGTGGTGAAGAAAGTATTAATGTTGGTGGAGGGATTATAGGTGGTGGATTAGCTTATGCCTTCTATTCTCTGTTTAATAAGGTTGGAACTATAATAGTATTGGTTGTATTGTTGATTGTTGGTATTATTCTTTTATTCGATATAGATCTTGGTGAAGTCTTTGATAATATTAAGGATAAGTTTGTTACGGATTCTGATGACGAGGAAGAAGAGGATGAGGATGAAAAAGAGGATGAGGTTAATCCAGTAAATAAAAAGCCTATTCCTGTTCCTGTTACGGTTGCTAATAATATAAAAACAGAACCGGAGATTCCGAAAGAACCAATTGTTACTAACAAGGGAATATACCGATTACCTAGTATCAGTTTGTTGGATGAAATACCCAAGAATAAACAAAGCAATGTTAATAATACTGGTAAGAATATTAAAGAGTTAGAAAAGGTATTAAGTGATTTTGGAATAGATGGTAAAGTTGTTGAGGTTCATGTTGGACCAGCAGTAACACAATTTGAGGTGGCTGTACATAGTGGAACAATTTTATCGAAGGTTGCTGCGCGTGATAAGGAAATAGCTGCTGCTTTGTCTGCCAAGAGCGTTGCTATAGAGGCTCCAATACCTGGCAAGAGTACAGTTGGTATTGAGATTCCTAATCCAGATGTAAGTGCTGTTAAGATAAAAGAGGTATTGGGTAGTATCCCAGAGGATCAAAAGAAGGCAAATATTTTGGTGGCTTTAGGAAAAGATTTAATGGGTAAAGTGCAAACAACTGATATTACTAAGATGCCACATTTATTAGTAGCTGGTTCTACTGGTTCTGGTAAATCAGTATGTATGAATAGTATTATTGCCTCTATTTTAATGAGATATCATTATGATGAAGTGAAACTTGTATTAGTTGATCCTAAGAAGGTTGAAATGTCACATTATAACGGGATTCCTCATTTGTTATGGCCTGTTGTAACTGATCCTAAAAAAGCTTCGGTAGCTTTGCAACGAATTGTTGGAATTATGGACGAAAGATATGATACTTTTGCAGAGACCGGTGTTAAGAAGATAGAAGAATATAATAATTTGGTTGATAAAGATCCTAGTAAAGGAGAAAAGATGCCATATATAGTGGTTATTATTGATGAGCTAGCTGATTTAATGATGGTTGCTTCTAAAGAGGTAGAAGGATCTATTCAAAGAATTACTCAGTTGGCTAGAGCGGCAGGTATACATTTAATTGTTGCTACGCAAAGACCGAGTACTAATGTAATTACTGGTATTATTAAAGCTAATATACCTTCGAGAATAGCATTTGCTGTTGCTTCGTTTGTTGATTCAAGAACTATTTTAGATAGAGGTGGAGCTGAAAAATTACTTGGTAAAGGTGATATGTTGTTTATGCCAATAGGCGTTAATAATCCGATAAGAATTCAAGGATGTTTTATTACAGATGAAGAGGTAGAAAGAATTATTAGTTTTGTTAGAAATCAACAAACAGCTAATTATGATGACTCTTTAGACAAAGGTTATGATAGTAGTGGAGCTAGTAATGGAATTGGTAGTGGCCCTGGAGGGACTGATGATGATCCATTATATAATCAAATAGTAGAATTTGCTTATGAAACTGGTAAAATCTCGGCATCATTAATTCAAAGGAAATTTAGACTTGGTTATAACAGAGCAGCTAGAATAATCGATTTATTAGAAGAAAGAGGAGTTATTGGGCCACAGAATGGTTCAAAGCCAAGAGAAGTAATTGGAAGAGGAGAAGATAATTAATCTTCTCTTTTTTTTTTAAACAATGCTATAATTATTTTAGAATAGAGATGGTTTGTATGAAGTTTTTAAAATTTTTACTAATAATATTATTAGTTCCTTTTATAGTTATGGCGGAAGAGTGTGATTTGTCCAAAATAACTATTACTGCTATGGAACTAAGTGGTAGAGAGGGAGAAGCTGATGAGGTTGATGTACCAACATTTCAAGATCGAAATATATCTCTTAATTTAAAACTTTATGAAGTAGGAGATTCTATCTCTTATAATATGACTATTAAAAATGATTCTGAAGAAGATTATATGTTAGATGAAGATGCCTTTAAAACTGATTCAGAATATATCGAATATTCTTTGAGAACTAATGATAATAGTAATGTTGTAAAAGCTGGTAGTACTAAAGAATTAACTTTGGTAGTTACTTATAAAAAAGAAGTTGATGATGATTTATTAACTAATAATAAGTTCGATGCTTCAAATAATTTAAAATTATCTATGAATACTTCTGAAAAAGAACAAGAACTAGATGTCATAACTACTGATAATATAAAAGAATCAGTTGATCCAGTAGAAGTGGCGAACCCTTCTACAGGTGCAGCTAGTTTGACAATATTGGTGATTGTTTTAGTTATAATGCTTATTGTTTTATTAACAATAATGCAGAAGAAAAAATATAATAAATATTTAATACTAATCTTATCAATGTCTTTAATACCAGTAGTGTATGCAGTATGTAAGTGTGATATTGAAGTAGAAGCAACTATCGAAATTATGAAAAAACCAACTTTATTTAGAACTGTATCGACACTAGCTAAAGAAGATAATGCTTGTATTGTTAAATACGAGGGAGAAGTAACAGATGAAGTTGGTAAAACAGTAGAAGCAACAAACGTCTATTTCGATAAGTGTGTAGATAAAAGAAATGTAATCTTTGGAGGTTTTTGTTGGCAAATAATAAGAACTACCGAATCGGGGGGGACAAAAATTATATATAATGGGGAGCCAGAAGATGGTAAATGTGAAAGTACTAGAGGAAAACATAAAGGTATTGCTGGTCAAGATGCTTCTGATCAAGCATTAAATTCTGAATATTTATATGGTGATTCTTTTGAATATGATATATCTAATAATGAATATCATCTTATAGATACAGAAGCTGCTACTTGGAGTGAATCTACATACCAAAGCTTATTAGGTAAATTTACGTGTAAAAATATGACTGGTATTTGTACAACTATGTATAATGTGAATAGTATTAATAGTGATATGAAAGCAAAAACAACAGTTTATAAGATAGGTGACACAAACTATGCCCAAATAGGAGAAAGTTCATTTAACCCGAATGGTAAATCCATAGCAATGGCAGGTTATATGTTTAATAAAGTTAATAATTATTTAGGTACTGGCTCTTCTGATTCAGCCCCTGATAATGGTACGCTAAAGGGCAATGATGTATCATATTCTAATGGGGTATATACTTTACTACCTTCTGTTGGGGAAAGTCAACTTTCAACGCTTTTGAATGCCACAAATCATTATACATGTAATAATACAACAGGTTCATGTACGAAAGTAAGATATTATTTTTTCCGTAATTATTATATAGAGTTAGAGGGAGGAAAGAATGTACAAGATTTATTATATGAATTATTATACGCAGATGATGTTAACAAATATAATTCTAGTATTAAAGGTGTAATAGATAGTTGGTATGCCCAAAATTTAAGTGAATTTACAAATCAATTTGAAGATGTTGTATATTGCAATGATAGAAATATTACTAGTATAGCAGGATGGAATCCAAATGGTGGGGATTATAGTAGCCGAGCCCAATTTAAAGGATATAATATGACGCCGAGTTTGGTATGTCAGAATGATACTGATCAGTTTTCTATTTCTAATTCTAAGGCAAAATTAACATATCCAATTGCTTTATTAAGTTCAGAGGAATTGGCAAACATGAATGAAGCTGAACTATTAAAGACAGGAAGGGCTTGGTTGAGTTTATCGCCTATTTCTTATGGTACTAGCACTGTTATGCGAGATGTATATTTGGATGGTACAATATGGCCTACCGGTGTTAGTGGGGTACCCGCTAGTGGTGTTCGACCTGTGGTTTCTCTTAAATCAGAAGTTAAATTATATTCTGGTACTGGTTCTGAAACTGATCCTTGGATAGTAGAATAAATACGAGATTCATATATTAATATATGAATCTTTTTTCTTTAAAAAACAGTGGTATTTTGTTATAATTTTTATAATGAGGATGGTGAAGAAGATGGAATGTAAAAAATGTGGTACAACAATTAATAAACCAGGAATTTCTTTCTGTCCAAATTGTGGAGCTTATTTAAGAGAAAGCATTATAGATAATAATACTGTTTTAAATAATAATACGGTAGTTGAGAATAAAAAACCATTTGTTATAAAAAAAGATGTTACGAACAAGGCAAGTAATTTGATTTTGGCTCTTTTAGTCTTAGGTTTATGGATTGTGGCAATGTATTTTATTATTAATACTAATAATGAAAAGGATTATTTCTTTTTGGGGGTAAATAATAAAGAAGTACAAAGTGATAATAATCAGAATAATACAGAGAATCCAGATGGTGAAAATTCCAGTAAGGAGACGGAATCATCCGCGCCAACTTCTCCTTCAACTCCTGCTAATCCAACTACGCCTTCGACACCAACGACACCGACAAACCCTACAACGCCAGTTACACCAACAACACCGACTACGCCAACAACTCCGGTAACACCGGCAACTCCAACAACACCAGCGTCGCCGATTTCTCCAAGTGATAGATTTGCATCTTTACAGGGGGTTTCAAAATCAGGCTATAATGGGGTTGTTACTGATCAGTATCAAACTAGTGTTATTTTTGATAATCAATATTTTAAGCAAATTGATTTAACCGGCAAACCAGAAGTGCTTGATTTAATCAGGTATGATAGTAACAATCAAAAGAAAAAGTGCAATAATAGTGTTATGGCAGTTGAAAATAGTATTATTAATAATTATGGTATTACAGCAGTTAATTTATGTGAAATGGATGTAGATTTTGCATTGGAGTTAGAAAAAGTAGTTTCTTATGTTTATTCTAATTTTCCTACGGCCAGGAATTATATGACTAATATGACGTTGGCTAATGTTACTAATGCTAATTATATGGCATCTTTTATGCCAATTTTTACTTTTATTACTAGCAAGAATGTTTCTAATTATCCTGTTGGTATTAAGTCGCAAATAATACTAAATACCAAGTACTTTTTAAACCCAAAGAAGATTGCTAATTCTGCGAGCTATGGATCATCAAGCGGCTATTTTCCGCCAAATGCTGTTAGAAGTAGTACAGTTGCTCATGAATTTGGTCATTATCTTTCTTATGTTGCTTTGCTTAAGCATTATGGTGTGGGTGATATGACTTTTGTACCTAGTTCTAAAATTAATCAAATGTATGCTGTTTATAATGATTTTAACGATGGTGTTTTTAGTAAGCAAATGATACAAGAGGCATATAATGTTTTTTGTGTAGATACTGGCTCTGAAATGGGATTTGATAATTTTAGAGGTTCAATTTCTGCTTATGCAATTGCTAAAGATGGAACTGGTAAATATATATATGATGAAACAATAGCTGAAGCATTTCATGACTATTATATAAATAGAGATGAAGCAAAAGACGCTAGTTTAGAGATTGTTAAAGTGTTAAAAAAATATCTAAATAAATAA
>JAEEGL010436430.1_pt1 | contig 14038 bp, 16 predicted proteins | sample 9134231 | NCBI WGS metagenome assembly JAEEGL01 (sample SAMN16246548, study PRJNA631951) | gut metagenome | biome: gut microbiome; feature: rumen; material: fiber-attached | host: Bos | place: Iran: Karaj | collected 2018-10
CGGTGCACTGCCGGAGGGCGTAACGCAGCAGCAGAGTGCCGTATCCCCGTCTCTGGCGGTCCGGCAGAATATACAGGTCCTCGATCAGGCTGCCTGTAACGGACACGATTCCGACCGGATCCCCGTCAGTCAGCATGAAAAGCCGGCTGCCCTGCTCCAGCTTCTCCTGCAGATACGCCAGCTGGTGCTCCGGCGTATGCAGGGCAACGAAGTCCGGGGAGCAGAACGACCGGTGGCTTTCCTGCCAGGAGGCAGAATGGATCGCCGCGGCATCCCGGATATTTGACCCGTCGACAGGTATTATCATCTGTTTATCCATTTCGAACGTATCTTGCGTCTGCTCAACGGACGCGTCTCCTCCATGACGTTTTCAGAAAACCGGATGATATTTTTCTCCCGTTCCGGAAACTTACTTCAGTTTTTTGCTCATCAGCCAGTCGATCAGCTTCACCTTTTTGCCGTTTTCATCGGTAAACGTGTCCTGGAAAACCAGGGTTTGGATCTCATGGCCTTTGTCGTAATAGATGTGGTGCATGGCATGGCAGCCGGAGGCCTCGCATTTCAGGACGGTACGAAGCCCGACACTCGGCTTGACCCAGCTGTCCTTTGCTCCCTGGAAGACCCACAGCCAGGTCTGTTTCACCCCGCTGTCGGTGCTTCCGACGCCCGAGATCGGCGCACAGGCCGCAAAAACCCCGGGATGCGCGTTCACGATCTTGTATGCCGTCGTTCCGCCGTCGCTGTGGCCGGAGACCGACAGCCGGTTCAGATCCCCGTTATACTTCTCCGCAAGGACGTCCGCCAGTTCGATCACGGCATCCTGATATGGTTTTTTGTGGAACTCAGCGTCCGCCGTCCCGTGGACCGCCTGGGGAAGGATCACGATGCCCCCGGGTTTGAGCTGCCCCGTCCGGAGCAGCTGCCCCAGCCCGCGCATTTTTCCCACATGGTCCCGCGTGCCGTGGAAATAAACCAGGATCGGCTGTTTCTTTGCGGTATCCTCCGGGATATAAGCACAGTAACGGACGACCGTTCCGTTCTTCGCCTTGTAGCTCTGCAGCGGAAGCACGTCCCAGCAGGTGTATTCCGAATGCAGGCCGTGCGCGCTGATCGCTTTCCACAGGACCTCGGGATGTTTGACGTCCCCGATGACCTTCCCGCTGAAACGCTTCGTTCCCTTTAACTCCTTAATTGCTTTCCGGGAGTACGCAGAGGCCTCGGCAGTATTGGAACTGCTGGCGTACAGGTTGACCCGCGTGCCGTTTCCCGCGATCTTCCGGATCTGCTCCACGGTAACCCATCTGGCGTCCGCCCCGTCGCCGAGGTTCAGTTCCTTCGCCGTGATTCCCCTGCCCTTCAGTTCCTGCGCCAGGCAGCAGCCGCCGTATCCGCCGTTGCCCACGCAGTCGATAAGGATATCGAAGGGGTGTTTCCCGTATTCCGCCTCCAGATATTCCGCCAGGTCCTTCGCGACGTCCGCCCATCCGGCCAGCTGGAAGGTTTTCGCGAAGGACACGCACAGGAGATTGACGTCCAGCTCGTCAAACATGCCGTATTTGTTCACCAGCTGAACCGTGCTGTCGAGGGTGGTCTGCCGGCTGGAAGCAAAGAAGACGACCAGTGGCTTCCCGTTTGCCAGGTCGTTCGAGTCCGGCGTAAACATCCGGAAACGCTTCACCGTCGCCATTTTGCCGTTGCGGGTCAGCGTATCGATCGCGAACGCCGGGGACAGCGCCGTCGAAATCAGGACGATCACCGTCAGGACCAAAGCCGCTCTTTTCATCTTTCCGCTCCTCAGTTCACAGTCCCTGCAGGGCCTGATACCCTGCCCTTCCGATCTCCATCTCGATCAGGTTCCACGGTTCCCTTTTCACAGTCTCCCTTTCGGTGAAACCGGCTTTCAGGTAGCAGTGACGGGCCGGTCCGTTGCTTTCATACACGCCAATGGTGACCGTGTCCGCGCCCAGGATCTCAAACGCGTATTTCAGCCCCGCCCGCAGCATTTCCGTTCCGCATCCTTTCCCTCTGGCCGCGCTGTCCACGACGACCCAGCCGAAGCGAAGGATCCGCCTGTCCCCGTGAATATACCGCATGATGAAATGACCCACCGCGTTGTTTTCGTCATCAATGGCGACCCAGGGGAAGAAATTGTCCGGTTCCGTGCAGTCCCCGTTCTCCAGGGTGTATTTCCGGTCGATCGTCTCCGCCGTGACCGGATATTCCCCGAAGCGGTCCCCTCCCCATTTCAGGAAGACGTCCCGGTCCGTGATCCATGCAGCGATCCTTTCGGCGTCGCAGTGTTTATAGGGTCTCAGCCTCAGCATACCCGTACCTCCCTGTTCCGGCTGTGGTTTACCGGATCACAGTTCACAGATCATTTTCACTTTCAGGGGCCTGTTTGTCAGGAACTCGGCATTTTCGTCCATGGTGGTTCCGGGATGCTGATAAACGTCCTCTCCCACGGCAACCGCCTCGTCAATGATATACAGATAGCCCTTCTCCGTCCCGTTGTGGCTGATGACGCCGTCATCGTCATACCCCAGGCCGGTGGGCTTATGGGAAAACGCCTCCGCCAGTTCCCGCCACTGCGTGACCGTACTGCCGGCCCTCAGTTCGGTAAAAACCAGGTTGGAGCCGTGGTACCAGGTCCCGTTGGGATCGATTGTCAGTTTCATACTGCCTCCGGACGGCCTCACTTCAGATCGGCGGCGGAAGGATAGCCGAAAGCGCTTTCCGCATTCTGCACCGCCCGGGTGATCGCTTCGCTGAGAACCTCCGCCCCCAGCAGGCCGACCAGATCCTGGTCCGCCTCCACCTCACCGACCGAGCGGGCGAAGATACTGTCCCCGTCGGCGGCCGTGTGCACGGGCCGGATGGACCGCGCCATTCCGTCATGCCCCATGCCGGCGATCTTGCACAGCTGGGTTTTGTTGAACTTCGCGTTTGTCACGATAACAGCCAGGGTGGTGTTTCCCGTGAACTTGTTCTCCACCGCCTGAATGGTCTGTTTCATATATTCCGAGGTGCTCCGCAGGGACTTCCCGTCCTCCGAAAGCAAGCCGGCGATCTGCTCCCCCGTCTTCCAGTCGAACACGTCGCCCAGCGCGTTGACGACCACCACAGCACCGACCTGCAGTTCCCCGATCTGCACCGCGTAGCTGCCGATGCCGGTCTTCATGCTGGTTTCCATGCCGGCGATCTTTCCGACCGTCGCCCCGCAGCCGACGCCGTAATTTCCGTCCCTGTAGTTCGGCTCCTCAAACGCGCGCCGGGCTGCTTCATATCCCATGGCAGCATCGGGCCGGACCTTTGAATCGCCCACGGACAGGTCATAGATATCCGCCTGGACTACCAGCGGAACCAGAGCGAATCCGGTATCATAACCGTATCCCTTCTCCTCCAGATACTGCATTACGCCGTTCGCCGTGCCGAGGCCGTAGGCGCTGCCGCCGGACAGGACCACCGCGTGGACGGTCTGCGCCGCCATCAGGGGATTCAGCAGTTGGCTTTCCCGCGAGGCGGGGCCGCCGCCCCGCACGTCCAGACCCGCGGCCATGCCGTTTTCGGCAATCAGCACCGTACACCCGGTACCCGCTTCGGCATTCTCCGTCTGGCCGATCCGGAGGGGTTTGATCTCTGTAATCGGAATCTCCATCTGCAGCACTCCTTCCGCCAGGCCGGTTCCGGCCGTCAGCATCAACACCGCCATGATCAGGGCAAAAACTTTCCCGAAGGCCATCGCTGACATCAGACAACACTCCTTTATTCCATAGATTCACGGATCACAGTTTCTTGCTCAGGAAATACTTGTTCAGCTTCGGATCCCTGCTTTCACGAACGAATTCGACCGTGTACCCCAGTTTCCTGTAAAACTCCGGTGCCTGGAAACCGAATGTCGTGAGGGTGATCACGTCGTATCCTTTTCCCCTGTAGGCATCCTCCACGGCACGGACAAGCCTGCTGCCCAGGCCGGTTCTCCTGCAGGCTTCACCGACGATCAGGTCCCCGATATGGACCTCGTTGTAGTACGCCCGGCCCGTGATGATTCCTGTGATCCTGCCGTCCCCATCCTCCGCGGTGAAGCAGAACTCATCGTAGTTCAGCGCCACTCCGTTCTGCTCACCGTACCGGACAAACTCCCTGTGGATAAAATCACCAATTTCCGGATCCTCTCCGTCGACCCTTCTGATTACCGGCTCTGTCATGGTTTTTTCCTCTCTGCCCGTCACCAGGCAGCGTCTCTTTTTTGCTGCATCCATCATAGCATAAATCCGGGCAAACTGAAATCTCCCGGCTGCACGTGGCGCCGGAATACGGGAAAAGCATCGGCGTTCCGTTCTGTTGTTTTGCCCGGAAAGATGCTATAATACCCTGTAATTCTTTTCTGACTGATAAACCGGGAGGGCGGCATGAGTTCCTGTGACTGGGGTTTCACCTTTGAAGCCATGAGGATTTACCACGATACCGAATGGGGCGTGCCGGTGCACGATGACCGGCACATGTTCGAGCACCTGATGATGGAAGCCATGCAATGCGGACTTTCCTGGAGCCTGATGATCAAAAAGCGGGAGATCTTCCGCGCCTGCTTCGACGGCTTCGATTATGACAAAATCGCCGGCTATACCGAAGCGGACATCGACCGCATCATGAACACGGAGGGCATGATCCGCTCCCGTCGGAAAATCGAGGCCGTAATCAACAACGCTCAGTGCTTCCGGAAGGTCCGGCAGGAGCACGGCAGCTTCTGCGACTGGCTCTGGGCGCACACCGGCGGAAAAACGGTCCTCTACATGGGGCATGAAAACGGCCGCATTCCGGTCAGCAACGGCCTGTCCGACGAGATCGCGAAGGAACTCAAAGCCTACGGTTTCAAGTACCTGGGCACGGTAACAGTCTATTCCCACCTGCAGGCCTGCGGCATCGTCAACGACCACGGAAAGGATTGTCCCTGCTATCAGGAGATCAACGCGCACAACCCCACCGTACGGAAAAGGCGGTATCTGGAAAAATGACCAAAGTACAGTTCTATGACCGGGTGGACGATCGGAAGCTGAAGTTCGCGGTGATTGTCACGAAAGTCCAGGGACACTGGGTCTTCTGCAAGCACCGGGAGCACGACACGCTGGAGGTCCCCGGCGGCCACAGGGAGCCCGGAGAGGACATCCTGACGACGGCGAAGCGGGAACTGTATGAGGAGACGGGCGCCGTCGACTTCAGCATCCGTCCTGTCTGCGTCTATTCCGTCACCGCGCCCCGGAACTTCGATGGAGAAGAAACCTTCGGCATGCTGTTTTACGCCGACGTGAAGGCCTTCGAGAAAGAACTCCACAGCGAGATCGAGCGGATCGTCATCCGGGACGACCTGCCGGAGAACTGGACCTATCCCGAGATCCAGCCGTACCTGATGCGGGAAGTGCAGAAAAGAATCCCCCCTGCCTGAAAAGAGAATTAATGAATCAGGCGGCCGTTACTTTCCGGCCGTCTGTTTATTTTTTTCGCAGAAGGCGGCATAATACATCTCCGTATTGCCGATTTTTACACAGCCGTCTTTCTCATAAGATTCCCTCTGCCTGATATCTGTTCTCCAGATAGCGCGCCACCGCGTCCTCCTCGTTGCTGCCGATCATGCCGGTGGCGATTTCCTTCAGTTCCGGCATCGCGCCGGCTACGGCATAGGCTTCGTCCGCGACCCGGAACATCGGCACATCGTTGAGGGAATCCCCGAAAACGACCAGTCTCTGAAAGCCCCTCTCCTCCTTCATCCGGAGAATCGCCTTTGCCTTGGTGCTGTTCCGCGGGCAGATCTCGAGCCAGAACTCGTCCCGGTAGGTGTCCTTCTGGAACACGCATTCCCAGCCGGAATACTTTTTCATCCGTTCATAGAAAGGTGCGATCTCTTCCTTCTGTCCGATCAGCGTGACATAGCCGGGCTCGCCGAAGAAGAGACCGTCCATATCGTCCACCATAGCCATGGCGGGACTTTTGTCTTTATAGTAATCGATATAGCCCTGGAAAGCGGGGGTATGTTTTCCGGTAACGGCAGCCTTGATCATTTTTTCTCCCAGGAAGCAGGAGACGAAGCCGTTTTCCGGCAGTTCCGGCAGCCATTCCTTCAGCAGGGCGACCTCCTCCGCCGTGAACAGAGCCTTCTCCAGGTGCCTGCCGGTGGCGTTGTCCGCCAGCACAGCCCCGTTCCGGGTAATCACGGGAAGCTTCATCCGCAAGCCGCCGGTGATCACCCGGGCGCTCTCGATGGACCGGGCCGTGGCATAGGTAAAGGCCATACCCTGTTCAATCAGCCGGTTCACCGCCTGAACGGTATATTCTGAAAGCGTTTCGTCGCCGCGCATCAGCGTTCCGTCGAGATCGGAAACAAAAAGCGTTTTTTCATTCATGTATCGCTGTCTCCCTGTGTATCGTCCCGGGCTCAGGCACCCGGCCTTACTCGTATTCCGCGTTGTCCTGCCTGAATGCCGGCACCCATCATACCATAAATCCCGGTAAACTGAAATCTTTCCGGCAGCATGGCTCCGCCGTCGGAAAGATGCTATAATGCCATCATCGGTCCGGTATGGCAGTAAAACTCCGTTCACACGGGGACAGGAGGAAAACATGATCGTTCTGAACGTCACCTATCAGTGCAGGCCCGGGATGCGGGACGCCTTCCTGAAGGCAATCGCTGCGGAAGGAATTGACGCCGCCTCCCGCGCGGAGGACGGAAACATCCGTTATGACTATTACCTGCCCGCCGCCGGCGGAGACGAACTGTTCCTGCTGGAGAAGTGGCGGGACGCCGCCGCGCTGTCCGCGCATGCCGCACAGCCGCACTACGCGGGACTGAAGGACCTGAAGGCCGAATACGTGGCCGACACCGCCATCGAGCGGTTCGAAGTCCCGGACTGAACAACGGATAAGCCGTAAGGAGATCACTTTGGCACGCATCAAAGACATGACTACGGGAAATCCCGTGAAGCTGATTCTGGCTTTCGCGCTCCCGATCCTCGCCGGAAACATGCTGCAGCAGTTCTACAGCCTGATCGACTCACTGATCATCGGGCAGCTGCTCGGCGTTACAGCCCTGACCGCCGTCTCGGCATCGGGATGGCTGGACTGGGCTGTGCTTTCCATCCCCATGGGCCTGGCCCAGGGCTATTCCATTCACGCCGCCCAGTGCTACGGCGGAAGAAGATACGACGAACTGAAAAGAACCGTGGCCCAGAGCTACCTGATCTCCGTCGCTGTCACGGTCATCCTGGAAATCTTCAGCCAGGTCCTGCTGCATCCTGTGCTGACCTGGATGAATTCCCCGGAGGAAACGATCCACCTGACGGAGCATTACCTGAGGATCATCTATGCCGGCCTGCCGGTCGTGATGTGCCTGAACACCTTCAGCGGGTTCCTGCACGCGCTCGGAAACAGCAGGACACCCCTGCTGGCGCTGGCCTGTTCGACGGTCGTCAACATCGGCCTGGACTGGTGGTTTGTCGGATCACTGGGGCTCGGCACAAACGGCGGAGCTTACGCGACAGTAATCGCGCAGGCAGTATCAGCCGCGATCTGCCTGGCCGCAGTACTGAAGATCCCGGAACTTCAGCCCGGGCGTAAGGACTACCGGCCGGACAGGACAGTCATCGGAAAACTGGTCAGGCTCGGCTTCCCGATCGCTTTCCAGAACCTGATCATTTCTCTCGGCGGCCTGGTGCTGCAGGGCGTCGTGAACGCGTTCGGCTTCCTTTTCATGGCGGGCTATAACGCCGCCTCCCGGCTGCAGGGCCTGGTCGAGATTGCCGGCGCCTCCCTGGGAAGTGCCGCCGGTACCTTCACCGGCCAGAACATCGGGGCGGGCAAAAAGGACCGGGTCAGGCTGGGCCTGCGCCGGTCCGCACAGATCGGTTTCCTGCTCGCGCTTTCCGTCGGGCTCGTGATGGTGCTCTTCGGGAAGCCCATCCTGTCCCTGTTCATCCGGGATGAGGCAGAAATCTCGGAGCAGGTGCTGGCGATCGGCTATGACTTCCTGAGAGTCATGGCGGCAGGCCTGCCCATGCTGTATCTGCTGTTTGTATACCGGTCCACACTGCAGGGCCTCGGCGACACCGTCATCCCGATGGTCTCCGGTTTTGTGGAGCTGGCGCTGCGGGTCGGCACCGCCCTGCTGCTCCCGGCCCTGGTGGGATACTGGGGAGTCTACCTGGCGGAGATCGCCGCCTGGATCGGAGCCGGGATCTTCCTGATCGTCGGCTGCTATCACAGGCTCCGGACCGTCGGCGGCAGCTGACGTTTTTTCTGTTGACATACGCGAAATACGTCGTGACCCGCACCGTTTCCGCTGGGGAGATCGAGGCCGGCTACAGCATGACCGTTTACTTCAAAACCGAAGGCGGTTATGAAGCCCGGTTCGAGACCCTGCATATCGAAACCGCCCCGATCACCCTGCTCGCCCAGGACGCCCTGACCGGTGCCACGCCGATCAGTTTCCTGCCGCCTGCTGAATAATCCGGCATTCACGAAAAGACAACAACACGGCCGCTTTCCCGCGGCCGTGTTGTTTTATGTCCTGAACAGAACCCGTTACGCTTTCTTTTCCGCCATCCGGCCCAGCAGCACCAGGGAGATGATCAGCACCAGCGGGAAGATGCTTCCCACCAGCATGCCGGACTGCAGGTTGTCTCCTGCCTGCTGGGTCACCGTTCCGACCAGGCTCGGCCCGAACGCGCCGCCCAGGTCCCCGGCCATGGCCAGCAGGGCAAAGAGCGCCGTGCCGCCCTTGGGAATCCGGGGAGAAGTGATGCTGATCGTGCCCGGCCACATAATGCCCACGGAGAAACCGCAGCATACACAGCCGATCAGGCCCAGGACCGGGTTGGCGGACAGGCTGGCCAGCAGGTAGCAGCACAGGCAGAGGACGCCGGAGCCGATCATGAACTTCGTCAGGTCCATCCGCGGACCGAACTTCCCGTAGATCACCCGGCAGATCCCCATGGTCACCGCAAACAGGCAGGGGCCCATGAGGTCACCCACGGTCTTGGAGAAACCCAGCGCCGCCTCCGTGAAGGCGGACGCCCACTGCGCCATGGCCAGTTCCGAGGCGCCGGCGCAGACCATCAGCAGGATCGCCAGCCAGAAGATCGGCAGCCGGAACAGTTCCCGAATCTTCATGCCCTTCCCCTCTTCGGTCAGCCGTTCAATGGGGCAGGTGGCAAAGTTATAGATGTTATACAGCGGGATCAGCGCCCAGATGCAGGCCAGCCACTTCCAGTGTTCGATGCCGAACACGGCGAAGAACAGCGTGGAGAGCAGGATCACGCCCACCGCACCCCAGCAGTAGAAGGAATGCAGCAGGCTCATGACCGCGTCCTTATGCTCGAAGGGGCAGGCTTCCACAAGGGGACTGGCCAGCACCTCGATCAGGCCGCTGCCGATGGCGTAGATCACGACGCAGATCATGACCCCGACGAACGGATCCGCGAACAGGTCCGGCAGGACAGCCAGGCCCGCCAGGCCGAGGCCGGCGGCGATCTCGGAAGCCATCACGCTGCGCCGGTAGCCAATGGAATCCACGAACCGCGCACAGAACACGTCCACCAGCAGCTGGGTCAGGAAAAACGCCGTGGGAATCAGGGCGATCTGGCCCAGGGAGATGGTATAGTCCGAATGGAATTTCAGGAACAGCAGCGGCGCGAAATTTGCGCAGATCGCCTGGGTGATGAACGCCAGGTAGCAAGCCAGCAGCGTCTTCCGGTAATTCTTTTCCATATTTCTTTCCCTACTTCTTTTTCTTCGGTGCCGGCAGCTCGTCGTACATGGCAGTCAGCAATTCTTCCAGGAACTCCCGGTTGTCCACGTTGTCCACCAGCAGCATTTCCTTCGCTCCTTCATAGGGCAGTTCCCGGTCCGCCTCCGGCATCATGGCCACAGCGGACTTTGTGGGCTTGACCAGGAAACGGTCGTCATAGATCCCGCCGACGATCCTGCCTCGAAGGTAAAGGATGTATTCCCCCATCATCGCCTTCCAGGTCACGTTCTCCAGCCCGGAAAGCTGCTCCAGGATAAAATCCAGATATTCCTTGCTCGACGCCATAATCCAGCCTCCTGTCAGTTTCCGAACCGGATGATCTGCTTCCCGGCGTCCACCACCGCCTCCGTCCCGAAGGGGATGATACAGCGGGGCATCGCGTGGCCGATGTTCAGGTTGAAAACGACCGGGAGCGCGGGATTGCCGATGACCTCCGTCAGGAGCTGCTTATACTCCTCCGCGTAGGTTTCATCCATGGGCTTTCCTGCCAGCACGCCGGATACCGAACCGAACACGCCGGTTCCCTTCAGATACTCCAGGGCCCGGCGGTACTTCTCCGGGGACGGTTTCTCCTCGCTGGATTCCAGCAGCAGGATCCGTCCTTTCCATTCCTCCGCATCCGGGAACAGTCGGTATTTCCGGCACAGCTCCGGCATGTCCGCATAGCGTTCTCCGTCGAAAAAGTCATGCAGGGTATCGATGCAGCCGCCCAGGATCTTGCCGGAGAACACCGCAGGACCCTGCAGCAGTTCAAAGCCCCGGTCCGGATGCTCAGGTACCCGGGTCCCGGCCTGCTCCGGCGAAAAATCCTTCCGTTCCTCATACCAGACGCTGCTGGGCGTGATCTCCCGGATCCCGCCGGTGGCGATCAGTTCCTCAAAATACTTCCGGGTATAGGGATGCATCTCCGGGCCCAGCTCGCAGATGTCCGACAGGAAGGACTGGCCATAAAAGGTTTTCAGGCCGGCCTTGTGCAGCATGAAGTGGTTGACCGTGGTATCGGAAAAGCCGAGGAAAACCTTGTCCGTCACCGCGTCCGCCAGTTCGTTGTGATCAAACAGGTACGGCAGCAGCCGGTAGGTATCGTCCCCGCCGATGGCGCACAGGATCATATCGGTTTCCGGATCCCGGAAAGCAGCCAGCAGGTCCTCCGCCCGCTTCTCCGGATGCGCGCTGACGTAGTCGATCCCCTTCAGCGCATGCGGCATGAACTTCACGTTCAGGCCGTATTCCTCCAGCCTGCGCAGGCCGATATCCACCTCAAACCGGACGAACGGCTCGCCGATGATCCCGCTGGAAAGGCTGACGATCGCGATGTTCCTGATCATATTTCCTCCGAAAATCTTCTTCTCTTCTGCGGATAAATCGGATAACTGCCCTCATCATATCACAGGCTGCACCTCTCCGGAAGAAGAAAATCCCCGCGTTTCTGCGGGGATTCAGGATACGAAATCAGTTTATTCCTTTCCGGCTTCCCAGAAACGGATGTGGAGGCCGTCCTCCTCAACAAAGCCCTTGCCGATGAAGGGACGGGAAAGCAGTTCCCGCAGGCCTTCGTGGTCCGTGATGAAAGTGGGCACGGTGGTGAAGGGCAGGCTCGGGTTCCCTGTGAACCATCCGTTGTTCTCGATATAGATATGGCAGTCGCCCTCATACGGCAGCAGGGCATGCCCGGTCAGCATATAGCGGGCGGACATCCGGCGGACGCCCGCCGCGTTCACCACCTGGGTGTCCACGCCGCAGGGCTCAACGATGCCTTCAAAGACGGTACCGGTGACGGTGCCGTGGAAAGGGATCATGACCACCGATCCCGCAACGCCGGCGTCGAACTCCACCGCTTCCGTGGTGATCACATGCACGTCCAGTACGGGTTTCACGGGGCCGCCTCCTTTCTCTGTCTGTCCCACCAGGCAAGGCCCTCTTTGACCGCCCGGTTCCAGAAGTCGAAATCGTGGATGCCGGGCTCCACCCACCACTCATGGGGATAGCCCATGGCGGTCAGCGCGTCGTGCAGCTCCATGTTCCGGCTGAAGAGGAAGTCCTCGCTGCCGCAGGCCATGAAAAGCGCGGGAGCGTTGTTTCCGAGGCACTTTTCCGCCAGGGCAGCCGGATCGATATCGCTGCCGGCCACCTGCTCCTTCGGTCCGAAGATATGGAAGTAATAGCTGGAGGGAAGACCCATCTCCGGCCGCTCGTCAAACTCGCCGGCCGCGTAGGCACTGGTGATGAGGGCGGAAGAGAAAGCCAGGATCGCGCTGAAGGTGTCGCTGTACTTCAGGCCGTTGCGGATGGCGCCGTAGCCGCCCATGGAGAGGCCGCCGATCAGAGTGTCCTCCCGTCTGCGGGACAGGTTGAACATGCCGCGGGTAACCTCCACCAGTTCCCGGCCCAGCAGTTCCCCGGCGCGGACACCGGTCTCCGGATTGTCGATCCAGAAGCGGTTGCCGCCGTCGGGCATGATCACAGCAATGCCGTACTGCGCCGCCAGCATCTCGATCGGGCTGTTTTTCAGCCAGTCGTTGCGCGCACCGCTGTAGCCATGGAGCAGGTACAGCGTGGGCCAGGGACCGCCGGCATAGCGGGGCGGGAGCGTGGCTGTTGGGGGCAGGTCAATGGGCAGCACGGCGGAAAAACTCACAAAACCGCACATTGCCATGGAATAGTATTCGGACTGGATAACAGCCATGGGATTCAGTCCTCCTTTTCGATCGTCCGGTGGAAATAGCTGAAGGGTTCTTCCGCGTCCAGGAACACCACCGGAAGATCCGGCAGCAGGAAGGACAGCCAGTCGCCCAGATACTTCATGCCGGGTTCCTCGCTGCGTTCGTGCCCCAGGACGATGATTGCCCGGTTCATGCCCATCTGGGAGGCGTCCCGCACATAGGCAGGCAACGTCCATTCCGTCAAGTCACCGCAGAGGAGCACGTCCAGGTTCCGGCGCGCCATGAGCTGCATCGGCATCTGTTCGATGCCCAGGCCCAGACTGCCGCCTCCCGGCAGCACGCCGACGCGGCGGACCGGCATGTCCGGATCGCCGATATAACGGATGTCCGGCATGCTGAAGGTGTCCTGCAGGAAGGAAGCCAGGCCCCTGAGCGTGGTTTCCGGGATCTCGTAGCAGCCGTCGAAGCGGATGCCCGGCATAACCGCTTGGTCCGCGGGAAGCGGCTGCATCCGGTAGAAGCGCCAGCCGGTCTGGCGGTCAAAACCGCGGTAAATGCCGTCCTCCCGGGCGAAATGCATATAGTCGTGGAAACGCCAGATGGCGATCCCGCTCTCGTCCACCAGCTTTTTCTTGGCCAGGTAGACCGGATCGTCCCCTACCCACTCCAGGCTGTCGCCGCCGGTGAACCAGGTGGGCTCGTGGGTGATGATGAGATCCACCTTCTCCTCAATGGCTCTGCGGATCACATCCACAGTGGCCATAAAAGTGGAACCAACGCGCCGGACTTCCTTCTCCGGATTGCCGGCGATCAGCACGTCACAGGTCTTGCCTGCAGGAAAGGGCCGCACCTCCGTGGCGCGGATGATGGCCTGAGTAACTTCTCTTACGTTCATCCTTTTACAGCTCCTAATACAACACCTTTAACGAAGAACTTCTGGACGAAGGGGAAAACGATCAGGATCGGCAGAATGCCGATGACGGCCATGGCCATGCGCACGGAGGTGCCTGGCAGGTCCACGGTCTGGGTACCGAGCAGGGCGGCGTTGCTGGAGGACTTCAGGAACTGGATGTTGTTCATGATCCGGATCAGCAGGTTCTGGATGCCGTAGAGCTCGGGGTCGGTGATGAAGTACAGGCCGTTGGTCCAGTCGTTCCAGTAGGTCAGGCCGGTGAAGAGTGCCACGGTGGCCATGACGGGAATGGCCAGCGGGAGCATGATCTTCACGAAGATCGTCAGCTCCGTGGCCCCGTCGATCTTCGCCGACTCGATCAGGGCGCCGGGGATGCTGTTGGAATAATAGTTCCGGATCAGGAAGACGTTGAACGCCGTGACCAGGTAGTTCGGCAGGATCAGGGCAAGAAGGGTGTTCTTGATGCCGAAGATCGTGCTCCACATGATATAGGAGGAAACGACGCCGCCGTTGAAGAGCATCGTGAAGAACACGATAAAGCTCAGGGTGTTATGCCACTTGAAATCCTTCCGGGACATGGTGTAGGCAAGCGTCGCGGTCAGAAGGATGGAACCGAGCGTGCCGAGAATGGTCACCAGCACGGTGATGCCGTAGGAGCGCAGGATCATC
>JAEEGL010712525.1_pt1 | contig 14038 bp, 14 predicted proteins | sample 9134231 | NCBI WGS metagenome assembly JAEEGL01 (sample SAMN16246548, study PRJNA631951) | gut metagenome | biome: gut microbiome; feature: rumen; material: fiber-attached | host: Bos | place: Iran: Karaj | collected 2018-10
CCCTTTCTTTGCAATCTCATAAATGTCAATAAAAGAATACAACTGGTATTAGATATAGTGCACCACACAAAAATAGGAGAAAGCTTTGAGCCTTCCCCTAATTTTTCATGTTACTTTTTCCCACGCATCGCATTTACTGCTGATGGCGAGAAGTGCTTATTAAAGACTCCTGCAATTACATCCTCAATATCATCCTCGTTCTGAGCGACCTTTTCAAGTACAGTCTCAAGAGCCGCAGCAATGACAGCTTTCTCTGAAATCCTGTCTTCGCCCCTTTCTTCTGACTCTAATATGGCATCCTGTGCCCAGTCTATTTGCTCTCTGGGGCCACAGACACCTCCAGTGATGTCTTTTTCACAACAATACTGATGTATATCGACAACGCATTTTGCCATTTTTCTGAGAAGAGCAGCGTTGCCAAATCCCGTCTGAGCCTTTGTTCGTGAGAAAAGTTCATCCTCCGTCGGTTCCGGAATCTGCTTGATAAGGTTGATCCTGCTATAAACAGCTTCCTGAAGGTCATTACAGGCCTCATCTGTATCACCGTCTTTTCCCTTACCTGTATTTGGAATTAGCTGCCCCAATATGTCAAACTTATCATCATCAGGACTACAGGTCTGTGTGTAGTATGGAAGCCCGAGCATTTCTGCAATTGCCTGGGAGCCTTCTGTCTTACCGGTTCCAGATGGACCATAGAGAAGAATATTAGAAATGCCTTTACGAAAGCGCTTAGATGCAGCAATCCTTTGGGCAGTTTTCATACTCCACTCCGGCACGACATACCACTCTCCAAGATCAGGAACCCTTGCCTCTTCTTCTGCTGTAAGGATACGCTCCTTATCAAGAGGGTACATATCTCTGAGTGAAGCGGTAGAAATAATAGAAATATCCTCATCATCATAACATTCAGAAGAAGCAGGTACAGTTCTGTTAAACACCTTAGGTTCTCCACTGAATATACGTTCTACCTTAACAGCATCAATATCAGCCTGAGTGAGTTTCTTTGGTGCCTGCTCGTACTTAACCGGAGCCGTGGACTTCTCATCCTTAAGCCTATAATAGATGTTGTTTGAAAGACCGCACATTGCTTTTGAGTAATTTTCATCCTCAACCGTGTAGTTCTTTAGAATATCTATAAGTCCCATGGCCTCTGAATCCTTAGCAATCTCCGGGAACATGGCCATAACAAACATTGTTCCCTTGTGTCCATCATCATAGGATCTGAGTAATCCTGTCCCAGAGACATGTCCGGCTTTAAACTCAAACTTTCCGTCTTTTATAGTTCCAATACATATCTGTGTTTCATCCTTATCCGGCTTACGATACTCTGCAATATACTCATTCTTTGCTGTTTTACCAACAAACAAATGCATAGTGCTTATAGTGCCAAGATAATTTGCGATTGCTTCTGCCAGATATGTATCTGTGCTATATTCCTTTATTCTTGAAGGTGCTGTCGTGCAGTACTTAGTGCTTACCTCTGAGAGGGGATAACTCTTGGATAGGGCTTCCAGCTCCGGTACAAAATCTCCATTAAAGTTAAATGATACTAATTTCTTTGCCATAATTTGTTCTCTCCTTTTTTCTTTAACTCAAAATTTGGTTAAGTGCTGTATGTGATCAGGCAATGCCTGTTTCATAAATAAATGTATATAAAAAGAGCCATGGCTCTTCTTGTTTTTAAGAGCGATGACTCTTTGCAAAAATAAAAGCCCTGGGAAAACCCAGAGCTCTGCGAACAATAATACTAAAAAATCACTACAATAACAGTAATAATATATCATTTTATATAATTATTGTAAACGCCAGCCACAAACTACAAACTTGCGGCTTTACCAGATGATTGACGAACTCGAATGATTGGTTCTCAGCTCAATGACTACTTTTATTATAACTATTTCCAACTGAGTGTTCTAATTCGCCCTTTTCTGTTCCATCCCCATATATTCTTATCAGTAGCATAATCATAAGAATAAACCTCAGAAGGATCACGTTTAGTTATTCTTATATAATATGTTCCCTTCTTTTGAATAGGTGTCCTAAATGATTTTCCAGTCTCATATTCAGGGCAGTTAATTCTCGCTCCTTTTGAAGTATATACACAAAAGTCGTCTGTACTAACCTCGTCATCTATCCCCTTTAAATAAACAGTTATAGGCTTAGTCTTTTTTAATGTTATCTTATACCACCTATCATACTCATACTCCTCATTAAAAACTATCGTCTCCTTTTTGCCACTGCCAAGCTTTCTTGCTTTAGCCCGACAAAAATTTGAAGGATTAGATGCTTTTATAAAAGACCATCGGATTCTTGTAGTCTCAGAACCTCCATACATTTTGTATATATAACAAGCGCCTTTAGGCAGCACTCTGTAATATATATTATTGTTTTTAAGATTTGACCGGCTTAAATCTGAAGGATGTGTGTTCTTTTTTAATTCCGTATTAATTCCAACATATACATCAGCATTGCTCGATTCAATTTTTACATATCCGTTAGCAGGAACGCTCATTTTATACATATAACACTTAACAATACCATCCCCCTCAGAAGTCTGACTTTTCAGCGTTATCCATTTATTTTGCTTTAATGAGGTCACTTCGTAGCTGTAAGAATCCTTAGCTTCCACCGTCTGTGGAATACACAGCGTCAGCATCATCATTGCCAGAACTGCAGCCATTATCTTCTTTACTATGCTCTTCATAAACACAACCCCTTTCTGTGGAAATGCATAATAATGGTTGGCACATTTCACTGCCATTATTGTCTCAAATAAAACTAATAAAAATATTAATTCCACGTAAAAATATGGAGAATAATAATTGGATATTATTGATTGGTCTGAGTAGACCTTAACAAAAAGGCGAGGAGTTCCCCCGCTTATCTATATACAAATACTCTCTAATTGCTCTGCTGACCTGTTCTCTCAGAATTCTGATCAGGCATTTGTAGGTACTTAGTCTTTATTAAGACGCAAATACGACGCTCATGTATACACTAACTATTGGAAGAACCCGATTTAAGTGACCAAGCCTTATTCCCGGAAATCAAAACAAAAAACGATATGCAAAACTATCTCCCAGGCGATTATACTGTAGGCCGCCATCTCACTGCCCGTTTAATACGTTCGGCTGTCAGGACACAACTGCATGCCAGAATGATTGGAAAATATGTGGTAATTCCACCTTTCTTTGTAGTTTCACCCAAATCTCTCTGATATTCCTTTGTACATTGGCATTCCTAACAAATATCTGATATAGTATCTCTTGCTAATGCTACTTTAAGGGCCTGTGAAAAAATGAAATGATCGTTTTTCACAGTCCCTTTTATTTCATTTAGAAAGCTGTTTTTATCTTGCTGCCACTCTCCTGCTACAGTAAATCATTAGGCAATACTTAATTTCGTTTGCTATAATGATATCTATAACAACTTACATGCAAAAGAGATACAGGAGATTCGCTTATGAACGAGAACATTTTCAAAAGAAATGAACTGCTGGCACAGAAGGTCATCAAGGGACTTGAGTCCCGCAACATGAAGGGCTACTATGCCGCAAGCAAAGAAGATGCCCTGAAGATTGCCCTTGATCTCATAGAAGAGGGAGCATCCGTCACCATGGGAGGCGCAATGTCCGCCCACGAGATCGGCCTTGTAGATGCCCTTAAGAACGGCAATTACAACTTTATCGACAGGGATAAGGCAGAAGACAAAAGAGCTGCCATGCTGGCTGCCTATGACGCAGATTATTTCCTCACAAGTGCCAATGCCATCACTGAGGATGGCGTAATGATAAATATAGACGGAAACTCCAACAGGGTTTCTGCCATTGCCCAGGGTCCCAGGCATGTCCTGGCAATCGTGGGAATGAACAAGGTGTGTCCCGACGTGGACAGTGCCATGAAGCGCGCCCGCAACGTGGCAGCTCCCATCAATGCACAGCGCTTTGGTCTCTCAACTCCATGCTGCAAGACCGGCGCATGCATGGACTGCAAATCACCGGATACCATCTGCTGCCAGTTCCTGATGACCAGGTTCTCAAGGCACGAAGGAAGGATACACGTGATCATGGTTAATGACTCTCTGGGATTCTAAGAGAAAATGGGGACGGTTCAGAACCGTCCCCATTGTAAATACACCTATTTTTCAGTTAACCGTAAGCTTGTCCAGAAATGCGTCAAGGCGTCTGTCTTCATCACACAGGGTCCTGTACCTTAAAAGCAGCCATATAAAGATGGCCGTAAATACTCCCCCACAGATGAAGTTTGGCATAGACATATTCAGTAATCCCACGGCGAAGAAAATGCTGGCACAGATCATGGTCCCTGTAATCGGGATCAGAAGCCTCATCATCTCATCGTGAAGCTCGTCCATTCGCATCTGCAGCTTCCCTCTCTCCTCCAGAACCTCCTCTTCCGATATAACGTCAAGATCAAGTTTTTCCAGGTGTCTCAAATAATCTCTAAAGCGTTTCTCCATGATGCCTCCTAATTAACACATGCCTTAACAACCATTATACGACAACCTGATTTATTTTGCACAGTCTTTAATCTCATCCAGAATAAGCTCATTGAACCTGTCGTTAAGAGAAGTCTCCCTGTCTATGTCTATTCCCTCCTGGTCAGGAGCACACTCACCGCAGATATCAATTCCCAGCACCTCTCTCCCACTGTTCAACAGTTCTTTTGCAAAAGAGATAACGAAGGAGGACGAAGTCTCTCCCTGATCCCAGTTGGTGACAAGCTCGTCCCTTGTGATCACGTCCTTGTCAATAGACAGCCAGATAGGGAATTGTGTATCGGGAAGAATAACATCCACCGGCGAATCTTTTCCTGCCATACCCAAAAACTGCAACAGGTTCCACCCTCCGCCGGTCCTGTCCTCTTCAACATCATAAAAATGCGCCCTTTCTCTCACATCCTCCTCCAGCTCATCTATGAGCTTCCTGTCAGCGCCTATTATATGGACATCCCGCACAAACTGATTGTTGTTGAGCACGTCCATAACCCAACCGCCACAGGATAAGATATCGAACATCGGCCTTTGCATGTCAGGATGATGGTCCAGGACCACCAGTGAAAAAGGCTCTTTTACCTTACTCAGGAAAAGAGCTGACATATAGTGGTAATTACCGGAGTCGATAAAATGTATTCCTCCGCACTGATCCCCCAGGCGGTTCATTATCTCTTTTGCCGCGGCCTCATCGCAGTAGCAGTTAGTTCCGGATATGTCGCTGAGGTCAATAAAACGAGAGCTCTTATCATTCCGATAAAAGCTCTCCCGTTCATATATCCCTGATAGATTAAGTACTGTCGTCGTAGTATTCATGTCACTTTGCAAGGTCAGCCAGATGTATCAGCGCGTCCTCCTTCATAATGCACTCGGCGTGCTCCTCGATAAAGAGGGCCTCCGGTGCGTTGACTGTCAGCATATCGGAGTACTCAACTCCCGCTCTCCTCATGTCATAGATGATGCTCTCGTCTGCTGTCACAAGGCCTGCTATCAGATAATAGCGCCCCTTGTGCTTGTAGAGGGTGGAATCGACTATAGGAAGCCTCTGAACCACCTTGGAGAATCTTGTTGCAGCATCAAGATCGTCAAACTCCATCATATACTTGGCGTACTCTGAAAGAGGCTGATAGCTTAGGGCATTCTCATCCATCTGCTGGGGCGGCTCGCCCTCCCTTCCGTATATCCGGTTGATGGTCTCAGTCACGTTGGTGATGACTTCGTTGAGAGCTATGCCCTTATCCTTGCCTGTCTTGTTCTTAATCTCGTCGACCCTCTCCTGAGTCAGTATCCTGAGGATGGTCTCCGCAGCACCCCGCATCCTGTCAGCTGCCTGCTGGATGTCGTCGTTGCTCATCTTGACTGCGAAGATCCGAACACTGCCATCCATCATCATGTTCTTGCTCATCATCATGACCTCTGTCTCAGGGTCATAATCCAGCTGCGCCCCAACCTCCTTGTTGAGCTGGGCAAAAAAGGATGTGGTATTCTCAGCGCCGTTAATCACAGCCTCCGGAGTCAGACCTATCTCGTGGAGTTCTGATGCCGCAATACTGCATTCAACTGTTGTTGCATTCATTTTAACTATGATCACGTGCATCACCTCCTTCTTAAAAGTCACCGGCAAGTCACCGGGACGATTCTATTGTCACATCAGGCTATTTTCCTAACTTAATTATAGTACCACTAAGGAAGCACTGTCCACGGTGGAGTGCTTAAAGTTTTATAAAAACTCAACCACCGGTTTAATTGCCATTCTGGACATTGACAGAACCCGGACCATTCTCAGCCCGGGTTCCGAATTCTCATTTCTTCCTGATATGTTTACTGTCCCTGGCTGCCTTGATGACATCGGGCTCTTCCCCTATATCACTGACCTGCCCCGTTGCCTCACACCTGATGGTAACACGGTTGGCACCGCCTATGGTACAGGTGAACATGGTGAAGTCCCACTGCCCGGCCTCCATCTCTCTCACATCATAAGCCCCTAAGGTCTCAATGTTGCTGACCTGGAAATAGAAGCTCATTCCGTTCATATCAGTGACTATGACATCCGCTCCGATCTCCAGATCCGGCAGTGTCCCGAAATGCTCAATATAGTTGTGTCCGCAGACGATCAGGTCATGGTCATAGACAGAGCCCTTGTATCTGCACACAGAGATCCTTGCGTTGTCAGTGGACCACTCGTCCTGGATAGGGAGCAAAAGACCCAGTGACGGTATCTCAACTGTTCCTACAAAGCTCCTGCCGCCAAAATCCACCACAGGCATGGGCCCCGACTCATTGCCAGGCATCACAGCCGATGGCATCTGGTCTATGATCCCCGCCAGCATCTCATCTGATGCCGCCCCGGCACTGGCCGATTCATCAAAGTTGTTCTTGACTATCATGGCAGCGAGAATTATCAGCGCTGCACCAATTAGAATATAGATATATCCGGATATTTTCTTCAACTGCGTTTCCTCTCTACTAAGTCAGATTTCCTTCGCGTACAAGCCAACATGACACATTTACTGTCTATGTACTAGTACATCATCCTTTCAAAGCCTCTTCAATCGCATATGAGAGCTGATCCGGGCATGATGTATTCTTGAACCCGCATTTGATTCCCCTCAGCTTCCCTATGGCGTCCTCACACTTCATACCTTCCACCAGCTTGGAAATGCCCTTCAGATTGCCATTACAGCCACCAGTGAAGCCCACACTCTTAATTGTGTCACCGTCCAGCTCTATATCGATCTGTGTAGAGCAGGTGCCCTTAGTCTTGTAAATCATTGTCCTTGTCTCCTTCATTCTTTAGTCGTATATTGATCTCCAGCTCACCGCCCAGAGCCCTTGCGATCCTCTCAAGGGTCGCCACTGACGGATTGGCAACTCCCCGCTCTATCTTGGATATATCAGACTGGTCTATGCCCGTCTTCTCCGAAAGAGCCTTCTGGGACAGTCCTGAAAGCCGCCTTGCATAGGCAATTGTCCTGTAAATAGTGCCGTTAGTCATGACCTGACCACACTCTCCAAAACAGCCTCGTCATTTTCATCAATCACAACCCACTGCATTATTTCTCTCTCCTCATATCGGCGTTTACTGCCATCAAAATAGGATGTCATAACCTTCTTCTTTTTTCTAACATATTTTCTGTTAGTATTCTGATTTTGTTCATTTACTTGTTTTTGACTTTGATCATCCGCAATGATCTCATTTCTGTTAATTACATTATTCCTATCTTTATTATTTTTCTCAACAAATCTAAAGATTTCTCTCTCTTCTCTGCGCCTCTGCTTCCCATCAAAATAAGATACGGTAACCTTGATTTTCTTCCTCTCCAGCCCCTTTCTTGCAAGTTCCTCTTTTAGTGTCTCCTCAGTATAAAACTTAGCCATATACCATATCCCTTTCCCTAGACTCAACAATCAATTCGTATGCTGATTCTGATGGCAAAAGTTGTATTTCATATTCCCTTTCGTCAAATGATAAACTCACTGATACAACCTCAGCATCTTCGTCAGCACCTGAAACAGTCAGCTTCCCATCCGGATCGATAACTATAAATCCAATCAATCCCATGTTGTCAATGATGGTAATCTTAAAGAATACAGGCTCTCCATTATCATCAACACCAACATTTACAAACTTTGTCTCCTTCGAAATCTGTATCCATGTAACATTTCTGTCCATAATCAGAATAACACCCCCGATAACTTTTATCCATACGCCTCTCAAGGGGATATATCCCCTTGGATATAAACAAAAGTATAGGGTATATATCCCCTAATGTCAACAGCCGCTTTTTCGTGTACAACAAACCCCCATGGTATTTCTCCATGGGGGCATATGCTATTTATTCATTATGCTCTGTTTTCTCTTGTCTTCTTTATTCCCTTTACTATAAACAGCACACCTGCGATAACAAGTATCGGAAGGGGCCACCACAAAAGACCTGTCTGAGGAAGTCTCCTTGCCCCAAGTACTGCGGGAAGATCCCTCACAGCGCCAAGTACCTCGGGAATTCCCGGAATTCCCGGCTGACCGGGCTGATCCGGCTCGTAGGGTGTTGAAGGGTTGTCAGGTAAATCCGGCTGATCCGGAGTTACAGGTTCATCCGGCTGGCTTGGCTGATCCGGTTTGTCTGGCTGGCTTGGCTTTTCCGGAACACCGGGCTTTCCCGGCTTATCCGGCTTATCCGGTGTGTAATAGGTATTGGTTACAACATAAGTATATATGCTGCCGTTATGAGATGATGTAACGGATGCAGTATAGCCTTTTCCCGTCTCAGTCTCCTCAATGCTCCAGTTGTGTCCCGCCTCAACAGTTGCTGCGTATGCCCAGCTGTTGGAAGTTGAGAGCTTGACAGTCTCATAGTTCTCGCCATCGCAAAGGATATCAATGGTGATGTCGCTGGGACGTTTGTCCTTGTTGCCGCTGTCCATCCATCTCTTGTAGATCTCCAGCCTTTCAACTTCACCGTTCTTTGTCTTGGACTTCTTGGGAGAAGCTTCCACATCATACTTCACATTGAGCTTGCCGTTCTCCATCTCAAGGAGCGGAATTGGATAAACAAAATTCACAAAGGCATGTGTGTACTCGCCCTTAACAACCTTGTCACTGAGCACATAGTAAACACCCAGCTCCAGGTCCTTGTAATAGGTCTTGCCCTGGGCATCAGAGATGCCGCTTGTGAGCTCCTTGATCTTCCTGGAATTTATATAGTTGTACAGGTTGTCCGAATCGCTGTCCATGTCGTAAGCGACAACATCCTTCCAGGAATCGTAGTCATATCCGTTGTTAAAGAAATCCTGGTCAGCAAAGCACTCTTTAAACTCATCAGTTATGGAGTACTGCCCGTTCTCATCAATGGTAGCCACCAGATAAATATGGGATGGAACGTTCTCCATGAGCTCCTCATCGATTGAAAGATGGGTCACAGTAAGGCTCCCCTTCTTTGACATATCAATGTCTGCCCGGGAGGTATTTTTTGCAAACGCCGTGCCACAGGGCAATGATACAGTCAAAAGAGCTGCTGCCACTACTGCCGATATTCTAGCTAATAAATTCTTTCTCTGGACTTTCATAATATCCTCAATTCTTCTTTTGCTTCTGTTTCCTTACAGGCCTGTTGGAAGTTCTGATAAGGAAAATGATAAATGCAATTAATAGAAGCGGTGCCCCTATAAAGGGAGCTATATAGAGACTTGAATACCTTGTTGCATCCGAAGGCACAATAAGTTTGGTCTCTTCATTATAATCAACACGCTTGGCCCTGACTAAAAGCCTGTGAGTGTTAACACCGTATGGTGTACAGGTCACCAGCGTGACGTATTCTTTTCCATCGACAATTGCCAGGTCCTGTGTCTCCTCGGGGAGCACAATGTTGATCTGATCAATCTGATATGCAAATGTCTGATCTAAAATGTGTAGTAAAAACGTGTCACCTACGATCATCTGATCGAGGTCTGAAAAAAGCTTTGCTGAAGGTAATCCCCTGTGTCCGGATAATATCGTATGAGTTGTTTTAGTTCCCGTCGGAAAAGAGGTCCCCTCTAAATGTCCTATGCCGACCTGCAGAACTGTTTCTTCTGTTCCATGATATATAGGAAGATTAACTCCTATATTCTCAATCTCAATGTACCCCATTACACCTGTTCCGGTGGGGTCAAGTACACTCTTGTACTCTGCCAGCTCCTCTTCAGAAAGCTGAAAGTGCATTGGCTTTTCAGCAAGTTCCTCGTTGTATTTTATGGCTTCCTGCCATATCTTTGAATAATCCTCTTCGGATATAGAACTCAGAGCATCCTGGTAATTGGTAATCGCTCTACTCTGGTTCTTGGAATTGATATAGTTACTAACTGACGGATATAAAAAAACTGCCAGACCAACCAAAAATATGAGTCCAAATATTATGTTTGGTAAGTGTTTTCCTAATCCTATTTTTTTCTTCATCTACTCCAAACCTGGAATCTCTGAATCTTTTTTTGCATCCTCCGGGATTGCTCCCGGAAGATGCATCTGTAACAAGATTCAATTTATATAAACTTTTTCATATCCACTTTTTTATTACTATTATTATCAGTCAGCGTTTGTCTTCCTGCGAAGGATGAAGTATGCAACACCAGCGATGATGAGGATACCACCAACGATGTAGAAGATTGTTGTGCCGATTCCACCTGTTGAAGGAAGAAGTGCTCCGGAATTATTCTCAACTACTACAGGATAACCTTCAGGACTATAGTTTGCATCATAACTAGTATCTGCATATGCCAAATATTCAAGATGAGTCTCATTATCAACATCAGTACCAGCAAACTGTGCCATCTTAACCTTGTCAAGCCTGTTGTATCCTGCAGGAGCCTCAACCTCTACAAGATAGTATGTGCCATCCTTAAGACCAATAAACTCAGCTGCACCGTTAGTATCCGTTGTTTTCATCGTAATTGTTGTTGCTGCATTGATTTTTGTTACTGTAGCGTCATCAACCACGTTTTCTGGATTAATACTTACTCCATCAATAGAAACCCACTCAACTACATCTTTACCGTTTACGTTCTTTACATTGTAGAATAATGTGCTGCCATTCTCAACCTTCATCAATGCAAATTTAGCACCTGCGAGCTTAGTTTCTTTATTATTTGCATCAACCTTGCTTATAACAATCTTTGTGCTATAAACCTCTTCATTATAGTCAACCGTATCGGTAGGATTATGACCATATGTGAGTTTTACGGTATTTACTTCCTGTGACTTAACAACTGCATTAGCATTTACTGTAGCCTTATATGTTACCTTAATCTGCTTGCCGGTCTTTGTCCGGTAGTTTACTACAGGAATATCTACTGTGAAACTATGAGCTTGAGGAGTAATAGTTGCATCACTTATTGCCTGTCCATCAATTGATACCACAATAGAATCAGCCACAAGATCAAGACCATCTGTCATTGTATCTGTAATGAGATACTTATAATCGTTAAATCCTTCTGTACCAGGCACAATACTTGTGATTTCGTAGTCTACTTCCTCACCAAGATCTACTGATATCTTATTATCCTTTTTCTGAATGACAATTGTATCAGCCTTAACTACTATTTCTGCATTAGGAACGTTTGTGTCGATTGATGCAATTGAACCTGAACTATTAGCGTTCTGGATGATCTCACCTTCACCATCCTTAAGCACCGGTATCATCAAATAATATCCAAGTGAATCAAACGAAACAGTCATATCACTGCCATCACCTGTAATTGTTTTAACAGCACTCTTGCCCAGAGCATATTCATGTGCAGCATTAGTAAACGCCACAACATTAGAATCAGTAATATTTATGTACTTTACCGCGCCATTTATAAGAATAGGGCTGAGATTTCCAGAGTTAGAATCAACAATATAAGAGCTACCGGCACCAGTAAAGAAGGCACTCCAATCACTGTTTATCTCATATGAGAATGCAGTATTTGTATCATTTGCTTTTACATCAAACACTTTGTAAAATGCATACTGTCTTCCATCCTCAGTTCCTTTAACTGTTATTGATCCATTGGACTGTGCAGACTGCTCCTGCTGAGTTGTATTTTCCTCTTCAGCATATACTGTCATACTCATACTTGCGCCCATTACCATGGTGGCAGCAAGAATTCCAGTTAATAGTTTCTTAAATCCTTTCATTTCTTTTCCTCTCCTTTGAATCTTGTTTTTTGCTATTGTCATGTTTCTTTATATCGGGGCTAATGGACCCCCTTGTTTTAAGCCGTAAGGCTTTAAACCTGTTTATCAGTGTGCTCTTCTCTTTCTGAAAAGCATCATTCCTGCGAAAGCAATTGCTATAAGCAATGCTCCGATTGCAGCGAACTGGCCAACACCATTTCCACCTGTTTCTGGAAGAACGTTATCTCCAATCTCATTCACTACTCTGAGCTTTAAGACTGATCCATTCATGGCTCGTGCATAAACTTTACTGGGATTAGTACCGGTCTTTGTCGACTTTCCGTCTTCAGCAATATAGGTAATAAGTGCTGATTCGCCATTCTCCGTACCGTCAAGTTTTAGCTCAACAATATAGTATGTATATGACTGGATATTACTATTATATCCTCTCGGTACTTCAACTATCTGCTTCCAGTTGTTCTCAGCACTCAATGTATACTCACCGAGAGAAACCGCAGGCTGACCATTCTTGCCCTGATAAAGCCTTACGGTAACTGATCCCTCTTCCTTAGTAATTGGTGTTCCATTCTTTGTCCATTCTTTTTCAAGAGTGATCACCGGAACATTGGTAAGAAGGAATCCCTCGCCATCGGTTACCTCAAATGGTGTTATGCTCTTCAGTCTGAACTCATTTATTACATTGCCATTGAGAACAAACTCAGTATCGCCACAATACTCTTTTACAAAGTATTCATACGGGGTTCCACTGTCATCGCTCCTAAGCAGATCAGTAAACTCTACAGACTCACTTCCCTTAGTAAGTGTTTTACTCTCTACTTGTTCTGCCTGGCTGTTATCATGACCCTCAAGCTTTCTGAATAGAACAATATTGACATCGAATGCATAATCCTTTGCACCGGTATCTCCGTCAACTCCCCACTGTTTCTTTACAACAACTTTTGTTGTTGAATGGTTTTTGAACACGGGAATATTGTTGACATCATTTATATCAGTGCTCTTCTTTCTGTGGGCCTCATCACCTGAATAAGAACTTGTATCAAGTCTAGTGTAATTCTCATCAGTTGATTTAAACAGATAATAGCATACCTCATTGGTAACGCCGGGTGCATTGTCTTTATAATGCTTAATCTTAACAAGTATCTTTTCTGCATCCTTTGTATATCCGGTACCTTCGGTAGAATTTTCTGTCAGCAGGAAGTAATAATCATTACCATTACCGGCTGTCATGCCAAGGTCTGAAGGATATATTGTGTAACCAATTTTGTATGGATCAATATCTGAATCACCGTTTTTGGTTCTCATCTTGCCATTACGTAAGTCATTAGCAAGATTCTGCCAGGATGATCCATTCCACATCTTAAGTGTGAAGGTAAAGTTATGACCACTATTTGCAGGTTGACCATCTACCAGCTTATAAGCATAAATCTCATATGGATTAAGCTGCGTATTTTTGATGGTCACAGTGGCATCAACTGTCTGCCCTGTCTTGTATACTATTCTGTTATTTCCTGTATCACCGCTGCAAGTAGCTGCTATAGAACTGGAGTAGCTAACGATGTATCCATCTGACACAGTCGTAGAATTATCAGCTCCATCATTGTAAACAAATACGTCACCACTACCGTTCTTTATAAGGTTCTCGAGCTCTCCTTTGGTATACTGATCGTCATTATCTTTATATAGCTTAAGCTCAGTCACGCGATATATAAGATCGTAAGTAACATTGTTATATGTATACTTGTCTGCAGGAATATCAAAGCTGTAGGTCCACCCATTGTTTTCGCTTAATTCGACTACAATGCCAAACTTATCTGCTACTTCCTTCTGTAGATCGTTATTACCAATGCCTTTGCCATATCTATACGCTCTTGGGCAAAC
>JAEEGL011658818.1_pt1 | contig 14038 bp, 17 predicted proteins | sample 9134231 | NCBI WGS metagenome assembly JAEEGL01 (sample SAMN16246548, study PRJNA631951) | gut metagenome | biome: gut microbiome; feature: rumen; material: fiber-attached | host: Bos | place: Iran: Karaj | collected 2018-10
AACTGATAGAAGGATTACGGGAAAGTCCTCTCGCAAAAGGTATCGTACAATAAGTGCAGAAGTAATCACAACCATCTTGCACCTTCAGGAAATAACGGGTACGGTTGCCACGCGAACACGACGGGGCAAACGAAGTGATTTCCTTCACTTTGCTTACGGCGTGATACTTTCCCTTTGTCTCTTCACCTTGATTGTCTTGCCGTTTAGCCCATTCTTCCGATAAGAATTGGATTAAGTTTGCCTTCTCATTGCTCCCCAATACCAAGTCAACGCCATCAATATGACTCAACTTTTCTGGTTCCAACTGAGCATAACAACCCGTTACAACGACGAATGCATGAGGATGTTGGCGTACCATACGATGAATGGCTTGCCTACATTTATGATCTGCAACCTCGGTTACGGAACAAGTGTTCACCAAACAGATGTCAGCAACCTCCCCTTTTGCAGCTGTCTTAACGCCCATTTCCTGCAACATCTTGCCAAACGTAGACGTTTCAGAGAAGTTCAACTTACACCCAAGGGTAAAATATGCAGCTTTTTTGCCCTGAAAGGCAGACGAATCAATCATGATAATTCACTTCTTAATATATATAATAATGTGTAGGTGCAAAGGTAATACTTTAAAATGACTTTTCCATCAAAAAAAAGCCATTTTTTCAAATTGTGTAGGCACACAAAACAATTTTAACATTTATTATCCTTTCGTATAATATTGATTATCAATAACTTATGAAAAAGTTACAAAAAGGACTAAAAAAAAAAAACTAAAAAAATGATTGTTGTATCAAAAAAAGTGCTTACCTTTGCATCGTTTTAATAAACAAATGATTGTTTTACAGATTTAAAAAAAGCAAAGAAAATGAAGAAATTAGTTTTTATGTTCGTAGCTATGGCAGCTATCTCTTTCGCATCTTGCAATGAGACAAAACCAGCACAAGCTCCTGAGGAGGAAGTAGTTGACACAACAGCTGTTCAGGACTCTTTAGTTGCTGACTCTACTGTAGCTGACTCTACTGTAGCTGAGTAATTATTAGCACGAATTAAAAGTGAGAATACCGCCAGACTCAATGTCTGACGGTTTTTTTTATTTATATATGCTTTACAATATCTAAACATATCATTTACGACCTCTAAACATATCATTTACGGCCTCTAAACATATCATTTACGATTGTAACTATATACTGACTCACTCTACCCCATTCGTTGAAACAATCGGTTGCATAATAGACACCAAAGGTTACACATATTGTTACCAAATATCGAGATAATCCTCGCTAACGAAAAAAACAATACATTTTTGAGCGTTTTTATTTGCAAACTCAAAAATTATTCCTATCTTTGCGAAAGAATGTAATACATTCCACACGACGCGGTAAGTATACTGCGCCCTAACCTATCAAGAAGATTATCATTCGTTTAATTAATACCTAATAATTATGGCATACAAAATCATTGACGTCGAAGGAATCGGCGAAGTTTACTCAAAGAAGTTAATTGAAGCAGGTATCAACACCGTAGACGACCTTCTGGAGAAATGCGCAAAGCCAGCAGGCAGAAAAGAATTGGCAGAGGCAAGTGGCATTTCAGCAAAGCTCATCCTCACTTGGACAAACCATGCAGACCTGATGCGCATCAACGGCGTAGGTCCTCAATTCTCTGAGTTGCTCGAAGCAGCAGGCGTAGACACGGTTAAGGAATTCCGCCATCGCAAGGCAGAGAATCTCGTTGCCAAGATGATAGAAATCAACGAGCAAAAGAACTTGGTTAATCGCGTTCCAAGTGTTACAGAAGTTCAGAAGATGATTGACCAAGCCAAGGAGCTACCTCCAATGATGGAGTATTAATTCTTGACGGTAAAATTTATGAAAGGGAAGTGAATCTTTACTCACTTCCCTTTCATTTCTATGATAAAGACTTGAAAACTAATAACTTCTGCACATTTTTTGGGGGTACTTTGTGAAAAAAAACAAAATAAATTTTCGTATCACACGAAAAACTCGTATATTTGCACTCCGAACCAAAACAGAGAGTAAAAATATATAACATTACAACAAATAGTAACATGACAAAAGCAGATATTATCAACCAGATTGCAGCAAACACTGGTTTGCAGAAAAAAGACGTGTCTGTAGTGGTAGAAAGTTTCATGGAAACCATCAAGGACAGCTTACTTGAAAAGAAGGAGAACGTTTATCTCCGTGGATTTGGAAGCTTCATCATCAAGCACAGGGCAGCAAAGACCGCTCGTAACATCCAGAAGAACACCACTATGGTCATCGAGGCACACGACTTACCAAGTTTCAAGCCCGCTAAGAGCTTCGTGGAGCAGATGAAATAACCCATACACTTCGATTGAATTAGATTACAGTAGTTATAAACATATCCATTATTTAATTTTAAGACTATGCCAAACGGTAAGAAGAAAAAAGGTCACAAGATGGCTACGCACAAGCGTAAAAAGAGATTAAGGAAGAATAGACATAAGAGCAAGTAATACTTGCTCTTATTGTCTTACTATGTAAGGAGTAAAGACATGAATAGCGAAGTAGTAATCGACGTCCAACAACAAGAGATTGCGATTGCCCTGCTCGAGGATCAGAAACTGGTGGAATACCAGAAAGAGCCACGCACGGTATCCTACTCTGTTGGAAACATCTACATTGCAAAAGTAAAGAAACTAATGCCAGGGCTTAACGCTTGCTTTGTAGATGTGGGGTATGAACGCGATGCCTTTCTTCACTACTTAGACTTAGGAACACGATTTCATTCCTTTGAGAAATACCTGAAACAGGTAGAGAGCGACAAGAAAAAGCTTTATCCCTTTGCCAAGGCACAACGAATGCCCGACATCGAGAAAGACGGTAGTGTACAAAACAAGCTTTCCATCGGGCAAGAAGTGTTGGTACAAGTTGTCAAAGAACCCATTTCCACCAAAGGACCACGCATCACGTGCGAGTTGTCGTTTGCCGGACGTTTTTTGGTACTTGTTCCCTTCTACGATAAAGTTTCCGTTTCTTCCAAGATTAAGAGCTCGGAGGAACGCGCGCGACTAAAACAACTCATTCAAAGCATCAAGCCAAAGAACTGTGGCGTCATCGTACGCACGGTGGCTGAAGGAAAGAAAGTAGCCGAACTGGACGCAGAACTTAGCATACTGACCAAGCGTTGGGAAGATGCTATCAAAAAAGTACACAAGACAAAAGACAGGCCACAACTGGTTTTCGAAGAGAAAGGCAGAACTGTTGCGCTGATTAGAGACTTACTGGATTCCACTTACCAAAGCATACACATCAACGACGAGGAAGTGTACAAGGAAGTGAAGGATTATGTATCACTCATCGCACCAGAAAGAGCAAACATCGTAAAATGGTACAACGGAAAAGTACCAATCTTCGACAACTTCGGCGTAACACGACAGATTAAGTCTGGTTTCGGAAAAATAGTGAACTTCAAGCGCGGTGCTTACTTGATTATCGAGCACACAGAGGCGATGCATGTGGTAGACGTGAATAGCGGCACTCGTGCCCGTTCAGAAAACGGACAAGAAGAGAACGCCCTCAACGTAAACCTTGACGCAGCCGACGAATTGGCAAGGCAAGTGCGATTGCGCGACATGGGAGGTATCATCATCGTCGACTTCATCGACATGAAGCTTGCAGAAGACCGCCAACTATTATATGAGCGGATGTGTAAGAACTTACAAACCGACCGTGCACGCCACAACATCCTGCCGTTGAGCAAATTCGGACTGATGCAAATTACACGCCAGCGCGTTCGTCCTGCAATGGACGTAAATGTGGAAGAAACTTGTCCTACTTGTTTTGGAAAAGGAACCATCAAGTCAAGCGTCCTTTTCACGGACCAACTCGAAGGAAAAATTGATCACCTTGTCAACAAGATTGGCATCAAGAAATTCTATTTGCACGTACATCCATACGTAGCTGCCTACATCAACCAGGGCTTCCCAAGCCTGAAACGTAAATGGCAATTGAAATACGGTTTTGGAGTACACGTCATCTCTTCCGAAAAACTGGCATTCTTACAATATGAAATCTACAACAAGGATAGAGAATTCATAGACATGAAAGAAGAGATTGAGACAAAGTAAAACAAAAGGAGTCCTGAACACATATTCAAGACTCCTTTTTTGTTGGGTGCTTATTGTACAACTTTAAAACGAATACGGAAAGAGCGGGTGGATTGATCCCAATTGGTTCCTAACATCTCGAAACGCCCTATCTGTGACGTAGACCTCACATGCTTACCGATACAAGGACACACGTCGAAATCACCAATTCGCACCAAACGAATGGTTTCTGATGCATCATCGGGTAAACGGTCGAGTTTCACGTCATCGGGAATGTGATTTCTATCCACAAACTCATACGTAACGGGCAAGTCTTGTTCAATCAGTTCATTCATCATTCGCTCGATTTCTTTTTCCTCTTTCCTATCGGGCTTATGGTCCAATATATAACTAATTTTGCTTTTCTTCCTTTCCACATGGGCGTTTCTGCTACGTTCACATCCGAACATTCGCACCATGACTTGATTTAAGAGATGTTCCGCCGTATGAGCTGGCGGGAACTCTTCCTTGTTGTGATCGTTTAAAAGTATATCATTCATATCACTTGGATTTTATTTTCCAAACACATCCACTTCTACTTTCCAACGGAATGGTAAGGATTCCATCCTTTTGCAAGTTTATCTTGCACTTTTTCTTCGACAATAAGTCGGTAGCCGTAACGTTCTTCTCGGGAATCTGGAGATAGTCGAAAGCATGTGCAGGAATATGTATGTCTGCGCTAAGCGGATTATCATCGAAATTCACGACCACCAATAAGAGTTCGTCTTCGGCTTTACGAAGGAAGACATATTGACGATTGAGATGACCGTTGACGTACATTAAGTCGAAGAATTGTCCATCAGTAACAGTCTTTTCCTTGCGTGCGATGTTCAATAGTTTCTTATGCAAGTCGAAGAGTTGCGTTTCCTCATCAGTCAGGTTTTTGGAAGCCGCACGACACAACGTATCAACCGACCAATAATCAAAGATGGTGGTTCTGCCATCTTTACCGCTGAAACCTTCCTTATCCATACCTTTTTCTCCATATTCCTCACCGAAATAGAGCATAAAAGGATTTTGTTGCATCAATACGGAGGCAATCAACGCAGGAACTCCTTTGTTACCATTACCAGCAAAGAAATCGCTCGCAACTCGTTGTTCATCATGATTTTCCAAGAAATAGAGCATGTGATTACGGATATCGTCGGTTTGTTGCCATGCTTGCGAAATTGACGAGGTAGGTAATTGATGACACGTAACGGCACGCATGGTATCGTACATTCCCACTTTATCGTAAAGGTAATCGAATCCACTTGCTAAATATCTACGATATTCATTAGGATTGTAAACTTCCCCAATAAACAGGATGTGCTTGTATTTCTTCTTCACGATTTGCGTTGCGTAAGCCCAAAACTCAGCAGGCACCATCTCTGCCATATCACAACGGAAGCCGTCTATTCCTTTCTTTGCCCAGAACAGCAAGATGTCGGTCATCTTCAACCATGTATTGGGAATCGGGTCAAAATGCCCTACCCTTCCTGCATAATAATCTACGCCATAGTTGAGTTTCACCGTCTCATACCAATCATTCATGCCAGGCGCATTATCGAAATGGTCGTTACCAGTTGCCTTTGCGGGGATTTCCTGATATGGTTCTTTTTCTCCGTGATACAAGTCGAAATAAGGCACGAATGGTTGTCCAGGACAATAATAGAAATTGTTTTGTGGATTGAAACCTTCCGTTACATTGTCTCCTTCACCTAAGTCTTTCACTCTTCTTGGTTTGAAGAGAGACATATATTGACGCGCCACGTGATTGGGAACAAAGTCGATAATCACTTTCATGCCTGCTTGGTGGGTACGTTGGATGAGTTGTTCAAACTCATTCATGCGTTTGTCCACGTTGACAGCCAAGTCTGGGTCAACATCATAATAATCAGTAATGGCGTATGGTGAACCAGCCTTCCCCTTGACAATGGCAGGATGGTTACGAGGTATACCAAAAGCAGAATAATCCGTTTGCGTAGCATGGCGGATGATTCCCGTATACCATATATGACTGAATCCCATTCCAGCAATCCGTTTCAGTTCGGTAGCCGTGAAATGGTTCATCTTTCCACAACCATTTTCGGCAATCGTACCATACTCAACGCGAGAGGTATTGCGATTGCCGAAAAGTCGGGTAAATACTTGATATATAAGTATTTTTTCCATCTAAAGATTTATTGAATACCGTGAGCGGTTACTTCCTTTGAAATCTTGGCTATCATACCTTGCAATGCCTTGCCAGGACCACACTCCGTGAAGTCGGTTGCACCATCGGCAATCATGTTTTGAACACTTGCTGTCCAACGAACAGAACTTGTCAACTGTGCAATCAAGTTTGCCTTGATTTCAGCAGGGTCTGTATGTGGCCTTGCATCAACATTCTGGTAGATAGGACATTTTGGAGCCTTGATTTCAGTTGCTTCAATGGCAGCTTGCAATTCATCCTTTGCTGGTTGCATCAATGGTGAATGGAAGGCACCACTTACTGGCAATTGCAATGCACGTTTTGCTCCTGCTTCTTTCAAAAGCACACATGCTTTCTCAATGGCTTCCACATTACCAGAGATAACCAACTGTCCGGGACAGTTATAGTTAGCGGGAACTGCTACGCAATCATCCGTACTTACTTCGGCACAAACTTCCTCAATCTTCTCATCGGGCAATGCAATGACGGCAGCCATCGTTCCTGGAGCTTTTTCACATGCCTTTTGCATAGCCAAAGCACGAGCATGAACGAGTTTCAAACCATCCTCGAAGCTCAATGCACCTGCTGCAGTGAGTGCAGAGAATTCTCCCAAAGAATGACCAGCAACCATATCTGGCTGGAATTCATCACCCATGCACAAAGCAGAAATAACACTATGGAGGAAAACAGCAGGTTGAGTCACCTTCGTTTGCTTCAGTTCATCAGCCGTTCCATCAAACATGATGTCAGTTATCCTAAATCCGAGAACCTCATTTGCTTTGTCAAAGAGTTCCTTTGCCAATGCGTTGTTCTCGTACAAGTCCTTACCCATTCCTACAAATTGGGCACCTTGCCCTGGAAATACAAATGCTTTCATTGTCAATTACTTATTAATGTTTTAATATTGAGTGCAAAATTACTCATTTTCCTCGACATTAGGAAAAAGACGAGGGATTATTTTGAAAGTAGCCATCATGAGTGATTCTATTATAAGCACAATTAACAAATTTCTTCCGCAAAATTTCATCTGAAAGAGAAAAAAGACTATCTTTGCGTTATCTAATAACAAAACTAACAATATTATGAAACATTTATTTACTTTATTGATGGCATTAGTCCCCATGGTGATGAGTGCAGAGGAAATTCCTGTGGTTCAGGGATGTTTAACTTTTAAGATTAACACGGAAACGAAAACTGCCAAGTTATCTTCATGCGACAAAGAAGATTATCCTGAATCTATCACTATTCCCCAAACCATAGAATATGAAGGAAAAACATATCCTGTAACTGAGCTTGGATATATGGCTTTCTGTAGATGTGAGAACTTGGTTTCTGTTGTAATCCCAGAAGGCATTACCACTATAGATTGGGATGTATTTAATGGTTGCACTAATTTGGAAACGGTTAAAATACCTAATACTGTGAACAAAATGGGAGGACAGTTATTTTGGTGTTGTCAAAAACTGCAATCGGTAAATATCCCAAATGGAGTAACTGAACTAAACACATATACTTTCTACAAATGTAAGAGTCTAAAATCAATCACAATTCCTTCCAGTGTAACAAAGATAGGAGGCTCTTCGGTATTTATGGATTGTGAGGGGTTGGAAACCGTTGTTCTCAATGAAGGCTTAAAGGAAATAGGAAATTCCGCTTTCGACGGGTGCAAACAACTAAAGACCATTAATATTCCAAGCACAGTCACTTCCATCATAGGGTTAGCATTCAGTGGTTGTGAAAGCCTTACTTCTATTACTATTCCAAATAGTGTGAAAGAGATTGGAGATCATGCTTTTTCTGATTGTAAGAGTTTAACAACAGCTACATTACCCAATGGTATTACTACCATAGAAGACGGAGTTTTCTCAGGATGCGAAAATCTGTCAGCTATAACAATCCCCAATAGCGTGACTACCATTGGTTATTACGCATTTGAAAGATGTAAGGCCCTAACATCCATTGTAATACCAAATTCAGTAACTACAATACAAGGAAATGCTTTTTCTTGCTGTTATAACTTGGCATCAGCCACACTTCCCAATAACATTAAGAAAATCCCCAATCGTTGTTTTGGTACTTGTAGTAGCTTAGCTTCCATCGTCATTCCAAATAGTGTTAATGAGATTGAAAAATATGCTTTTGACGGCTGCAGAAATCTTACCTCCTTGACTATTGGCAATCACGTCAAAATGATTGGTAATGACGCATTTAGCAGCTGTGAAATAAAAAATGTTTATTGCTATTCAAAAGAAGTTCCCCAAATAACCAATAATACATTCTACATCATGACTCAAATAGGGAATTTATATGTACCCGCTAATTCACTTGAAAACTACAAGACAGATGACCTTTGGAATGATTTTAGACACATATATCCTTTAAATGGAAACGAACCTACCAATTTGATTTATCAAAAAGGTGACGTGAATGAAGATGGAGAAGTGAACGTTGCAGATGCCGTTTCCGTAGTGAACATGATATTGGAATAGGTTCTATAAATCGCTCAAATCGAGATGTATTACATTACGCATTCGTAAATAGTATATTTATGACTCGTAAATGGTACGTTTACAACTCGTAAATAGTATATTTATGAGCGTCATGTAATACTCTACGATAATCACATGATATGTTCACTTTAAGCATATCCCATCTTAAAACCAAACAAAAATCCCAGCCATCATATTAGACGACTGGGATTCTCTATCGAAACGCTGTTTTACAGTGCGAAAATATATACTTCATTAAGCTTCTGCTTCGTCTTCGAGTTCGTCCTCGATATCCTCGAGTTCAGGAATCTCAACTGGAGCTTCTTCTTTCTTCTCCTCCTCAACTGGTGCGGGAGCAGGAACGTTCTCTGCAACAACCTTTACGGGAACAGCTACTTCAACTTCCTTATGGAAGTGAACGATTGCCTCGTAGTCACCAACACGCTTTGCCTCGTGCATGGTAACAATCTTACGATCAATCTCAATACCCTTCTTAGCAAGAGCTTCAACTACTTGAGCAGCACCAACAGAACCGTAGAGCTGGCCAGTTACAGATACCTTTGCAGGGATTTCGAGAGATACGCCTTCGAAAGCCTTTGCCTTATCTTCAGCGGCAGCCTTCTGAGCAGCGAGTTTATGAGCTTGTTGCTTCAAATTCTCTGCGAGAACTTTCTTTGCAGATGCAGATGCGATAACACCCTTTCCTTGTGGAATCAGGTAGTTACGACCATAACCTTCCTTTACATTAACGATATCGTTCTTGTATCCGAGACCGATAATATCTTCTTTCAATATGATTTCCATTCTGTTTCCTCCTCAATTAATTATTTCATTAAGTCTGTTACGTAAGGAAGCAGTGCAATCTGACGAGCACGCTTAACGGCTTGTGCTACACGACGCTGATACTTCAAGGAAGTACCTGTGATACGACGTGGAAGAATCTTACCTTGTTCGTTCAAGAATTTCTTCAAGAACTCAGGATCTTTATAGTCGATGTACTTAATACCACTCTTCTTGAAACGGCAATACTTCTTCTTCTTTGTGTCGATAGAAGGAGCTGTCAAATAACGGATTTCAGAATCTTGTGTTGCCATGGATTATGCCTCCTCTTTTTTAGCAAGCTTAGCGCGACGCTTCTCTGCGTAAGCAACGGCATACTTGTCAAGTTTAACAATCATGTAACGAATTACTTTCTCGTCACGGCGATAAGCTGTTTCGAGAGTTTTGATAAGAGATGGCTCAGCCTTGAACTCAAACAAGTTGTAGAACCCAGAGGTCTTTTTCTGGATTTGATAAGCCAATTTCTTCAATCCCCAGGCCTCTTCGTTCAAAATCTCAGCACCATTATCGGTGAGCAGTTTCTTGAATTTAGCGACCGCTTCCTTCATCTGATCATCAGACAAAACGGGAGTTAAAATGAAAACGGTTTCGTATTGATTCATACTACTTTTTTAATAAAATAAGATAATTAATTAACTAAATTGCAATTTGCGGGTGCAAAATTACAACAATTATTACAAACGACCAAAATATTTTTTGTATTTTTGCCACAAAATCAATGATTTATGAATAAAATACTCAAATATTTAGGACTTCCACTCGTATATATCGGTGTCTTATGGTTAGCTATTTGCTTTCTTGTTGGATGGACCGACTCAAATGCTTTATTATCAATTGGCGTTATCATGATTGCCATCGGCATCATTACGTATGTCATTAAAATGAAGCGTGAGAGCAAATATTAAAAAATATGGGCTATATCCATAATAGATACAGCCCAAACTTTTATCAGTTGAATAAATAAAATTCAGTTAACCATTCAATATCCTTATGCTTCAGGAATCACGTTAACGACGCTCTTGTCGCGACGTCCCTTGTGGAACTCAACAACACCGTCAGTAAGAGCATAAAGAGTATCATCCTTACCGATACCTACATTCTTACCAGGATTGTGCTTTGTACCACGTTGACGAACGATGATATTACCTGCTACGCATTTCTGGCCACCCCAAATCTTAACGCCTAATCTTTGTGAAGCTGATTCGCGGCCGTTCTTAGAACTACCTACACCTTTTTTATGAGCCATTTGTAATCCTCCTAAACTTTAAGCGATAACTGATTTAACTTTAACTTCAGTGAATTGCTGACGATGACCGTTCTTCTTGCGATAGTCCTTGCGGCGTTTCATCTTGAAAACGATAACCTTTTCACCCTTTACGAGTGGATTCACTACTTCAACTACTACTTTTGCACCTTCTACAGTAGGAGCACCAACTGTGACTGCACCCTCATTGTCTACGAGAAGTACCTTGTCAAACTCAACAGTCTTACCTACCTCAGCATCCTTCATGTGATTTACATAAAGTTTCATGCCTGTTTCAGCCTTGAACTGCTGACCGTTAATTTCTACAATTGCGTACATTTTAATAATTTAAACGGTTAATCCGTAAGGCGAATGACATCATGTCAATACTTAACAGAGCCTCCACGGCATCAAATATTTATCATTAAAAGCCCCATCGGAGCCAATTTGGAGTGCAAAATTACGAATTATTGCTGACATTCATGGATTTGAATGGTTTCAAAATCAAATTTATTAACTCAATTTAACTTCTACAGCCTATTTCGTAAGTTCTCCTACTCTTCTTCTGGCGTAATCAACTTGTAACCTTTACCGTGGATGTTGATGATTTCTATTTGATCATCATCCTTCAAATGTTTACGCAATTTGGTGATATACACGTCCATCGAACGAGCATTGAAGTAATTGTCATCAATCCAAATGGTCTTCAAGGCGAAGTCGCGTTGCAGAATTTCATTCGCATGTGAGCAAAGCAGAGCCAACAATTCATTCTCCTTGGTAGTAAGCTTAGTTTGCTTATCACCAATGGTCAGCAATTGCTTTTGCGTATCGAACGTAAACCTACCGATGTGATAGAGCGTAGAGTCCTTATTCTTCTTTCCATGAACACGGCGCAAGATAGCCTCAATACGCAACACCAATTCTTCCATAGAGAATGGTTTCGTGATGTAATCGTCTGCACCCAGTTTGAAACCTTCCAAGATGTCTTCCTTCAAGGTCTTAGCGGTCAAGAAGATGATAGGCATTTCAGCATTTGCCTGACGGATTTCCTGTGCAAGCGTATAACCATCCTTCTTTGGCATCATAACGTCAAGCACACAGATATCATATTTAGTCTTCAAGAATGCCTTATAGCCAGCTTCACCATCAGGACAAAGTTCGGTAACATATCCCTTTGCCTGCAAATACTCGCGAAGAAGCATACCGAGGTTTTCATCGTCTTCGCACAACAAAATCTTCAATTTATCTTCCATAACTTTTAGTTTTTATGGAGTGCAAATTATCATCAGTGTGTTACTATCACGACAATCTTTCGCAACTCCTGGTTTATATTCTATGATGTTTCTCTAATTACTGGCAACTTGATGGTAAACGTAGTGCCTTTTCCGTATTCACTATCCACCTTGATTTCACCATTGTGTAAATCAACGATATTCTTCACGTAAGCCAATCCCAATCCAAAACCTTTCACGTCGTGTACGTTTCCTGTATGGACGCGATAGAACTTATCAAACACTTTCTTCAAATTGTCTTTCTTGATGCCGATTCCCGTATCTCTAACCGACAGATACAAATTGTCCTTATCATTCCATGTGGTCAGATAGATGTCTATCGGTTGATCGGGTTTGCGATATTTCACGGCATTGTCGAGCAAATTGTTGATGACGTTTTGGAAATGCACTTCATCCACATAGATAGCGGAATCCACGGCTCCAATATCGGTATAGATTTTACCGCCTGTATGCTCAACGCGCAACGTGAAAGAGTTTGCCACATTCTCCACCATTTCGTTCAAGTCGAGTTCTTTCTTCTTAAACACAGCCTTCTTTCGGTCGAACATAGACATTTGCAACACCTTCTCTACGAGGAAACGCAATCGCTTGGTCTCGTCGTTGATGACAGTTCCCAAATGTTTCATCATGGCAGGACTCTTGTTGACACTATCGTCGTTCAGCATTTGCGAAGCAAGTGAAATACTGGCAATAGGAGTCTTCAATTCATGCGTCATATTGTTGATAAAGTCATTCTTGATTTCAGAATATCTCTTCTGGCGGAAAATGACGAATATCGTGAAAATGAACGTAATCAACAACACGATGGTGAAAATTACCGACGGTATCATGAAACGAACCGACGAATAGATATAACTATTAATGTCGGGGAAATGCACCTTAACTACACCCATCTTCGATTGTGGATCGTTGCGGAATATCACTTGAGAATAGGTATATTCCTCACCTTCTTCTGAATACTCAGGACAACGATATACTTCACGACCATCTTGTGTGGAAACCCTAAAATGATAAGGAATCTTGATACCATTGTTCACCAACTCAGCATTCAAGTCTTTGTCGAGCATCTTGAAATTAATTCTTTCCTTCAACGGCTTGTCTGAAGCAGAGTATAAAATGGAATATACCACCTCATTGAGCAATGCTTTTTGATAGACAAATCGATTGCGAACAAGTTCTTGCATGGATTTGCTGGCTTCAGAGATTTCATTCTTATCAGGACGCAAAATCATCGCCTTGGGCGTTTTGGATGGCTTTGTCGTAATGGTCTTCAACTCGAAAGGTGAATAGTTACGATTATTTTCCTCACGACTTTTCTCTTTGAGGTCTTTTTCCAAATAGCGCAAAGTCTCATTCAATTCCAAGTTTCTGCTCGCTTGATAAAGCGCACGGTTCACCGATTCATCGAATTGCTCTTTCTTCATCTCTGCCATTGCACGTATGTATTGCAATTGAAGTAAAAGCAATGCAAGGAACGATAGTCCCATGATGACGGCGATAGTCCATATTGTTCTCTGCTTCATACTAAACGATTCTTTGGAATTGATGTTGCAAAGATACAAAACTTTTAATTAATTAACACATAATTGTTAATAATTTCTTTAATATTTACATGTATTAACATAATAATAATTTATAATTGTAAATATTAAATTTAAATACGTTCAAATGATATTAAAATTATTCATATCACACAAGATGAATTATATCAAGCAAAAAACCATAATGATAAAAATTATCGACAACTCTTTTGAGATTTCATAAATTGTTCCTAAATTTGTATGGTCATTATCAGAAAAGCACTAACAGAATAATATCATGATACAAACACCACGTGAATTGAGAAATAGCAAATTGGCAGCCAAACTG
>JAEEGL011997946.1_pt1 | contig 14038 bp, 9 predicted proteins | sample 9134231 | NCBI WGS metagenome assembly JAEEGL01 (sample SAMN16246548, study PRJNA631951) | gut metagenome | biome: gut microbiome; feature: rumen; material: fiber-attached | host: Bos | place: Iran: Karaj | collected 2018-10
GCTCATTTGCGGAAACACGCGAACCGAAGTACTCCCCCCTGTCGCTCCGCGACATCCCCCCTCTCAGAGGGGGGCGGTCTGTTGCTCTTTCGGAATTCAGCGGGAAATCAGCACCACCCCCAAGACTGACGGAATACCCGACTGGGTCAACAATCACTTGCCCCTCTCCGCGAAGATGTGCAAGAATTGTTGGCGAACACGGAGAATTGCATGAAAACACTCAATGTCGCCAGTGCGCGAAACCGTTTCAGCCAACTTGTCTCCTCGACACCCATGTCTGGCTGTGGTGGGTGCAGGACCCCGACCGCATCCGCGAATCGGCGCGGCGCAGGTCGAGGCGGAGGAGTTGCGGAACGGGCTGCTCGTTTCGGCTGTTTCCTTCTGGGAACTCGCTCTGAAATGTTTGATGGTGAAACTGGAACTTCCGATGAATGTCAGGGATTGGCTGGCCGTGGCACGGACCTACCCCGGAATCCGCGTCATTCCGCTTTCGGCGGAGGCAGCAGCGGAAAGCACGTTGCTTCCCGGGACGTTCCACAACGACCCGGCGGACCGCTTTCTCGTCGCGCAGGCGAGGGAACGCGGCATTCCGCTTGCAACGGCCGACGGAAAAATCCTTTCCTATCCGTTCGTCGAGACGGTTGAATGCTAACATAAATGTCGATGGCGACGATCCTCTTCCGCAACCTTCTCTGACTGTAGACACGGTCTTATGGCAAACACCTCCTCCAGCAGTATCCCCTATATCGGCTACGCCCATGACATTGCACGCGTCGCGTCCCGAATCCGGCGCCTCTTCGCCTCCTGCCCCGTCGGCTTCTTCTTCCTGACCGACCTCCATGTCCCCTCGAACCACGGCGATTCCGCACCGCTGCTCTCCCGGCTCATCGCCGAGACAGGAATCCGCACCGTGGTCTGCGGCGGCGACATCCCCGAGGCGTTTGGCAACCGCGTCTCGCTCGACGACTCCATCGCACGCTACCGCCGCGACTGGGTGGACGCCATCGAGCGCGCCGGCGGCGCGTTCCTCCCCATCCACGGCAACCACGACTTCGCGATCCGTTCCGCCCCCGGTTCCGACGATGGCTACACCTACCCGGCGGCGGAGACGCGGTCGATCCTGCTCGACACGGCCGCCGTCCGGGGCCGCGCCGTCGTCGACCCGGGTTCGTGCGCCTACTACGCCGACTTCCCCGAGGCGCACGTTCGCCTCGTTGTCGCGGACACATCGGACAGAGTGACGCAGGAGCGACCGTACTGGGGCCTCGTCGACGGTGCGGGAGAGGCGCAGGTCCTGTGGATTGCCGAACACGCACTCGCGGGGATTCCGGATGGCTGGGGCATCGTCTTCGCGAGCCACATCCCCATCGCGGGCGTCGGCGCGAACGAGGCGGACCGCGCGAACTTCGCCCCGCTCGCGGCGCTTCTCGCGGCGTACCAGGCACGTGGACGGACGACGCTCTTCGGGCGCGACATCGACTTCTCCGGCACGCGGGGCCGCATCTTCCTGGCACTGTCCGGACACCACCACGCCGAGCTGCAGTCGTGCGTCGGTGGCATCTGGCATGTCACCGAACCTTGCGATGCCGCCTATCTCGACTACATCAACCGCTCCGCCCCCTGGTGCCCCGGTCTTCCGGTCAAGGAGCCCGGCACCTGGGCGGGTCAGACCTTCGACGCCGTGCAGATCGACCCGTTGCGCGGCCTCGCGCATTTCACGCGCAACGGGGGCGGTTCCGACCGCACCCTGCACCTCGCGCCGCTCACGATTCGCGCCGGCGACGCCATGCACCTTGCCTCCTGCATCCCCGCTCTGCAAGGCATGGGTTCGGATCTCATTGCCTGGGGAGCCTACGATGCGGACCGAGCCACCGCGCACCCCAATCCGGAGCGCAGATACGACTACTTCACCGACTACTTCAACACCGTCGCGACCATCGCGCAGGATGACACCATCCGCGCGCTTGCGCCTGGCGAGGCCGTCATCGTCGCCCGGGCTGCCGACGGCTTCCGCGAATACATCCCGCTGGTCGTCTCCTGATTTGGGCTTGGTGGCTTGGCTTGACAGATCGAGGGGGAGAACATAAAATGAATCACGATTACGAATCATAATCAGAGGAGTGATTCATGACAACCATGACTATCCATGTGGAAGACCGCTTTGCAGATGTCCTTCGCGCCTTCGCCCTCAAAAGGGGGACCAGTGTGAACCAGACGATCAAGTCGATTCTTTCGCCTGTTCTGGGAATCGAAAACGAAGCAGAGGAAGCCGATGGTCCGTATTCCGACCTTCTGGGCGCTCTGTCTCATTCCGATGCCGAGATTATGAAGGGCAACCTTTCCTCCCTGCGGACGATTGACGCGGAGATTTGGAAATGACCACCGCACTGATTCTCGACACCAATGCCATCATCGACCTTTTCGGTGGCAACAGAGCCGTGGATGCCGTAATGCGAAAGGCGGGGAGGGTCATGATACCTGCCGTCGTTTGCGGCGAAATCCAAGCAGGGTGCCAGGGGGAATCACAACGCGAGGTGACGACCTTGCGACTGTTTCAGGCGCTTCTTGACAAGCCGACCGTATTCGTCCATCCCATCTCACAGCTGACCGGCGATTTCTACGGCAAGGTATATGCCTTTCTCCGGGAGCGGGGAACGCCGATACCGACGAACGACATATGGATAGCCGCCTCGGCCATGGAAACCGGGTGTGCCATTTGCACGAATGACAGCCATCTTCTCTCCATTCCCCTCCTGAGAACCGTGAGATTCTAATCCCCCATGAACATCACACATCTATTCCCTGTTCTTGTGCCCGCGTTAGCCGCCGCCTCGGCGCTCGGCGGTGAAGGGAAACGGGCATCCAGCCCGGCCGCTGTTTCCAGAACGGGCGAGACGCCCGTTCCCCCACTAATCGCCGATCTCAAGCTCAAGGCCAGGACCGACAAGGAAAACCCCATCGACTACGAAGTCGGCGAGACCATCCGCTTCGACTTCTTCCTCGACGGCGTGGACACACTCCCGGCGGACGCGCCGGAGCCGTTCCATGTCGCCTGGACGCGTACCGGCGACGACGGAGTCACGGTCAAGGGCACGAACACCATCTCCCTCGCGAACGGCTTCTCCGTCGAGACGAGCCTCGCGATGCCTGGCATCGTGCGCATGCAGGGGACGCTCTACGGATCGGACGCCCAGAAAATCAAGGACGGCAGCAGCAAGGACATCGCGTTCGACGGCGGCGCCGGAGTGGCCACGGAGCGGATGCAGTTCTCGGCTCCCGAACCCGCCGACTTCGACAAGTTCTGGGCCGAGGCGAAGGCGAAGCTCGCGGCGGTCCCCTTCAAGGACGGCGTGCAGCTGATCGAGGTCTTCCCCGCCACCTCCAACACGAACAAGTACCATTTCTACGAGGCCCGCGTTCCCTGCCTCGGGCCGCGTCCCGTGACCGGCTGGCTCGTGGTCCCCAGAAACGCGCAGCCGGGAACCCTCTCCATCAAGGCGACGTTCGAGGGCTACGGCATGAGAACGAATGCCCCGGCCCTGCCCATGGGGGTCCCCGGACCCTCGCAGATGATCTTCGCCGTCAACGCGCACGGCTACGACATGACAGGCCGGGACGACCGGTACTACCAGGACATCTACGATGCCATCAACAAAGGCGGCCGAACCGCCACGTACGGGCTCATGGAGTCGGACTACGACGACCCGACCGACACCTACTTCTATTACATGGCCCTGCGCGTCGTCCGCGCGTTTGACTACTTGAAGTCCCGCCCCGAATGGAACGGCCGGGACGTCATCGCGGAAGGCGGCAGCCAGGGCGGCCTGCAGACGATGTGGGCGGGAGGCCTTGTGGACGGCATCACGCAGATACGCCCCTCGATCACCTGGGGCTGCGATGTCGGCTGCCCGAGAAGGGGCCATACGCAGCTGCTTTCCAGGGAACGGGGCTTCCCCAGCGTGCCGGGGGCGCTCTACTTCGACGCGGCGCTCCACGCGAAGCGCGTCCCCGCCACCTGCCGGGCAGTCATCGGGCGCCTCGGCATGGGCGACTACACGTGCCCCCCGCGCGGCGTCCTTCTCTCCTACTACAACATGGGGTGCCCGGTGACGGTGAAGCTCGTACAGGGCTCCAACCACGGCTACGTCCCGCCAGACCCGAACCAGACGTTCACCCTCTCCAGGGGCGGCGGAACCGACACAATCGGAAAGTGATATGAGCAACAAGTTTTATTCTCAGATTGTCCTATCGTCTGTCTTCCTTGCCGCGGCGCTTGCTGCGTTGGCCGAGACGGAAAACTCGGGGCCTTCGGCGTGGGACATGGACCCCGTCGCATGGCGCGCCGAGGGGGAGGCGTTCGTCTGCGCCAACGCCGGACGCGCGCTGGCTCCCGCGCCGAAGGGCCGCCGCGTCGAAATCAGCGCCCGCGTGACGCCCCGGCAGGCGTCCGATCCCGAATACGCCTCGGTCGGCGTCGGCGTCTTCGACGACCTCGATCGCTACTGGAACTTCGCGCTCCTCAAGGGGCCCGACTCGAAGGGCGCCTGGCTCCGCTACGAGCTGAAGGCGCAGTCCAGAGGCGAATGGGGCGCCGAGGAACGCCTCATGAAGTTCGTTGAAAACAAACGCTCCGCCGAATGGACGTGGGGACAGACTCTCGATCTGCGTCTCTCGTTCACGCCGGACCGTATCGAGGGCGTCGTCTCCGATGCCGCGACCGGCAGGGAGCTTTACCGCTGCGTCCGTGTTTTGAAGGGGGGTGGGGAAGCGGAGGAACGGGCGTCTCGCCCGTCCGATCCGAGAACGGGCAAGATGCCCGTTCCCCCACCATCCGATGCCGAGCCAGACGGGAAACTCACCAAGGGGGACATTGCTCCTCCCGTCCCCGCCGGACGCCCCTGCCTTTTCGTTTCCGGAGACCTCCAGGCGCGCGTGGAGAACGTGCGCTTCTCGGTCGGGGACGAGGTGCCGGAGAAGACGCGCGACTTCCCCGCCTATCGGCCCGTCGGGCCTGAGACGGGCATTCGGGGGAAGACCACGGGCTACTTCCACGTGGAGACCATCGGCGGGGTCGATTGGGCCATCGACCCGCTCGGGCGCGGCGTCCTCCTCGTCGGCACGGACTGGTGCAACCCGCGCGGCAGCCACTGCCAGGCGCTCGGCTATTCGATCTACGGCCGCTGGGTGAAAGGCCACTACCCCTCGACGGAGGCGTGGGCGGAGGAGACCGCCGCGCGGCTCGGCGACTGGGGGTTCACGTTCCTGCCGTGCGGCGGCGACGAGAGCCTCTACTACCGCACCTTGGCCCATGCCAACGCCGCCGACCGCATCTACTTCTCGCACCGCATGTGCCGGGGCGATCCCGACTGGCGCATCCGTGAATACCGTCCCGCCCCCTGCACCGCCTTCCCGAACGTCTTCCATCCCGACTTCGAAAAGGCCTGCGACTGGTGGGCCCGCCAGCGCTGCGCCCCCTACCGCGACGACCCGTGGCTCGTGGGCTACTTCATCGACAACGAACTGGCCTGGTGGGGCGACGTTGGCGCAAACAAGGCCGGCGGCCTCTTCGACCTCGTCGCGAAGAAGCCCGACACCCATCCCGCGAAGCAGGCGCTAGTCGCGTTCCTTGCGGAGCGCGGAGCGTCTCTGCGCGATGTCTCTACCGAGATAAAGATCGCCTTCCTGCGGCTCGTCGCGGAGCGCTACTTCGCCGCGACAGCTGGGGCGATCCGCCGCGCCGACCCGAACCACATGGTCCTCGGATGCCGTTTCGCAGGCGGCCCGAACGGCGTCCATCCCGTCGTGATGGAGGTCGCCGGAAAGTACTGCGACATCGTCTCCTTCAACCACTACCCGTGGGCCGACCTTGACCAGGGGGTGGTCTTCGATTCGCGTTCGAACCCCGTGCCGGTGACCGACCTCTACCGCGAGGCGCACGACTGCGCGAAGAAGCCACTGTTTCTGACCGAGTGGAGTTTCCCGGCGCTCGACGCCGGAATGCCGTGCACGCACGGAGCCGGCCAGCGCTTCTACACCCAGGCCGAGCGCGTCCAGGCGAGCGAACTCTACGCCCGGACGCTGCTCTCGCTTCCGTTTTTCACGGGCTATTCCTACTTCCGCTGGGTCGACCAGCCTCCGCTCGGCATCCGCAAGACCTTCCCGGAAAACTCGAATTACGGCCTTGTCAGCGAGCAGGGCGTCCCCTACGAGGGACTGACCGCCATGTTCGCGCGTGTGCAACGCTCGCGCCAGAACATGGCGAATGACGAGAGACGAGAGGCAAGAGACGGAAGGAGCGTACCGAACAAGCAACCGTCCGAGCATGACCGGTTCTTTGCGGCGGCAGCTGAAAAACTCGTCTCTCGTCAATCGTCTCCTGTCACTTCAGGTTCCGTCGGCTTCGCGCGCGAAGCCGACGGAACCTGGTCGTTCTCCAACGGCCTCGTACGGCTCTCCGGGCGCATCGGCGGGAAATACATGGCCGAAGAAATCGCCTATGGCGACGCGCCGGCGGTCGGCCGCTGGGGCGCGCTTCTTGAAGGAGTGCTGGACGGCATTCCCTACTGGACGGATGTGTCCCGGGTGACGGATGTGTCGTTTTCCCGTGATGACGCGACAGGCATCGGGACGGTTGAGATTCGCGCCGAAGGCACAAGCCGGGCGGGCTCCGCCGGCGGCGTGGTGCCGGAATTGCTCGCCTTCGCCTTCACCCACCGGCTGTCGCTCGCGCCGGGAAGCGCCGATATTCTCGCTGAAATCGTCTCGCTGGAAAACATAGGGACCGAGCCGTTCAAGGTGCAGTTCCTGTTTATGCGGCCCTTCGCAATCCAGGCTTGGCCCGGCGAAACCGAGACCGTTCCCAACCTCTGGAAAGGACCGGTCGAGGACTACTGGACACTCGATGACGGTTCGCGCTGGGGCGTCGCCTCGTACGACCCCGGTGTGCTGAAGGTATCGCTGTGGTATCGCGAGGCAGACAAGTCGCAACATCCCGATGTACGCTGCCGGGAAGACGACCCCTTCACGCTTGCGCCCGGCGCGACGTTCCGCCCGTCCGTCCCGATGGGGGCCCGGATACTATTCATCCCCGCGGTCGCCCGCTGACCTGCTAGAGCGAGACGTCCCCGCAGTCTCCTTTTGTCCCGCCCCCCTCCGAGAGGGGGGATGCCCCATGGGGGCAGGGGGGAGTACTCCGTGCGGCAGAGTCGCCGCCAGGAATGGAGACGCGCGTTGCGTCAATTGAAAAGTGCACCGAGCGGGAGAGGGGGCGTTGGCGAGGCGTTTTCATTTCGTCAAATGCTGGACACCGGGACGGCTGTGTCGACTTCGCCAGCGGATGCCTTCGGGACATCGGGCGGGCGCGGCTCCCCTGCGGCGGGGGACGGCCCCGAAGGGGCGGCGCGAAGCGCCAAGTCCCCCGCCGCAAGGGAGCCGCCGACGAGCCGCTTGCGCAACGCCAGCAAGTGACGGAGGCGCTTCTGGATGAGTTCCATGAGATGGACGCCATTGATGGAATCCCTTTTCTTCCGGAGCCTTTCCGCCGTTGCCGGGTCAAGCTTCCCTGACTCCAGAAGTCTGTCGACGGGGGTCGTGGGGTTGTCGTAGGTTCTCCTGAACCCCTTGCCGTCCACGCGCTTGACCTTGGAGGTGAGCATGACGCACGGCCGGACATAGTTGTGGTAGTCACAGATGCCTTCGAGAAGCAGTCCGAAAGCCCTTTGAAGTTTCGGATGGTCCAGCCGCACGTCGCCTACGAACGCCCTCAGGACCGATCCGTTCTTCTGCTCGATATGCGCGTTGTGGTTCTTGCGGCCGGGCCACGACCGGCTGAAGCGCGTCCGCGGCCAATGCCCTGTCATGTACTCGTAGATGACGGAGTTGACCAGTTCCGGACCGCTGTCCGAGTGGACGCGCCGGATCGGGAAGGGCATCGCCTCGAGGTTCCCCTGGAAGGCGGACCTGTAGTTTGCCGCGCAGAGGTTGAAGCTCGGGCGCGCCTCGAACCACCCCGACCATCGGTCCGTCGCCGTGGCCGCCCAGAGGAAGTCCCCTTCCGCGATCCCCCCGCAGAAGGCTACGCTGTCGACCTGCACGTCCCCGGGCCCGATCTCCCAGACCGGCACGTCCTCGCCGCTCTCGCAGGGGACGAGGGCCATGACGCCGTTGCGCCCCGAGCGGCGGTTCCTCCGCCCCCAGGCCTTCGCCGTTCGCGGGCGTCCCTTGAGGATCCGCTCCATCGTCGAGGCGCTCATGGCCGCCACGCGGGCCGCCACGCCGGGGTGGACGTTCTGAAGCTCCCCGAGATACCGGAGCCAGCGGCCGATGTCGGCCTTCAGGTACTTCGCGCACAGGCACCCCGACCCCTCCCACGCCTCCACGAGGAGCTTCACCTCGTCGGGGCCGTAGGACTTGCCCCGCCCGGGATGGACGCGGTAGCTCCGCGTCCCCCTCAGGAGCCTGATGACGTACTTGCGGCCCAGACCCGTCACCCGGCAGACCTCGTCGAGCATCCGGCTGCGCCGACGACGGTTCGGTTCCCCGATGTAGTCCTCCTGCTGTCGCAGGATGTACTCCTTGATTGATCTTCTGCTCATGCTGTTCATGCCTCCATGATACCGGTGTCCAGCATTTGACGAAAGGCCTCGCCTCAATGTCGCCCCATTTCTCGCTCGGTGTCCATAATTCTGACGCAACGCGGAGACGCGTTGCGTGTCTTGCTTTGCTTGACGTTTGAATCAGGCTACTTTAGAATACATGGCAACGAAGGGAGCGCTCTCTTCAAGAAAGCGAAGGAAATTCCATGAAACACGGAAATCAACCCTCCTGTGTCCAGAGCGGGAATGGCGTTCTTCTTGCCATCACCGCAACCCTGACACTTCTTGCGTCACTGTCCCATGCGGATCCCGTTGACTGGTCCAGCTACGACAAGTCGTTTGACATCGCGTTTTCAGGCTACGCCGGATCTTCAACGTTGGTGGACTTCCCCGTCCTCATCCGTCTCTCCGCCGTCCGCAACGCCTTCCAATACGACAAATGCAAGCTCGCCAACGGCGAGGACCTCCGCTTCTCCGACGCCGAGGGCAACCTTCTTTCCAGCCAGGTGGACATCTGGAACCCCGAAGGCGAGTCGCTTGTCTGGGTCAAGGTGCCGTCGCTTAATGCCTTGACGACAATCACCGCCTACTACGGCTGTTCCGCCCCCGCCGTTGTGGATTCCAAGGATGTCTGGTCCAATGGCTATGTCGGCGTGTGGCACATGGGCGACACAACGCTACCCATGACAGACTCCGTCAACGGGGGAACCTCCCTAACGGAGAACCAGAATGGCGCGACTCTTCCCGGACAGCCGGGACTCGCCGGCAATGCGGTTGCGTTCGACCAGTTGAGCAGCCACATAGGCTGCCTGCAGACTACGGATCAGCGGTACAAGACATCGGGCAGAACCGATTTCACCGTCGAATTCTGGTCGTATCAGGACAGTTGTGACCCAACAAACCTGCCCCGTTCCGTCTACTACATGAGGGAAAATGGGTCAACAACCATTTGGCAGGCGTATGGAATCCAAAGTACAAAGTACGGTTCCCGAGGAAAAACCGTCATTCAGGTAACCCGGGCAACCGGCAAAACCGAAAATCCTTCAACCGGAGACAGTTATCCGCTTAGAGGGGAGTGGACGTACCAGTATTTCCGCATGTCCGATACCTCCCACTTCTACCAGGGCCTGAACCGCAATCCAAAAATCTATTCCGGTAACTATTCCGGCGGCATCACGAACGACGCCGCAAACACCACGCTTTTCATCGGAAATACTAGCAGTGGCAGTACGGCCGCCTTTCCCGGTCTGATCGACGAGGTGCGCATTTCGAGCGTGGCTCGTTCGGACGATTGGATGAACGCGACCTACGACACCATGAAAAACGATCAATTCGCCGTCTATCATACGTCAAATGACTGGAACCAGTATTCGCACACGTTCTCCATGTCGTTCCCCGGTGCGACCAACGGCGTTCTTGCCGCCTTCCCTGTCCTCGTGAAGGTTTCCGAATCGTCCATTTCCGGCTTCCGATACAGCGACAGTCTCAAGGAAAACGGCGGCGACCTTCGCTTCGCCGACGAGGAAGGCAATCTTCTCGACAGCGAGATTGATACTTGGAATCCGAACGGCGAGTCGCTTATCTGGGTCAATGTCCCATCCCTCTCCAGCAACACCGCTATCAAGGCATACTACGGATGGGAGTCTGCACCGGATGTTGATTCCGCAAACGTATGGACAAATGGCTACGTCGGCGTCTGGCACCTTGGCGAAGCCGGAAGCCCTCTGGAGACCTCTGTAGCCACGGCTTCTGACTTCGTGACGTTTCCTGGAAACAACAAGGCTCCCGATACTTCCGGAGGCATTCTTTGGGCTCAGAGTGGCGTTGTCGGAAAGGCCGTCAACTTCGAGAAACGAGGAGACTACACAAATAACTGCGTCCGCGCAGGCCATTTAGATGCGTATGAAGGCATGGATGCCATGACTATCGAGGCCTGGACATATCGCGACTCGAACGCGGAGGCAAATGGCGGATATGTTCTGGATATGGTGCAACGTTCACAAAGCAACCAGGCGTATTACATGTGCGACCGGGTCAATCGCCGAGAGGTTGAAGTTGCTTTCTTTACCACGAACACAATCTCCAGCACGGGGCGGAAGACGACATTGAGGAGCGGGAACGCTTCCGTCGCCACCGACACCTGGGTGTACCAGGCGGGCACGTATGACAGTACGAGCGAAGATACAAACAATGCGTTCCTCTACATCAATGGCGCAGTCAAGGCATCTGGTGCAGGTGGAAACGAACCTATAAAGGCGACAGGGAGTAGCGGCATTTTGTATCTCGGCAACCAGCAGAATTTCTTTGGATTCACGCACCCGTACCCAGGGCTTATAGACGAAGTGCGCATCTCGAACGTGGCGCGGTCGGCGGAATGGCTTCGGACGACCTACGACATGATCAAGGGCAATGAGAATTTCGCAACCTATTCCTCCGCACATGAGAATATGAGCGGGACGATTCTGTTTTTCCGATAGACTTCTCATGAAACGCACAGCCGTTCTCCTTTTCCTTGTCGCGAACGCAGCTTTCGCGGCCGACACGCACATCGTCACGTTTCGCCGGCTCAACGGAACCGTCCTGCAGCGGGTCGAGGTCGCGGATGGAACCGCGATCTCCGCGCCCGATGCGCCGGAGGAGAACGGCTTCTCCTTCAAGGCGTGGGATCATGCCGAACGGCTCGCCTCCGTCACGAACAACGTCACGTGCTGGGCGCTCTACGAGAAGGAGGGCTTTCCGTCCCCGCTTAGGGGTATCGATTCCCAGTCCATCGCCGCGCGCGAGCAGCCGTATTCACTCGACGAGCTCTTCCAGCTGTACGGGACCCTGGCGTGGAGCGACGAGTTCTCGGGGACGTCTATCGTGCCCGACTTCTACGGGAAGCGTGCCCGCCAGTCGGGAGAACTGAGCCGGACGATGGGCGGCGCGAACCGCATCGTCTCCGACGGGACCCTCAAGCTGCGGGTCAAGCGCGAGGACTCCGGCGAGTACCACTTCACGGCCGACGAGATCACCACCCAGAACATGGTCACGTTCCGGAAGGGTCGCATTGAGATCCGCGCCAAGCTAAACTACGCGAAGGGAACGTGGCCGTCCTTCTGGACGATGCTCAACGGCTGGGGTGGCGGCTACAACGAGATCGACGTCTTCGAGCAGCTGAGCGGCAGCGACTGGATTGGCGGGACGCTGCATGTCGGCGCGTTCAGCCCCTCCATCTCAAGCTCAAGTCGTGCCTCCCCGGAGGATGGCGTCGCCTTCTCGCAGGGCTTCCACCGCATCGGCGCCATCGTGACGGATACGGAGCTCATCTGGTACGTGGACGACCACATCTTCAAGCGTCTGGACATCCGCGACAGCCTCTGGGGCTCCACCCGGGGCGAAAAGTACATCCTCCTGTGCTCCGGGCTCGTCGCCGGCGGCTGGCTCGGCTCCCTGGGGCCGGAGCTGAAGGTCGCGACCGCCGATGACATCCCGGCGGACTTCATGCAGGACGACTACGAGATAGACTACCTTCGCATCTACACGAACACGGAGGCGAACAATGCCGTCGACTACAGGGCGCCGGAAGCTTCCGCCAGGCTGTCCGGTCCCGTGAAGGCGACGGTCTGGCGCGGCTGGAACATGAACTACGGCCGGCCCGCCTCCTTCGCGAACACCATCAACAAGGGCTACGAAGTGGGATATTTCATCCGCACCGCGCTCGGAAAGTACTTCGGGCGCGAGAACGCCGATGTCGTCGTGTTCCTCACCAAGCCCGATGATCCGGACGGCGAGAGGAAGAGCGCCTTCGAGGTCCCCGGCACGTCGGCGGTGTTCGTCGACTCGGTATGCCGGGCGACCCGTCGCGGCGAGAATGTCCCCCAATGCCGCGCCGGGGTCATGTTCAATGCTTCCCGGTTCGCGCCGGGGGATGCAGGCGTGGCCCCGCTCGATTTCCCTGGCAACGACGGTTTCGCCACGAACTGCTTCGCCGTCTGCGCCGACCTCCGGGAGGTGGCGACGGGGGCGCGGGTGAAGGTGGTGGGCGTCAACGTGGTCTCCACGAACGGCGTCGATGTCGCGGACGGCGCCGTCGCCCGGGGCTATGAGGCACTCTACGCGAAGCTCGACGCGATGAAGGGCGACAAGGTCATCCTACTCTTCCACTCGATGGATGCTAAGTTCCACCCGTACATCAAGGCGCAGATGGAGGCCCGTCTCGGGTCCGGCTACGCCTTCCTCGGCGAGAACACGAAGAATCCCGCCTGGCAGCTTGCCTACGCGACGGCGAACGCCTCGGCGTCCGCCGCCGTTCCGGAGCCGCTGATGGTGCCGAGGAGGAATCGCGAGGAGAGCCATCCCATCGCGCCGCAGGCGCTTCAGGCAACCGTCTCGTTTGACAAGGAATGATAGCTGACGCGAGAGTGCGACACTTCACGGCTTGCATAATCCCCAGACCATCCTGTATCTCACCTTGACCCAGGTTCTTGCCGAGCCGGTGGAGCTGAGGCTTCTCGGCGGCATCCGGCGCTTCGCGCGCACCCACGGCATACCCGTAGAGGTCTGCAACGGCCTCGGGGTGCGGGCGGAGACGATCCCGGACATTCTAGCCCGGTTCCGCCCGGCCGGGTGCATTTTCGAATGCGGCGGCTTCCCCATCCCCCCGGCGGCGTTCGGGAACGTGCCCGTGGTCTACATTGAGGCGCCCGACGGCCCCGGCTGGCGCACCGCGGATTCCGTGGACAGCGACGACGATGCCGTGGCCGAACTGGCCTTCCGGGAACTCGCCAAGTCGCATCCGCCGCTGTTCGCGGCCTTTCCGTTCATCCGCCCCGCCGGATGGTCGGTGCGGCGTGTCAGGGCCTTCCGCTCCGTCTGCTCCAAGGCCGGGGCGAAGTGCCTCCTCTTCCGCAACCGCTCCCGCGAGGACGGCGCGGCCTGGGCCGCGCGCCTCGCTGCGTGGGCGGCGTCGCTCCCGCCCCATGCGGCCATCTTCGCCGTCAACGATCCCACGGCCTGGAGCATCGAGCGCGCCCTCGCCGCCGCTGGGAAGACGCTGCCGCGCATGGCGACGCTCGTCGGCGTGGACGCGGTCGGGAAGCGCTGGGATTTCCGCTCGGACGCCATATCCTCCGTCCAGCTGGACTTCGAGTTATGCGGCTATCTTGCCGCCAAGGCGCTGGTTGAGAAAATGGAAGGCGGAACAGCCGCTGGACGCCGCGCGGAGCAAGACCCTGCCCCGCGCCGCATCCTTTTCAGCCCGCTTCTCGTTGAGCGCCGCCGCTCGACGATGGGGCGCGGGCGCCAGGAGGGCTGGATACTGAAGGCGGTGGACCTCATCCGGGAGAAGGCCTGCGACGGGCTTTCGGCGGCGGAACTCCCGGCTCGGTTCCGTTGCTCGAGAAGCCTCTTCGACCTCCGGTTCAAGGAGGCTCTCGGCCACACCGCCCAGGACGAAATCGAGC
>JAEEGL013069307.1_pt1 | contig 14038 bp, 13 predicted proteins | sample 9134231 | NCBI WGS metagenome assembly JAEEGL01 (sample SAMN16246548, study PRJNA631951) | gut metagenome | biome: gut microbiome; feature: rumen; material: fiber-attached | host: Bos | place: Iran: Karaj | collected 2018-10
CAACGAAGTGATCGCCAACCGCGCCCTGGAACTTATGGGACACAAGAAGGGCGAATACCAGTACTGCTCCCCCAACGACCACGTGAACTGCGCCCAGTCCACCAATGACGCGTATCCTACGGCATTCCGTTATACGTTCGTAAGGATGAACAAGCACCTTGTCGCCAGCCTCCAGGCCCTGATCGCGGCTTTCCGCGCCAAAGGCGTGGAGTTCAAGGACTTCATCAAGATGGGACGCACGCAGCTGCAGGATGCAGTCCCCATGACATCCGGTCAGGAGTTCAACGCATTTGCCAACAACCTCGAAGAGGAGATCGCCAATCTCGAGCGCAACGCCGTGTTGCTGCGAGAGATCAATATGGGCGGCACCGCCATCGGCACCGGCCTGAATGCGGTGCCCGGCTTCGCCGACCTCTGCACCCGCAAGATGTCCGAGTTCTGCGGCGACGAACTGGTAAAGGCTTCCGACCTTGTCGAGGCTACGCCTGATACTGGAGCGTACGTAAGCTACTCGGCTGCTCTCAAGCGACTGGCCATCAAGCTATCGAAGATCTGCAACGACCTCCGTCTCATGGCCTCCGGTCCGCGCTGCGGCCTTCACGAGATCAACCTTCCTCCCATGGCTCCCGGCTCGTCCATCATGCCCGGAAAGGTCAACCCCGTCATTCCGGAGGTTACCAACCAGGTATGTTTCAAGGTCATAGGCAATGACACCACCGTGGCCTTCGCCGCCGAAGCCGGACAGCTGCAGCTCAACGTGATGGAGCCGGTCATCGCCGAGTCCATCCTCGAGAGCGTGACCTGGCTGCGTAATGCCATCGACACCTTGCGCACCAAGTGCATCGAGGGTATCACGGTCAACGCCGACCATTGCTACGAGATGGTCAAGAACTCCATCGGAATCGTTACCGCCCTCAACCCCTACATCGGATACAAGGGCAGCACCAAGGTTGCGAAGGAAGCCCTCGAGAGCGGACGCAGCGTCTATGACATCGTGCTTGAGAAGGGCCTGATGACCAAGGAGAAACTCGACGAGGCCCTCAATCCCGCCGCTATGCTCGGTTCGCACGCCCTGCTGAAATAATTCAATCTTTTCGTATATTTGCGGAAAGCGCAAATATGAAAAGATACTTCAAACAATCCATATTGATGCTCGCCGCTCTGGCGGGCATCATTGGTTGCGGCCACAAGGATCCGGAGTTCGCAGATCTCACCAAACAGGAGAAGGAGCAGCGGCAGGCCATCAACCTCTTCGCATACAACACGATGAGCACGTATTACCTTTGGAGTGCGGACATCACTTCCGAACTCTCCGACTGGAAGATGTTCGGGGATCCGGTCGAAAAGGTAAAGAAAGCCCGCTACAAGGATTCCTCCGGAAAGGATATCGACAAGTGGACCGTGCTGACCGAAGACATAGAGAGCATGAAAAGCTCCACCGCCGGAGTGAGCACTACATACGGGATGGACTTCAAGCTATACTGGTATGACGAGTCCCAGACGGCGGTCTGCATGGTCATCACTGTCGTATATCCCGACAGCCCGGCCGAAAAGGCGGGTCTAAAGCGTGGAGACGTGATTATGAAGATAGCGGGAAAAGGGATGACGGGGGACAATTATTCCTCCCTGCTGTACGACAGCTTCCTGAATGCCAAATCCTGCACCGTCACCGACAGGAACTCCAAAGAGTACAAGATGACCGCAGTGGAGATGTACGAGAATCCCGTCCTCGTCCGGAAGGTATTCGATGTCGGAGGCAAGAAAGTCGGATATCTGTTCTTCAATTCATTTACCCTGGCGGCATGCCAGGATCTCATCGAAGCCGGAAAGTATTTCCGTTCGGAAGGAATAGAAAGTCTGATACTTGACATGCGCTACAACGGTGGCGGATTCGTGGTCACGGAAACCGTCCTTGCATCGATGCTGGCTCCGGAAGCGGAAGTCAAGGCAGGCAGTGTATTCGAAACCGTCGTGTACAACAGTACGCTGGAGGAAGCCTGGGGAAAGGATGACACCTGCTTCTCCGAGAATATCAAGTACAATTACAACGGGAAAGATTACACCCTCGACCTGTCCGGGGCCAATTTCGGCATCTCGCATCTTTACGCGATAATGACTGGAGACAGCGCGTCCGCTTCGGAGAGCCTTCTGGTGGGCCTGATGCCCTATATGGACGTCAAGATCTTCGGCCAGCAGTCTTACGGCAAGTACTGCAGCGGTATAATGTACAGCGCCAAGGACTGGTACAAGGACTATGACGAAGTACTCGACGAAGACCAGCGCAAGCTCGGAAAGCAATATGCCGCAAAATGGGGCATTTACGTGATGGTAGGCCGCTACGCCGACAAGGACGGCAATACTCCCTGCATGCCCGACGGATTCAAGCCGGATTATGTAGTCGAAGACAGCCCGGTCGAGCCCTATCAGCTCGGTGACGAGCGGGAGGCGATGCTGGCCGCGGTGCTGGCGCGCCTGGGCGGCGGCGAAACGACGCCGACGGCCGCAGGCCGCAGTGCGGCGGCGCCGGCCAGGGCCCTCGGCCCGGAGATCGCGCGCGACCGCGGCCCCGCCTACGGGGCGCACGTCATTCTCAGATAATTACTGCATGGAGCCGCCGACGATGTCGAGGATCTCACTGGTGATCTTCTGCTGGCGGCCCTTATTGTATTCGAGGGTAAGCTCCTGAAGAATATTCTCTCCATTGTCCGTCGCTGTCTGCATGGCGATGGTACGGGCGGCATGTTCGGCTGCGACGCTGTCCAGGATGACCGTATAGATGCGGAGCGAGCGGACGCGCGGAAGCAGGTCCGCGAGCATCTCCTCGGCCGAAGGCTCGATGATGAGATCTTCCGGCCATTCACGCGATACGCCTTCGACCGACAGTGGCGCCATCGGCAGATAGGTGTCACACGTGATTTTCTGCGTACCCGTCGATACGAAATGATTGTAGATCAGTTCGACACGGTCATATTTCCCTTCACTGAAGCCCTTTTGCAGTCTCTTGGCCAGGGCATCGGCCGTAGCATAGGAAGGGTGACCGACAAGTTCGTTCCAGTCATCCGGAGAAGGATACCCCGCCTTGCGAAGGGGATCGGCCACTTTCTTTCCGACGGAGATCACTTCAACTTCGCAGCCATCCACCTCCAAGGAATGTACCCGGGACTTGACTTCGCGTAAGACATTGCCGTTGAACCCTCCGCACAATGAAGAATTGGATGCGATCGCCACTATCGCCACACGCTTTGCCTTTCCGGCCGGCACATCATCCCTTGAAGCGTTCTGCTCCGAGGGAACATTCTGACTAGCTACGGAGCTGAGCAGCAACTGCAGCATCTCGCGGAGCTTGCGCTCATACGGGAGCATGCTCCCGATGGCGTTCTGGGCCTTGTGAAGCTTGGCGGAGGCCACCATCTTCATCGCTGAAGTGATCTTCAGCGTACTCTTGACGGAAGCGATGCGTCCTTTTGTCTCCTTGAGCGATGCCATGGCCGTAATGCTACTTCATCGAAGCCGTTACTATGGCGGCTTCCTTTTCGATGACGGAGGTGAGGCTTTCGTCCAGCTTGCCGGCGGCCAGGCTGTCCAGGACATCCTGATGCGACGCGCGCATGCTGTCCAGGAACAAGGTCTGGAACTCCTTGACCTGGTCTATGGAGATGTCCTTCATGAGAGCGTGGATGCCACAATAGAGCAAGGCCACCTGCTCCCCTACCGGCATCGGGCTGTACTGTGCCTGGATGAGAAGCTGATTGTTCTTGCGGCCCTTGTCCAGCGTCATCTCGGTGATCTTGTCAACGTCGGAACTGAACTTGGAGAAGGACTCGAGCTCATAGTACTGTGCCTGGTCCATCTTGAGGGAGCCGGCAACCTTCTTCATGGACTTGACCTGGGCGCTGCCGCCGACACGGGATACGGAGATACCGACGTTGACTGCAGGCCGGAATCCCTGGTTGAAGAGGCCGGACTCGAGGTAGATCTGGCCATCGGTGATGGAGATGACGTTGGTCGGGATGTACGCGGAGACATCGCCGGCCTGGGTCTCGATGATGGGCAGGGCCGTCAACGAGCCGCCCGCCTTGACCTTGCCCTTCAGGGATTCCGGCAGGTCGTTCATCTGCTCCGCCACTTCCTGCTGGCCGATGATCTTGGCCGCGCGCTCCAGGAGCCTGGAGTGCAGATAGAATACGTCACCGGGATAAGCTTCGCGGCCCGAAGGGCGGCGAAGGATCAGGGAGACTTCGCGGTAGGCCACGGCCTGCTTGCTCAAGTCGTCATAGACGATGAGCGCGGCGCGGCCGGTGTCGCGGAAGTACTCGCCGATCGCGGCGCCCGCGAACGGCGCATAGTACTGAAGCGCCGCCGGGTCAGCCGCCGTGGCGGCCACGACGATAGTATAGTCCATGGCGCCTTTGGAGCGGAGAGTCTCCACGATGTTGGCCACGGTGGAACCTTTCTGGCCGACAGCGACGTAGATGCAATAGACAGGACTTCCCTTGAGATACTCGCTGCGCTGGTTGATGATGGTGTCGATGGCGATTGCGGTCTTGCCGGTCTGGCGATCGCCGATGATCAGCTCGCGCTGGCCGCGTCCGATCGGGATCATAGCGTCGATGGAGCGGATGCCGGTCTGGAGAGGCTCCTTGACCGGCTGGCGGAAGATGACACCGGGCGCCTTGCGCTCCAGCGGCATCTCCACAAGGTCCCCGTTTATGTCTCCAAGGCCGTCCAGAGGATTGCCAAGGGGGTCCACGACACGGCCGAGCATCGATTCGCCGACGCGAATCGAAGCGATGCGGCCGGTGCGCTTGACCGTCATGTCTTCCTTGACCTGGTCAGTGGGACCGAGCAGCACCGCGCCGACGTTGTCTTCCTCGAGGTTCATGGCCACGGCCATCACGCCGTTCTCGAACTTCAGGAGTTCGCCGGACTCGGCATTGCGCAGTCCATAGATGCGGGCGACGCCGTCGCTGACCTGAAGGACCTTGCCTATCTCCTCGAAATGAAGGGAGTTGTCGATACCCTTCAGCTGGCCGAGGAGGATATCGGAAATCTCGCTGGGTTTAATGTTTATCTGCGCCATTTCTAAACTATTCTTCTGTTCTTGTCTATCAGCTGACGGCGTATCTCCTCCAGCTGGCTGGACACGCTCGCATCCAGCAGTCTGTCATCGACGTTCAGCCTGAACCCTCCGATGATGGAAGGATCGGTCTCGGTATGCAGGATGATCTCGCCGCCGAGCTTGTCCTGCAGCAGGTCCTTGATCCGTTTCTCAAGCTCGGGTGAAGGCACGGCCGTTTTCAGCATCGCCACGTGCCTGCCCCTGGAGGCATTGTACATCTCTATGAAACGGTGCAGGATGAACTTGACATGGCTGATCCTGTTGTTCGTGACCAAAAGTGTAACCAGACGGGAAATCTCCGGTTCAAGCCTGCCGGGCATCGAATCCGGCTCCTTCAGGATCTGAAGGACCTGGGCGTACACGGCATCTCCGTTGCCGGTCTCATCGACCAGCCGGAGCAAGGCTTTGGCGTAACGCGAGGAGATGATGCCCGTGTTCATGACTTAACTTGGATTGTCGTTCCTGGTCACCTCATCGACCATGCGGGTAGCGAGGTCGATCTGTGTCTTAGTGTCTGAAAGCTTTTCCCTGAGGATCTTCTCCGCCACGTCCACCGACAGCGCGGCTACCTGGCAACGGATTTCCTTGAGAGCGCTTTCCTTTTCCGCCGCGATCTGCGTCCTGGCATGCTCGAGGAGCTTGGTGGCCTCGTCCTGAGCCTGCTGCTTCGCCTGGCTGACCATGGCGTCGCGGGCCTGGGAGGCTTCCCTAAGGATGCGGGCCTGCTCAGCCCTGGTCTCCTCGATCATCGCAGCGTGGCGCGCCTCCATCTCGGAGAGCATCTTCTCGGCCTCACGGGCCTTGGCTATACTCTCTTCAATGCGTTCGGAGCGCTTGTCCACCATTCCGGTAATGGCCGGAAAGCCCCATTTCGCCAGCACGAAGAACACGATGGCGAAGATGAGCGTCATCCAGACAAGAAGACCGAAATCGGGTGTTACGAGGGACATGTCGCGTTAGTTGTTGATACCGATGAGGCAGACGAGGATTGCGAACAGACAGGCTCCCTCGACGAGGGCGCCGATGATGATGGCGGTCATACGGTAATGACCGGCCTGCTCGGGCTGACGGGCACCGGCCTCAAGGGATGCCTTACCGATCATACCGATACCGACGGCGGCAGCGAAAGCGGCGACTGCGGCGCCAATGGCCGCTCCGGCTTTTCCTAATGCAGCACCTGCGGCTGCCTGAAGAATCATTGAAAGGAACATAACTTATCGTTTTTTGGTTGTCATTATCAATCTCCCTGCCGGCTGAGTCCTATGAATACAGCCGAAAGCATGGTAAACACATAGGCCTGGAGGAAAGCCACGAGCAGCTCCAGGATGTCAAGGAAAACTCCGAACATGACCGAAATCGCGCTCAGGCCAGCATTCATGGCAAAGCCGAGCTTCGCAGTAAGGAACACGACCGCCACCACTCCCAGGAGCATGACATGCCCCGCAAGGATGTTGGCGAAAAGTCGTATCATAAGGCTGAAGGGCTTGGTGAACAGGCCGATAATCTCGATGAGAGGCATCAACGGGATCACTTTCAGGAACAAAGGCACATCGGGCCAGAAGATATCCTTATAGTAATGCTTGTTTCCGAAAAGGTTCACGGCGAGGAAGGTGCACATCGCCAGCACGAAAGTGACGGCGATGTTGCCCGTAATGTTGGCGCCGCCGGGGAAGAACGGGACTATGCCCATCAAGTTGTTGACGAAGATGAAGAAGAAGGCTGTCAGCAAGTACGGCGAATACCGTTTGTATTCCTTGCCTATGCACTCCTTGATGATGTCGTCCTCGACCATGGTGATCATCATTTCCATTACGCCCGCGAAGCCTCTCGGGGCTTCTTCGCGGGCATCGTGCTTCTTGTACCAGCTGGCAGTAAGAAGCACGATAAGCACCAGCAAGGCGCTGTTGAACATCAGTCCTGCGACGTTCTTGGTGATGGAAATGTCGAGCGGCCTGACCTCCTCGCCGGAGGGGCCGCGCTCGACGATCTTGCCATTGTATTTCTCACTTGAAGAGATATAGAAGCCTTCATGCTCACCCTCTTCGAGGTGTTTCGAGCTGAAGACATGCCACCCGGAGGTCTTGCTGTGCACGATGACCGGAAGAGAGATGCTGATGGGATGTCCGTTGACGGTGGTGATGTGCCACTCGTAGGAGTCTCCGACGTGGCCGAACAGATACTCGTTCATGTCCAGCTCCTCCGCGCCCAAGGGGACGGAGGCGAAAGCCATTAAGAGAACCGTCAATATGAACCTTATCCCACGCATACCGTTATCTCATCGTTGATGATTTCGACGAAACCGCCGCTGATGGGGAGCTTTTCGCGGGCATTGCTGTCGACGGGGTCGTAGCGGACGAATCCTTCCTGCAGCGAGCTGAGGAGCGGGGCGTGGCCGGGCCAGACCATGAAACGGCCCGCGGCCCCCGGCACCTCGACAGCCGTGACCTCACAGTTCAGCAGCTCCCTTTCGGGAGAGAGTACGACCAGTTTCATCTCCTTAAGCCTTAGATTCCGCTATGATCTTCTCGCCCTTGGCGATGGCGTCATCGATGGTGCCTACATTCAGGAAAGCCTGCTCCGGCAGGTAGTCCACCTCGCCGTCCATGATCATGTTGAAGCCCTTGACGGTATCCTCGATCTCGACCATGACTCCGGGCACTCCGGTAAACTCTTCCGCCACATGGAAAGGCTGGGAAAGGAAACGCTGGACCCTGCGGGCGCGGTTGACCGTGAGCTTGTCCTCGTCCGAGAGTTCGTCCATGCCGAGGATGGCGATGATGTCCTGCAGCTCCTTGTAGTGCTGGAGGATCTTCTTCACCCGCTGGGCGGTATTGTAATGGGACTCGCCGACGATATTGGGGTCAAGGATGCGTGACGTCGACTCCAGGGGATCGACAGCGGGATAAATACCGAGCTCAGTGATCTTCCTGCTGAGGACGGTGGTCGCATCAAGATGCGAGAAGGTGGTCGCCGGAGCGGGGTCGGTAAGATCGTCCGCAGGGACATAGACCGCCTGGACCGAAGTGATGGAACCGCTCTTGGTAGAGGTGATGCGTTCCTGCATCTTGCCCATTTCGGAGGCAAGCGTAGGCTGATAACCGACGGCCGAAGGCATTCGCCCGAGAAGGGCCGACACTTCGGATCCCGCCTGGGTGAAACGAAAGATGTTGTCGATGAAGAAGAGGATGTCCTTCGGACCGGCGCCGGTGTCCATGTCTCGGAAGGATTCGGCCAGTGTAAGGCCCGAAAGGGCCACGGAACTTCTGGCCCCCGGGGGCTCGTTCATCTGGCCGAAGACCATGGAGACCTGGGACTTCTTCATCTCCTCCATGTCAATCTTTGAAAGGTCCCAGTTGCCTTCCTTCATGCTTTCGAGGAAAGCGGGGCCGGTCTTGATGACCCCGGACTCGATCATTTCCCTGAGGAGGTCGTTTCCTTCGCGGGTACGCTCACCCACACCGGCGAAGACGGAGAAACCGTTGTGCTTCTTGGCGATATTGTTGATGAGCTCCTTGATAAGCACCGTCTTGCCGACTCCGGCGCCTCCGAAAAGGCCGATCTTTCCTCCCTTGAGATAGGGCTCCAGCAAGTCGATGACCTTGATGCCCGTGAAGAGGACCTCCTGCGAAGTGGTCAGGTCCTCGAACTTGGGAGGCTCGCGATGGATCGGGAGCCGGACTTCGGTCTCGATCTCGCCGAGCCCGTCGATGGCGTCGCCCGTGACGTTCAGGACGCGGCCGCGGATCTTCTCGCCCGTAGGCATGGAGATCGGGGTTCCTTCGGAGACCGCCTCCAGGCCGCGGCGCAGGCCGTCGGTGGAGTCCATGGCGACGCAGCGCACCGTATCCTCGCCGATGTGCTGCTGCACCTCGATCACGAGATCCCGTCCGTCCGGACGCTTGATCTTGAGCGCTGAATTGATGGAGGGAAGGATCGCGTCTTCCGAAGAGAAACGGACGTCTACGACAGGTCCAATAATCTGGGAAATATGTCCAATTAGAATCGACATGACGGAATTAGCTTAACGGATTGCAAATATAGCAACTTTTTTGCAACATTTTTCCGAAATTTGCGTCTGCTATACAGAAACACAAGTTCAGGAAATGAAAAGGATCGTTATCATATTCGCCGTCATGGCGACCACCATATTGGGATGCTTCACCGCTGCGGCGCAGACGGTGAGCAAAGACTTCGACCTCAAGGGTTTCACAGGAGTCGAGTTGGGCAGCAGTTTCAAGGCAACCGTTCAGAAATCAGACAGTTATAAGGTATCGGTCGAGGTTTCCGACGACCTTGCTCCCTACCTCGACGTCAGGGTGAGCAAGGGCGACATCATCATCGAGCTTCGCAATGCCCCCACCAAGCTCACAATCCTGAACAACAGAGTGATGAACGCCACCATCTCCATGCCCGAACTCAGGAGCGTCACGCTCAACGGTTCGAGCAAACTTACCGTTGCGGACAGCTTCGACCTTGGAGACGGCAGTTTCGCCATGGCTACGGCCGGCACCAGTGAGGTCAGACAGATGGAAATACATGCAAAGAATGCGTCGCTGAATCTTTCCGGAGCCTCAAGGGTACATCTCAACGGAGACTTTGTCAGCGTGAACATCCAGTCCGTAGGCACTTCCAGGCTTGATATGACCGCCAACGCCGACGACCTGACGGTCAAGTCGGCGGGGACCGCGGTGTCCGAGATCGAAGGTATCTTCGACACCGTCGACCTCGACATGGGCGGTACGGCCAATGTCACCCTTAAGGGACAGGCCGACGAGATGGATGTCGTCGCATCGAGCGCAGGAAGCGTCGACGCGCTGAGGATGCCCGTCGCAACGGCGACAGTGCATCTCTCCGGCGCGGGCGTGTGCAAGACATACGTCAAGGAGGCGCTTGAAGTCCAGTGTACAGGAGCTTCCACCTGCAGCTACAAGGTCGACGGAGACATCAAGCTTGACCTGAAAGAGATTGCGCGTACAGCAACCTTGAAAAAACTATAATCGTTCTTGTTTTTGGGAGAAGGGCCCGGCCAGGTATTCACACCTGCCGGGCCCTTTGTCATTCCGGGTGCATTATGCCGCCTTCCTGCGCCGACACAAGCGCTTTACGGATGAGCTATTTCTCTACGAACTCCTTGAATCTTTCCAGCGTTCCCAACTCTTCTTCTTTAGTGGAAGCCGCCAGTATGCGCGTCTTGATGCGGCGGCAGGGTTTGGAGATGATACGCAGCATATCGCCGGTCTTCTCCGGTACGCTGAAACGGCAGGGGCGGAAGAAAATGGCGGCGCCGAGGGGGATCGGGGCCTGGGAGACATCCGCAGGATGTGTGCCCCAGGTCCAGAGCCTGCCGCGCCGCTCCATCCCGACCGTATGGCCGGGGTGATAATTGACGCCTGTCAAGAATCTGACTTTCTTACCATTCAGCTCCCAGGCCGTCACCTTGGCAATCCTGGAACGGTCCTTGACGTCGATGCGCATTGCGATATCGACTTTTTCGCCCATGTACGGGACACCGTAGGCGATGATTTCGGCGTAGGAGCCGCGGCGAGTGGCGCCGACGCGCCCGGTGCGCCGCTCCGCCTCGAGCTTGACCTCATTCTCCCCGTCCCACAAGGCTATGCCGCCGAGACCGACAGTCTTGCCGACCATGTACTCATCGCAGCCGGCACCTTCCGTGGCCTGCTGCTCTTCGGTCGGGTACCATAGATACTTTTCAAGCTCCATCTGCTTGCCGGACTTGGAATAGACATCTATCGCGCCGCTGTTGTTGAAATACAGCCTGAAAGCGGAAGCGTAATTCTCCACCGCAGGGCCATGGTGGCCGACCTTGTTGTAGATGACCGGCTCAGGTGAAACGATCTCGGGGACCTCCAGGGAATCGGAGCGCATGAAGAGGCTGCGGGCCGTCTGCGCGCCGGCTTCCAGGGAAGCCAGCATGCATGCCGCGAGCACTATCTGACGTATTGTTCTCATTTTGTATCAACTAGTATTCACAAAGATAATCAAACTGCCGGAAACATTGATAATCCGACATTATTGCATACCTTTGCAACCGCTTTCAAAGGAAAGGCATTGACGGATCTGATTTTCATACTCAAAGGTTTCCTGATCGGCATCATCGCTGCGATACCGGTCGGACCCATCATGATGCTCACCATCCAGAAATCCGTCAGCGACGGCCGCAAGGCCGGTTTCTCCTGCGGACTCGGCGGTACGGCGGTGGATACCCTGTGCGCCATCATTTCCGCGTTCGCCCTGTCTTCCATCGGGGACTACGTCCGGGCACACACTTCGGTCATAGAAATCGTCGGTGGACTCTTCGTAATGTTCGTGGGATTCAACATGTTCCGCAGTCATATCCCCAAGAGCAGGCGCAAGCGCCCCTACTCCGCCAAGAACTTCATCAAGGCGTTCACCATGGGGCTCTCCAACCCCGCCGCCCTTGCCGTCATGCTTGCCCTGTTCGCCTTCTTCAAGATGGACATGAGCGGAACTCCAGGATGGATACCATTCGCCGCCATAGCCGCACTGGCAGCCGGCTCCGCCTGCTACTGGTACTGCTTCTCCAGGATTGCCGCCCACTTCGGTGACCGCTTCAATTTCAAGCTGCTCTTCCTGATCAACCGCATCGCCGCCATCGCCATCTTCATCTTCGGCGCCATCCTCGTCTACAAGGGCATCGTCACCCCCTAACCCTAGGTCTAAGCCTAACACATTAGGTCCAGCCCCATCCCTAGTCCCAACCATCACACCCGCACCCGCACCCACACCCACACTCAAACTTTCGTTAACTCTCAGCACTAGCATCCACGCCCGCACCCTCGCCCGCACTCGCTCCCGCACTTTCCCTTACACCCAACCCTCGCACCCTTCGACCAGTGGTAGAAGGATCTCACCATCCCGTCTCTTTCCTTTCCTTCCCGCCCTTCCCGACCTCACTTTTCCTCATCCCCCCATCATCCTTCGACCGTCAGTAGAAGAATACATCTCTTTCTGCACACCATCCGACCAACCGTGCGGGAAAAAGACCTAATCCCGCACCGATAACTCTTAATCACCTTACATGTGCGGAAATTTGGTCATTTCCCACACCGATAACGCAAAATCATCTAATCCGTGCGAGATATTTGCCATTTTACGCACCAAAGACTGTAGACCATCGTACTTCCACGGTGAAACTATCCCCCACAAGGCCAGAAAATGGCAAAATCAGGCCCGGAAGAAAGGAAAACACCCTCGCCCGGCCTGAAATCGGAGGAAACGGGCCTCGGAAGAAAGGAAAACACCCTCGCCAGGCCCAAATACAGCAGAATTGGGCCCGGAAGAAGGTGGGACAAACCCTCACGGCCCAAAAACGACAAAATCGGGCCCGGAAGAAGGTGGGACAAACCCTCCCGGCCCAAAAACGGCAAAAACAGGCCCGGAAGAAAGGAAAACACCCTCGCCAGGCCCAAATACAGCAGAATTGGGCCCGGAAGAAGGTGGGACAAACCCTCACGGCCCAAAAACGACAAAATCGGGCCCGGAAGGAAGGAAAACACCCTCGCCGGGCCCAAATACAGCAGAAATAGGCCCGGAAGGAAAGAAAATACCCCCACCGGGCCCAAACACGGCAGAATCAGGCCCAGCATGGAAGGGAACACACCGTCGGGCTGGGAATCGGCAGAATTAGGCCACGGAGAAGGTGGAACAATCCTTCCTGGCCCAAAAACGGCAGAAACAGGCCTGAAAGGTGAAAAAATAACAGCACCGGGCCTGAAAATGACAGAATCAGGCCCGAAAGAAAGGAAAACACTCTCGCTAGGCCCAAAAACGGCAGAATCGGGCCCTGGAAGAAGGGAAAAAAGCAAAACGGGCCTGAAATCGGAGGAGACGGGCCTCGGAGGGAGCCCAAGTGCTCTAGACGGTCCATCCCGTGGACCGTCAGAAGCAAAAAGGGCTCAAAACGCTGTTGACGGTCCATCTTCTGGACCGTCAACAGCACCCGCGCCGATAAGAGGAAGAAGAGAGAGGGAGAGAGGGAGAGGAAAGGTGACAGAAGGGAAAGGGAGTGGAGCTAGAAAAGCGGAGGGAAATCAGGAGAGAAGGAAAAAAGGAGAGAAGGATGACGGGGAAAGCGAGAAAGAGCGAGAAAGAGGGAGGAAGGGAGGAGGAGGAGGAGGAGGAGAAGGAGAAGGAAAGGGAGAGGAAGAGAGATAGGAAAGGTGACGGAAGGAAAAGGGAGTGGAGCTGGAAAAGCGGAGGAAAGTCAGGAGAGAAGGAGAGGGGGGCTGGAAGAGTGAAGGAAAGCCAGGAAGGAAGGGGAGGAAGGGAGGAAAGAAGGAGAAGGATGAGTTAGAAAGAGTAGGATCAGAAGGGATGTGAGAGGAAAAAAGGAGAGGGATAGGAAAGGCGACAGAAGGAAAAGGGAGTGGAGCTGGAAGAGTGAAGGAAAGCCAGGAAGGGAGGGAGAAGAAAGAAAGGAGTGTGATGGGAGAAGGAGGCAGGAGAGAAGGATGACGGGGAAAGTGAGAAAGAGCGAGAAAGAGGGAGGGAGGAAGGAAGGGGGGGGGGAAGGGAGGAAAGAAGGAGAAGGATGAGTTAGAAAGAGTAGAGTCAGAAGGGATGTGAGAGGAGAAAAGGAGAGAAAAGGAGAGAAAAGGAGAGAAAAGGAGAGAAAGGGAAAAGGAGGAAACAACACAGGCAGCTGACGGTCGGAGGGTTATGGTCACGCCTGCCGGCAGAAGGTATCGGCCTTGGAAAGGAAAGGAAAGGAAAGGAAAAGCAAGGACATAAACGAAGATCCCCGGGCCAACATCGTTGGTCCGGGGATCCGAAGAACGGCAGCTGCCTACTCTCCCACCTGGTGGGGCAGTACCATCGGCGATGGCGGGCTTAACTTCTCTGTTCGGAATGGGAAGAGGTGGTACCCCGCCGCTATAG
>JAEEGL013475501.1_pt1 | contig 14038 bp, 3 predicted proteins | sample 9134231 | NCBI WGS metagenome assembly JAEEGL01 (sample SAMN16246548, study PRJNA631951) | gut metagenome | biome: gut microbiome; feature: rumen; material: fiber-attached | host: Bos | place: Iran: Karaj | collected 2018-10
CACGTAGTCGCCGAACGCGTCGAACGCGCGGACGCGGTACTGGTACTGAACCTTCAGGTCCAGCGAGTCGATGAACGCCACGTTGCCCTCCATTATGCGCGCCACGTCCTCCCCGAACACCTTGTACGTCTCCTCGTCCGGGTTGTAGCCGTACAGAGGAACGCTGTTCAGAGGCTTCCAGTTGCGGTCCTTGCTGCTCTTGCGCTCTATGAAATATCCCGACAGCTTGTTCTTCTCCCAATAGACCACCGCGCGGTACGCGTCTATCTGCTGGATCTGGATCTCAGGCATCATCTCGTCCTGCTGGCGCACATACGGCACGTTGTGCAGGATCACCGCGCGCGGAGCCACGTCGTACAGGTGCTTGGGAACAGGCGTGCTCAGCGTGTAGTCGTACCACTCCCCCTTCTGCACCGTACGGTCCACGTAACGCATTCCGAGCGCCGACATTATGTCGGGGCGGCCCTCAGCCGCCATCATCGCCATAAAGTGACGCTGGTGCTGCTCCTGGTCCTTGCGGAACACGTAGTCCACGAATCCGCCCTTGCTGTTCGGGTCGCCCACAAACACGCCCTGGCCGTACAGAGCCTGAGCCGCCGCGCCCGCGTGCATATCCGTGCTGTCGAAACGCGCCTGGAACTGTTCCAGCGTCAGCGGGCGGATCGGCTGACCGCCGTTCAGCACCGTGTCTATGCGCGTGCTGTCGCCCGAGGCCTTGATCTCCTTGTCCGTCAAGGAACGCTCCAGTATCCACCCGCGGGTGTTGGTCAGCATCCACAGGCCAGGGTCCTCCGGCGCCCAACGGAACACGATGCTGTCGCCGTAGCACCGGTACAGCAGCACCACGTTGTTGTTCTGGCGGATCTTGAGGGTGTCCTGGGCACGAAGGCCCTGCACTCCCATAACTAACATTACCAATATAACGAAACCTATAATCTTTTTCATAATTGCGCTGTTTTGTGGTTTCAAATCTGTTTTTTGTCTTGTACTAATCAGTGATATAAGATTCTACCGCATCAGGATCCGGGAACGGAAGTTTCTCCGTTTCTTTATCCTTTTTGAGGAAATAATCCGGATAGTTCTTCAACTGCCAAGTCTTATTAACCTCATTGGTAAACAGGAAGGAGTTGTCATTGATTTCTCCGGAACCATACAGATTCTTCTTGTTTTGATTGGCAATCTGAGAGGCTGTATATCTATTATACCTGACATAGGCCACTTTCACATTGGGTTTTGTCACGGTACCCATATTGTTCATTCCCGAATACCAATAAGGAAGCACACGGTCGTTATTGGCGTTAAAATCAACCTTCAAGCCACGAGTTCCTCCATAGCCGGTGGGTGCTTTCTTGTAGTGGAACCACAACCAACTGTAGAACTGGAACCTTGATCTTGTCGGGTGCATTTCTTCGGGATTGTATTGGGAGGGATCAAATTGACCGTTTTGGTAAACATAACTCCAAGCAATAAAATAGTGAGTCCACGGCAACGACATATTAATGATGTAAGGGAAGTTGTCGTCAAACGACAGCCGGGCGTTGGCATATTCTTCCTTATAGAGTTTTCTCAGGATGTTAACCTTATGGCTATAACCTCTGCTCAACGGATAAGCGGCGACTTCGGTACATTTCTTGAAGAACTTATAGAACATCTGGATGTCAGCATACATAGCAGGCGTAGCATAGTCCTTGATTCTCACCGTGACGATAGCGTTTCTTGAACCGTTATGATCTTCCCACTTTGAATTGTTGCTCTCGAATGAATGTATGGTAATCACAGGTTTGGTGGGAGCATTTTCCACTGTTACATCCAATATATCAGGCACGTGCCAATAACTCCAATTATAGGTTACATTACCACCAACATTGCCCATATACATATTCCACGTGTTAACTCGATCATAATTATCCAAATAATCTTTAGGATTGTCTTCCGCCATCATATACCCCCAACTGAACGGCTCCGTATCCGGTCCTCTGAAGGCCCAGGCTTTCAAAATACTGGATCTCTTATCAAGATTTTTCCATTTATTGCTGGGTTCTCTGATTATTCCGCCTTTATCCCCATTGAAGTATTCGCTTCCATAGGCACAACTGATATCATCCCAGGAGCCGTTAATACTGAATTCATCATCCTTGTACCAGTGTGTAATCTGGTGCGGCACTCTCGTTACCGGACCATTCGTATATCTGTTAGAATAAAACAGCATCCGTTCGAAATTAGAGGTCAGGAAGAGGTGCTTGGCCATTGCCGCAGTCCTGTATTCTTTATCTGTGTTCAGTTTAAAGGTGGCAATGGGCGGCAAGGTCACATTCTCATTGTAGCGGGTAGGATCATTCGGCACCTGCGGGGCAAACAGATAAGAATACCAGCCAAATCTCTGACTATTGCTTGCATCTGTTCTTAACTTAATTTCCACAAGGGTGTTATTGGCAGTAGGAGCAGTTGGGGATACCATACCACTACTGTTATAACAAGCCAAGACTTGGGAAAAGAGTTCCTCGTAGGTCTCATAAATGGGGTCTGTCTTGAAGCAGAAATCGAAAATGGTATCGCCATATTCGTAAGCAATGGAATACTCCTCCAAGCCGGTACGCTCGTAAAGCATCGAGGTATCGCTGCCCTGCTCGGTGTAGTCCTCTTTCAGTTTCTCATACATATAATCCTCCACATTGGCTTCTGCTTGCGTATAGGTTTCGGTATAATCCGCCACATTGTAACCTAAGAATTTGCCTGGCTGATCACCTTCACCCGCAACAACTCTGTTGATGGAACCTAAAATAGAGGCTTTTGAAGAGGTGGTAGTCCCAGACGCCGGAAGCGTGACAGAGGAGTTCTCCACCAGGACATTCGTGGCCAAAATCTTGCCACCTCCTGATGAGGAAGATGTTGCTGCCACCACTCTTCCCGTCGATAACGCGGAGGTGTAAGAGGTGGAGGTGTTCTTGATAATATTGCGCGAATTACGGTCAACCGCCGTTCCCGAAGACGTTCCCTGGTTCTGGCCACCGGAAGAGCCCGTGGACAGAGTGGCGGAAGCCTGCTGCTGGACCTGTCCATCATGCTGTGTGTACGGCTGTCCAACACCGGACGAGTTATTGGTGTTGGCAGCGGCATTTCTGAGTCTTCCCATCGAGCCCATATTCTTGGCGTCAGAGCCCATATTCATTCCCAGCATATCCAAATTCAGGTTATTGTTGGCCAGCACGCCCGACGTCAAGTTCGCCGAGTTGGTAAGCACCACACCCGATGTGTTCGTAAGCTGCACATTATTGCCCGGATTGATGGTGGTGACATTGCCGGTGAGCCTACCACCTCCTGTGCCTGTGACACCTGTGCGGCCGGGACGGCCAAGAGTACCTGTACTACCGTTGCCTGGATTGGTGATGGTGGGATTGCCACCGCCACCCAGCAATCCGCCACCAGTACCAGTGCCACCACCCAACACGCCACCGGTACCCGTGCCGTGGGTACCGCCTAACACGTCACCCAAATGGCCTCCTGGTGTAAGCCGGTCGTGAATGTTGGCAACACCGGCCTCGTGTTGAATCTTGTCGTTCAAGGCCTCTATACGAGCATTGGTGAATGCGGTAAAATCTCCCGCATGAATAGTTCCTTCCCCTCTTCCCGTGCTGGTACTGGCCCTGTGGGAGGCATACACCTTGTCCCAATTCTGGCTGGTAAGCTCATAGTCGGTGCGAGTGGACACCTGCTGTGTCGCCATCATAGCGTCTATGGCACCTTGGGCTTTGTCTATATCTACAAGAATGAACCGCAACATATAGGGAGTACCCTTTTCAAGATATTCATATCGCGGGAAGTCCACTGAAATAGTAGGCAAACCATTGTTGGAAGAATAGGAGAAATTCATACAACGCTCCGCATTTTGGTTAAGACCACCATAACCCTTGATAATATAGCATTGCATCTCCTTTCCGATATTTTTAAGATGACTTTGGTCGAAAAGCTCTGGACGTGCCCGGGCGAGGAATAAAGTCACATCTGGAACCTCTCCTCTGGGCACCGAAGGATCGCCATTGTATGGCCAAGAATAGATTACTTGGTTGTAGAGATTCGACGGCAAAGAGTCAATATTAAAGTATATAGTCGTATCCTGACGGAAAACGTGGATGGCGCTGTCCTTGTCGCTGGCATACTTGGGATTGTACCAACCCCACTTTCCAAACGACGGGAAAGTTGTCTTGGCCACGAAATTATTCTCGTGGTCATACACCGTGTCTCTCAAATTTTTGTTTTTCGTGTCAAATGCTGTTCTGTATTCGAAAGCGCGAGCAGCGAAATGCCATTCCTGCAGAGCCTTCTCTTCAAAACCACCATCCTTATTTTCAAAGGTCTGTATAAGATTGTCTTTGGGATAGGTTTCTATCTTGAAATCCGCTTTAGTTCTGGGTTCCCAACTGACACCACCATTCTTGGACACTTTGTAATAACAGAGATCTTTCTCCATCACAAAGATGAACTTGCGGGAATCTTCACTTTTGCCATCGGCAGTGGGAGTCACCAACGTGATTTCCTGGTTCCACGGCATATTGGAGACGATGACGCCGCCACCAATAGGCGACACTTCGTTACCACCCTTCAAGGCCGCTGACGTTTCTTTATAGCCAGGGCTTACACTCTCGAAGAAATTGACATTGGCCAACGGATCGCCGGCTCCCGGCACACAGACGTGGCCCACGCGGAAATCGACACTGGTGTTGATGGAGACCAGGCCATTGAGCAGGGAGGCCTTGAGTCTCAGCAATCCGAATGCCCACGACGGGTTAGGACCGCCGCCCTTGAGCAGGGCGCCGATACCCAGACTGCACAGTTCCAGTTTGCCCTTCCAGAACCCGAGGTTGATGCTCAGACCGGCCGAGCCTTTCAGCATTGCATACAACTGGCCCATCGCGTAGAAGTCGTTCTTGCCCACGTGGTCGTAGCCCTCGCACGACTGTCCCTTGGTGTCAAGCAAGGCCACATCGAAACCGAAGGCTGCCATCACATCCACATAGAGGAACAACTCGTACTTGATGCGGGACTTATAGGTCATACCCATCGCGAAACCGCCGGCATTGGCAAACGTGGGCGAGTTCTTGTATTGGTTCTCCAAACTTTGTCCTTGACTCTGCACCGTGGAGGTGGTGCTGCTGTTGACCTGCTTGCCAGAAGAGCCTCCAAAGAAGAACTCGTGCACCTCGGGATCCAATTCCGGCAGATGGTATTCGAAACTGTTACCCGTAAGGAAATAGAAGGTGAAATCGGTTCGGGTTTCAAACACCACCAGGTTGGCCCACATACTGAACTCCACACGTTCGCCCTTCGTAGGCTTTCCGATGCAGAAATACCATTCAGCACCCGGTTTTTTCCCTAAACTGTTGCCTTTCTTGTATGATTTCACTTCAAACTCGATTGGCAGTGCAAAACTTATGCCAGCCCCAATGCCATTATCGGGTTTGTAGTTGGTTGTGTCTCCTCCATAAGTATGAGGATCGGCCGCTTTTGCAGCGGTGGAGTCAATGGCCACCACATTGGTCAAAGGATTAAACGTACAGGTAACATCTTTATACACGTCGTCACCTATACATTTCAGATCATCTTTAACACCATCCAGGGCTTTGGTTATGCCGGAATTCTTCAGCAAATCGGAAAGGTCGATACCTCCCTTGACACAGAGTGCGAACTTGAAGTAGTGATAGTCATTTGTCTGCTCGTAACCCAGCAAAGCGCGCGCCTTGATCAGCGTGTTGCTGTTCTTTGCTTCAGCGGGCTGAGCCGGGTCATCGCCCGTCGGGGAAGTGAGAATATACGTGGAAACATCTATCAGGATGCCGCTGAACTTGCCCTGCGAGACGCGGAGCGTGAGGATGCCGTCGGCATTCATCAGTTTCTTATTGGCGAGGGCAAGACTGAGACCTGCCTTGGCCACCCAGCTGTCCTTCTCGGGTATGAACTCACATTGGGAGAGGCTGCCCGAAACCATCTTGGAGGCCAAGGAGCCACCGTCCTGACCTGAGATGAGGTTGTGGGCTTTGGCATTGGCTAACGTGGCGCCTGGCTTCACGGTCATATTATAGGCGAACCCGCCACCGAAGCCTGTGAAGACAACGGGCGGCACAGGGATTTCAAATCCGGAGGCTGCACCTTGGAACATCCACCACTTGAATTCCGAATCGTTTTTCTTAACCGTGCCGAAGGCGGCGGCCATCGCAATCTCAAGTTTATCCATTATCGTGATATCCAACGTGCCGAACATACCTTCGCCGAAGGTCGGGTCGGGGTTCTCGTTGCCAATCCATACCAACTTGCCCTTCAGCTTGAACACGGAGAAGCAGTCGGTTTCGATGGTGACCGAATCGACAGAACCTCCAATGTCATCCTTGCTGAAATCCCAAGTCTTGTAGTCTATCTTACCCCACACCTTGAAGCCGCAACCGGCATCCAGAGAGAAGGCGTCAGACTTGCCTTCTCCCCCGCTGCCATCCTTAGGCCCGGTCTTGAAGCCGACCTTGATGGCCGTGGCGAAGCCGAGTTTCACCTTGGTGCCATCCAATCCATACACGGGCTTGATGGTTTGCACCGAGAAGGTGAACCCGCCGATAGAGCCGGAAAAGACATCACCATTGCTGGCGTTGCTGGTGAGGTAGTGCTGCGGCGAGGCCTTTGACCAGTCGCCCATATAGAACCAGAGGTTGCTGTCGCCGATGCGCTTCACATTGGTATCCTTGGCATTCTTGAAATTACGTAATGTGAAATTCTCAAACTTCACCATCGAGAAGTTGATGGGTAACTTGAGTTTAGAGAAATCGATATTGATTTTACCGTTGAGTTTCAGGTCAATTGACGTTTGCGGATGGGCGCTGTCAGCAGCAGTGGCCTCGTATTTGTGCCTGAGTTTGAAATAAGAATTCTGGATGTCGAGTTTGGCTAACCAGAGGTCGAAGCCGAGGGTGTCCTTTTTGCGGGTACTCACACCGAAGGTGAGGCTGTCAGTGGCGATGGTGCAGTTGTAGCCGATACGGCCGGTCATCAGCGGCACCTGGGCAGTACCCACGATGTAACCCTTGTTGAACTTGCCCTTGAGCACCTTCACCCCTATAGTGTCAATGGAGAAGGCCCAGCTGCCGGCATCTTTGGTGGAGGCGTCCACAATGTTGATGCCCTGGATATCGGTGGTGAATCCCTCCCCGTCAATGATGGTGTTGGCGATGCGGAAGCCGAGACACTGCTTGGTGAAAGCCACCTCAGAGGAGTCGCGGATCTCGCCGTTAGGCCCGTACGAGTACTGGTACATCGGCTTGGTGTTGGTGTCTCCGGCTCCGAACACGGTGCCGATTTTGTCGGACATCACAAAGCCCAGATCTTCCATAAAGAAGCCCTGCCAGAGCGGTCCTTTGCCCGCGCTCGACTGATAGTCCTTGGGGAACTTGGCGGGGTTGCTCTTGGAGGAGTGGTCGTACCAGAGGTTACGGCCCGGCACAAAGGCCATATCGGGGAAGTCTTCCAATGCGAACGGGTCGATGGATATGCGGGCCATCCAGTCACTCCAGTCTTGGATGATGATGAGGGCGCCGGCCTTCACCGGGAGGCCCTTTTGAGGAATGCCCGTCTTGGGATTGAGGGCCAACACGCCCCTGTTGTCGTGGTGTAGCGCGTCGGCGGAGGTGAGGTCAAACTGGAACTCGAGGTTCAACTGGTCGAAACCGGAATTCTTGTCATCGGTCTTGGTGCGGAAGGAGATGACCGTGCCATCGTCCTTCTTGCCCAATTTGCTGGCTCTCTTGAGCGTCATATTGTAACCGTCGCTGATTTCCATCACAATATCCTTGGCCAAATACATATCAATGCCCTCGTTGAAGCCCGCAAAGAAGGCGTCGGGCTTCATACAGATATTGGTGGCAATCATCGGGATGTAGATATTGTCCTCCTGGCTATAGAAGAGCGTGAAGAGGTTCATCAGTGCCGTCTTGGGCGACAGGTACATATTGTTGATGGAGAGAATGACGTTACAGCCGTCGTCAGGGAGGTAGAAGTCTTGCGAGTTGACCTTCAGCGGCAGGAAGAAGGCCGGGCTTTCGCCAGCGTCGCCGGCACCTATCAAGCCACCAATCGACATATAGGATGGCTTGTTGAAATAGTTGACGTACTTCTGCACATCCTCGTTGTCATCAACCTCCTTGTAGATAGAATTAATCTTGCTCTCCGTCCAGTCGCCAATCTTGCCTCCGAAATCCATCGGCAACAGAGCGGTGGAGTCGGCAGCGATGGTCTTGGCACAGCCGGTGAAGATTTCGTGATCTTTGTTGAAGAGGATGGAGTCGAGCTGCACCTTGATACGGGTGTTCATCGCGAAGGGGCTCCAAACGATGTAGCCTTTGCCGTAATAGCTCTTCCGCAAAGTCACTTTCTTGGTCTTCCGGTCCTTAATGGAGTCTGTTTTCTCTTTCACCTCCTGGAAGACGACCTTGAATCCGTTCATCGTCAACTCCATACCCTTGATGTCATTGATATTCTTGGGTCGGAGCGTATCTTTCTTGTTGAGTTTGGACCAGCTCTCCGAGGGGCAGAAGGCCGACGGGTCGTTGTCGGCGGATAACTCCTCGGTCTCCACAATCTTGAAGGCCGCGGTCCAGGAACGTCCCTTGTTGGGGATGATATAGGGGTCGTCGGTAGGATTTGCCTGCTTGATACGGGTTTCGACAAAGGCCACATACTGGCTGCCCACTTTCAGGGAGTCCTTGATGGCATCGTCGATGTACTCGTTGTCGGTGAGGCCCTTGTAGAAAAGCAAAGTGTCTCTCACCTTTGAGGGAAGTGTTCCCTTCTTCAGTTTGGCAATCAGCAGATTGTAGGTCACCGAGTCGCGGTCAAGCACATTATCGGCCCGTGTCCACGTGAACTTGAAGGAGCTGTTGATGAACACCTCCTCAATCTCGGTCTCGCCAGCGCCATATTCGCCAGTCCGGCCACGCATATCCACTGGGTAGGTGAGCTGTGCCAAATCGACGGTCTCGAGCATCGCGCTGTCGTATCCCCACTGGAACAGCTCGTTGGAATAGAAGAACTCCGTGCCTTCCATAATGGTGACCTTGGAATACTTGTTTGTGGTGGTGTTTCCGTTTTCGATAACCGTCTCTGTGTATTCTGTTGTTCTTCTATATTTATAATGGCTGGCGGCCTCGAGCACGAGGAAGTACTTGCTGCCGTGGTCAAGCACCGAATCCCACTTTTCCGGCAGCTCCATAAAGGCAACATTATCTACGCCAAAACCATTGGTTTTCTCTATCCTGTAACTTTTCAATGGCGGGCGGGTAGTGGAGAAGGAGACGTCACCTCCGATATACTCGTACAAATTCACTCTGTACTCCACCTTCGTCAAGGAGTCGCCGCGCATCGGCAGCCACGACACCTTGAGCTTGTTCTTGTCATTGAGTCTGTAATAGAGCCCATCGATGAGGGAGAGGGAATTTTGGGGGCGGTTGGCGTTCTCGGAGGGGAACTTGCCCACCAAGACGTCGGCGGCGTCATCGTCCACCACCGGCATTACAAGATAGGGGTCGCGCAGGGAAGCCAGCACGTCGGCCTTGTTATCCGACAGGGTGGAGTCGAGTGTCCGTCCATTGGAGCCTGGGGGCAATATTCCCGGGATAGAGCCGGATGCGGACTGGCCCCAATTGAAGGCTATAATCTGGCTCTTGCCCTCATTGCCCAACTGGAATATCATATTTTGGTTTTTAGGCACGGCCTGTACCATCGCGGCATACGTGTGCCCCCGTTGGAACGGGGTGGCGTTCAAGTCCTTCAGCGTGTCGATAATGCAGGTGGTGCGGGAACCCGCGTTGACTGTATAAATAGTTCTGTTGTGGTCAACGGCGTCATACACAGATTGCTGCGGCATAACCTCAACCAGCTTGAGAATATAGTTGACATTGGAGTTGGTGATGCAGTTGGAGACCACCCCTTGCCAAGAGAAGACCACCTGGCGGGAGGGCGTGAGCACCGTATAGTCGCTGTTGGAGCGGCTGTCGGAACCGCTGGAAGCGTCGAAGTTGGAGTTGCTGCCTGACTGGTCGGCCATCGGGTTGATTACGTTGATGTTGCCGCCACTCTGCCCGATGATGGGAGAGGTGAACTCCGGCGCGGAGCCGGAGTAGCAGATGGTGAAGTAGCAGCACCCTTCGGGACCGGCCTCCACCGGCGCGGGCACCGAACCTGCGTGATCCCAATAGTAAGTCTTGATACAGATCTGGTAATTGCCCTCCGGCAGCAGCAAGGCGTCCTGCCAGCTGATGCCGCTCATCTGGATGTCACGCCCGTTGATATGGGACATCAACATCCGGAAGTCTTGCATCGTGATGACGCGCGTCTCGTTGGCACCCAAGGTCAGCGGCTGCGGCGGCGCCATATTGCCGGGCGACTGCAGGAAGAAGCTGCCGCCCGTGGCCGAAAAGTCGCAACTCACCCGGAAGCTCACGTATATCTGACGAGCCTCGGGGCCCGTATTGGTCATTATGACGTTGAAATACTGGGTGGGGTCCTCCACGTAACTCAGCCCCGACGAAGGAAACATTTGCACCTTCGGGGTGATGGTAGTCGTGACTTGCGCCTGGGCCACTGTGGCCAGCATACAGGCGAATATGACGAACAATCGGACTATCGTTTTCATAATATTGGGATTTTGTGGTTAATTCTTGCTTTTTTCGGACATTTTGCGCAGCTTCTTGGTCAGCTTGTCCTCCTTCTTTTTGTCCACGCCCTCTTTCTTCTTGATGAGGACTTTCTGGAAAGTGTAGGCGTACGACAGCGTGAACCGGCAGTCTAATGCCGTCGCTATCTTCTGGCCAATGACGATATCCTCGCTGAAATTGCTCAGCGACAGGTACAGCGACGCCGTGTGCGCGCTGTTATAGTTGAACGAGCTTCCCAGGCAGTTGCTCACCGAGAAGTTGTTCTTGCCCTCCTTCACGATGTTGTAGCCTGCCGAGCCGTTATAATAGGCGCTCCAGTTGAGTTTCTCCTTGCTCATAATGTTGAAGTTCACCCCGTAGTGGAGTGTGTGGGAATTGTAGTTGTACCCCTCGCTCTGCGACATACTATAGTCGTAGCCTGTGTTCAGCGTCACCCGAACCGGGGTAAACGAGACGCTGTATCCCAAGCCGCCCGTCAGCGTCATCACGTCGCCGCTCGCGGCGTAGTACTGCTTGTTCAGATTCTGGTTCTGCACGAAGCTGAGATTCAGCGACAACGAGTGGTCATTATTTTTCTGGAACGTGAACATCGGCGAGATGGTCGCCGTGTGGGTGATGCGGTTCAGACGCACCGAGTCGGCCACGTGCGTTGTCCCGTCATACTGGTTCTGCTTAATGCCGTTGTACATCAAGCCCAGATGGAAATGGCTGCCCATCACACTGTTGGAATTCAGCGTGTAGGTAGCCACCTGGTTCGTGTACATCTGCTTCTTGTTCAAATTGTCGCGCTGGAGGTAGCCCACCAGTGTCAGGTTCGACTTGCCCTTGAACATCCTGAAGTTGGTGTTCACGCCGATACTGTGCGTGTTCTGGCTGAAGCTTGACGTACCCAAAGAGGCGTAGTCAGGCTGGATGATACGATACAATATGTTGGCGTTGAACACCTTGAAGTTGAAGTTCATTGCTGCGTCGCCCGCGAATCGGACAATGGACGAGCTTCGGACCCCGTACAGCCAGCTTAGGCGCTGGAAAGTCCTGTCCATTCGCTCGTTGATATGGAACAGACTGTCATTCAGATTATTCGTAAACAAACTCACACCAAGATTAGCCGTAAACGAGAACCAGTTGCGGATGGCGAAGCGGCCCGACAGGCCCAATGCCAGGTTCTCTTTCGCCAGCACCGTGTCGCGCCACTCCTCCGGCAGAGAACTCAGCTGGTCCTTTGCCTTGAAAATGGTAAGGTCAATGTAGTTGTTGGTGTTACCCACGCCGATCTTCGCACCTCCACCGAGACGGCGGTACTGGGGCGTGGTGTACTGAGGGATGTTCAGTCCCAGAAGCGAGTCTGTCAGGCGCTGGAAAGCGGAGCGGTCGTCCCACTGCTCGAGGCGAGTCTTACGGTTGATGATGCCTCCGAAGGCCGCTGCGCGCAACAGCTTCCCTTGGTACTCGGCACCCGCCCCGATGAACGTCAGTCCTGAGTAGGTGTAGTTCGACAAGTGCATACTGCTCACCCCAAGGTGGAAACGCCAGCTCTTCCACGTCGGCGTCATTCCCAGCGTGATGTGCGGCATCTTGGGATAGCTGAACTGTGTGCTGTTGTTGACGAAGTAGAAGGATATCGGGAGGTTAAAACTGTAAATGTTGAAGTTCAGGCTCCCGTACAGCGAGTAGGAGAACGGTGTAGAGTAATAGGTGCTGATGTTGTTGTGGGAGATACCCAACGAGGCCCCCACGTTGCCCGAAAGCGTCAGGGGATCCGACTTCTTTATATCGCTGATGCGCTCCCGTATTCGCTGGGCCTCCGCTGGCAAAACCGACGCCAGCAGCAACGCATTCATAACAAGCATTATGGAAAAAAAGCGGCGGGACAACATCCAGCTTCTCCTCGCGATTTTCCGTGTGGTTGTACTAAAAATACTCATCTGTGAAAATGTAAAAATTATCCTATAACTCTTGCCTTTTCCTTGTTAAACAATAATTTGCCTCTACCCTACTATCCACCATTTTACGCTGCAAAGATATTAAAAACTTTTTCATATTCCTTACCCCAAATCAATCATAAAAAAATCAAAACACTGATTATCAATGTTTTGATTTAAAAAATTGAGTAATAATACTTATGTTAATGGCTAACTCTACGGAACCCCGCACAAGGCGAAGCCGCAGTGTGGGGGTCAACGCACAAGCGACGAAGGAGCGTAGTGTAGGGTGAAAACGCAAGGCGAAGCCGTGAGGAGCAGCCCCGCAAATCGCAAATCGGGAGATTCCGCTCAACGCCGCCGGTGGCGGCGGAATGGTGCGCCGCAAGCGGGGAGAAGAAAGGGAGATGGGCGGCGGGCTGGGGCGTGCCGTTGCCGGAGCCTTTTCCCTCGCCGCCCATCTCCCCCTGTTCCCTCCGGCGGCCCCCCACCATTCCGCTGCGAACGCAGTGAGCAGCGGAACCCCCTGCATTCTAGGCAGGACCTCAGCCGCTGCGAACGCAGTAGAGCCGTCACATTGTGGCGGCTCTACGACGATGACCCCACATTGTGGCGGCTCTACCTCGGCGGATATCCTCACACACCTCGCACCTTGCAAATCCCCCACGTCCCGCCAGGGACGGAAGCTTGGTAGGACGATGCGGCACACCACGCACCGAAACGTCCCGCAGGGACGACACATTGTCTGTTATCCCTGCAGGACACGGATGTGAGAGGATACAGTCAGTAGCATCTCTCCGAGATGCCGGTGGCGGGCAGGCATTCCCGATCACCACACTGCGTATGGTGTTAATTGCACTCCGTGCGTGCCGCCTCTCCGAGGCTGTATAAGACTCCGGTCGTACCTCATACATCGTATCATAGACTTAAGACTTGAGACTGAAGACTTGAAACTTTAGACCATAGACCTTTTTCGTAAGTCGCAAGTCGCAAATCGCAAATCGTACCTCGCAAATCGCTTCTTATTTCAGATCCTACAAATTAGCTTTCGCCTCCTGCGAGGGCAGCGAGCGCTGGCCCTTGCCGAGGTACAGCACTATGTAGTAACTGGCCTTGTCGCCGCTGTTCAGACTGTAGTCCGTGAACGTCGTCGTGCCCTTCTCAAAACGCTGGTAGGCCTTGTACTCGGAACCGTTCACCGAGCGGAAGATCAAGCCGTAATGGGAATGGCGGCCCATATAGTCGTACGACCACTTCAGATTGACCGCATTGTTCTTCTTGTCCGCGGTGGCCGCCAGCTGGATGGGGATGTCCACCACACGCGCCTCGCGCACAAACGCGTTCGCATACCCCGAACGGCCCGACGTGTTGTGGAAGTCGTCCACCGCCTCGATGCAGTACTGGTACATCTCCGACGAGGGCGTCGGG
>JAEEGL014070795.1_pt1 | contig 14038 bp, 12 predicted proteins | sample 9134231 | NCBI WGS metagenome assembly JAEEGL01 (sample SAMN16246548, study PRJNA631951) | gut metagenome | biome: gut microbiome; feature: rumen; material: fiber-attached | host: Bos | place: Iran: Karaj | collected 2018-10
GTAGATCTTCAGTGCCTCTATGTACTCTTCCACATCTCCGCAATACTCTATGCCGCTGTCGGTATCAAGTGCTTCTATTGACCTGACTGCCTCGTGGCAGTGCGCCTCATCTTTGCTTGCAACTCCCGACACCTCATGTATCGTTCAAGCCGGGATATACTTGAGCATCATCTCTTCCATATCCGCAAGCTTTACGGGCTTCGTCAGATAATCAGAAAATCCCTCGCTTAGCATCTGCCCCTTTGCTCCGGAAAGTACATTTGCCGTAAGACAGACGATAGGCGTATGCTTCAGCTTTTCGGGATAGCGTCTTTGAAGTTCATGAAGTGTCTCCACTCCGTCCATATTCGGCATCCTCTGATCCAGAAAGACCATATCATACGAATTTGTTCCAAACAGTGAGATACAGCGCTCTCCCGATTCCGCAGTATCGATACTGAGGCCGTTTCCTTTAAGCAGGCCGCATATGACCTGCAGGTTCATGGGAGTATCATCCACTATCATGATAGCGGCATCAGGAGCGGTAAATGACGGTCCTTTATGACCTGACGCACCACCTCCGCACATCTCATCGATATTCACTGCCCCTATGGGCGTGTTGTCATCAAATCCCTGTCTTATACTGAAGAAAAATCTGGAGCCTTTTTCATATTCGCTCTCAACCTTTACTTCGCTTCCCATAAGAGAAAGAAGTCTCTGCGTTATCGCAAGTCCGAGACCGGAACCCTCGATATTACGTGTCCTCTCCATATCAAGTCTGTCAAAAGCCGAGTACAGCTTGTCCATCTCATCTGCTTTGATCCCTATGCCGGTATCCGTAACGGCATACTCCATCGTGCACTCTTTCTCACCCTGATACAGCATCTTCACGGTAAGCCTTACCTCACCCTCTTCGGTGTACTTTACGGCATTTGTCAGAAGATTTGTGATCACCTGTCTTATCTTCTGCATATCACCCGTTAGAGTCGCAGGAAGGGCATCGTCCACCTCAAATATCAGCTTGAGTCCCTTTTCTTCCGCCCTCGTGCTGATCATCAGATGCAGATCGCAGAGCAGCTCCTTAAGCGAATACTCATGCACATCCAGCTCCATACGGCCGGCTTCTATCTTGGAGAAATCGAGGATATCGTTTATTATCCCTATCAGGCTTTCACCCGCCTTTTCGATATTGTCGGAATACTGCAGTATCTTCTCATCGGTACTCTCGCGCTGTATCATCTCGTTCATACCGATGATCGCTGTGATCGGTGTTCTTATCTCATGTGACATATTTGAGACAAAATCCGTCTTGAGGTGGTCGGCAAGTCTTGTACGTCTCAGGTCCCTTATGATGAAGACCATGATTATCACCACTATGAGCAGTGTCAGCATCAGAAACAGCCAGAGGTTGTCTCTTATCATATCCGATATGGTATAGGTATAAAGCCTGTTGGCATACTCGTATGCTATCTCTCTTGAGTACTCAGGTCCCAGCACTTTGATACCGCGGTTTAAAAGCTTGAGCAGGCCCTCGTCTCCGATCTTCACACCAAAGCATCTGTCATCCGTCTGGCTCAGCTGCTGCAGATGCAGCCCTCTGTAACGGCTGTTCTTCAGTATCTCATTTGCCCTCAGACCGTTCAGTGTAGTAGCACCCACATCATCCTTCAGCACCGCCATAAGACACGCGTCTATGTCCGGGTAATAAACGATCTGCGCATCCGGGAACTGATTGCGTACATAGTAATACTGCATGCGGTTGTTTTCATTTACCGCAAATGTACTTATATCACCTTCGCTGTATTTTCCGTTAAAAACCAGATCCGTTGAAGCAGAGACTACGGAGGATGACTGATATATACCGTTTTCTTCGGAGTAATAAAGTCCGCCGCCCACCGGGAATCCCGCATCTATCTTTTCGTCACGGATATCGGCTATCATGTCGTCGTAATTGTCATATCCCGTATACTTTACATTGATACCCGGCACCGAAAGCTCCTCAAACATCCTTGGTATTATATCCTTGATGATACCGGTCACGTTCCCGTTATCATCCGTAGCACTGTAAGGAAGATAATTGTTCAGATATCCTATGCTGAGCTCGCTGTTTTGATCCAGCCACTCCCGCTCGGCGGCCGAGAACGCATGGCTTGATACGCTGTAAGGATAATATTTGCTCTTCAGATTGCCGACGTAGTTCGGCTCTTCCAGCAAAAGCTGAGCCTGTGCCGCATCCAGTTCCTCCAGCAGATCAGGACGGGCGATGCTTACACACATGTAATAATCAGAACTTCCGAAGGTACAGATGACCTCCGCATGTTCACGTCCGTAGGCTCCGTCACCTTCGGCCGCAAGCACCTCTATTTCTTCCGAATCAAACGCATCAAAAAGCGATTCATAGTCATCATACTGAGTGACGTTTGCTTCTATTGAATGGGATACGAGAAATTCATCCAGCACATCGGCTATTGCGCTTTTTAATACACCTATCTTTTTACCTGAAAGGGATGAAAGAGAAGAAGTGATGGTAACGTCTTCATCATGTTTTACGAGTGAATAGCTTTCGTTCCCCATGGGATCCACGGGATAGCCTATGATATCTATTCGGTCATCACGTTTGGCAAGACCTGCCAGAAGGTCTATATCTCCGGACAGCAGCATGTCGTAGAGCTCGCTGAAGCCGCCATATACGTATTCATAATTCCAGCCCGTATATTCGGAGAGCTTGCGATAGTACTCATAAGCATATCCGGTCTTGACCGCATCAGGAGAAGCGCCCTCTTCAAAGACCTCGTTTTCATAGTATCCGACTCTTACTGTCTGGACATCGCTGCCTTCAGCGTATGTACGTACGGGGCAGACAGCCAGAGTGAGAAGGACCGCAGCTATGGATATGCAAAGACATCTTAGCTTTATCGTCATAATCGCCTTTTTATCATGCCGCCTTATCGGAAGCCATACTCTGCAGATATGTGTTCAGTCTCAGTTTCACATTTTCCTGAATGCTCCTGAAGAAGAACTGATAGTCATAGATATGATAAGCCCCTTCGGGAAGCAGTTCCAGATATGCGGGATAGTCCGCCGCATCGATGTCCGTAACCTTGAGTACACCCCGTTCCTTATCTATGTAGCAGCCGCAAAGTCCCTTTACTTCATTTAAGATCTCGCCGCTGTAGTCAACAAAGCATGCTCCCGGGTTTAACGACTTATCGGCTGGTGTATTATCATTCTTCCAGCTCAGGGGATTTATAGATATGCCTTTGACATTTTCAGGATGTACAAAGGTTCCCTTCACTTCCGGAGCCTCACAGTCAAAGCTTATCACTACGCCGAGATCGTCGGCAGATGAAGCAGGTTTTATCTGCGGGTATTTCCTTACCATCTCCTCGGTATATGGCCAGCCCAGTGCATATACCGCCACCAGTCTGTCGCTTAAGTCCTCATCATCAAAATACTCCTCAAGCAGGCGGTAGCACATATCTGCTCCCTGCGAGAAACCTGCCAGTATGATGGGACGTCCTTTATTTTCATGTTTCAGATAGTATTTGAAGGCTGCAGAAATATCGGTGTATGCCAGCTGCATATACGGCTCCCGTTCTTTGCTGCCGATGCTGTACACCTTCATGGCTGCCTGACGGTAGTAGGGTGCGTACATCCTTGTACATCCTTCGTAGAGTCCCCTCTCCATGTTCAGTGCTCCCACAAAGGTCTGCTTTGTCTCTTCGTCATCTATAGACATGTTGAATTCATCTCTGTTATCAACTGTAGGACAGATAAGGAAAAGATCTGCTTCCTTGCCTTCGCCCTCGGCGAAATATGCCCAGTTCTCTTTCACGGAATAATCGGTTACAGGACCGCTCCGTCCGGCACAGCCTGCAAGCAGCATCAGACATGCAAGAATAAGCGATACTGTAAGCATCAGCCTGATCGATTTTTTCCCCATAGCCTTCATCCTTTCATTTGTTAGATTTCCGCTATATCACAAAATACTCCGGTGCAGTCTATTATACAATTAAACGGCATTCAGTGTCGACCGGCGAGCCACGCAACAGAAAAACAGAAGAACCAGGCCTAATGCCTGATCCTTCTGTTTTTATCGTGCGGAGGAAGGGGCGCTGGACAGCCGGTGGCTGTCCGCTTAGCGCCGACCGACGAGCCGCCCTGCGACGAGGAGACATTGAACCGCGTGCGATAGCATGCGTTCAGGCTCTTATGTTCGAATTGCGGAGGAAGGGGCGCTGGACAGCCGGTGGCTGTCCGCTTAGCGCCGACCGACGAGCCGCCCTGCGGCGAGGAGACCTTGAACCCAGGGTTCAAGTGTCTCCTCGGCGCAGAAAATCAGAAAGACCAGGCTTGATGCCTGGTCCTTCTGATTTTATCGTGCGGAGGAAGGGACTTGAACCCTCACGACATTACTGCCACTAGATCCTTAGTCTAGCTCGTCTGCCAATTCCGACACCTCCGCAAGTACCAATATGTACTTACGTCTTTTTACGACGCAAGTGATATATTAACACCTGATGACTGGAGTGTCAACGGAAATATTCCGTCTTTATCTCACTCCGTCGTACAGTACTCGTGCTCACCCCGTGCATGCCCTTCAGACTCCCTGTTCTTAAGCATTTCTTCCATAGTATGCCAGCCGAGCACGGCGCATTTCACCCTCGCCGGCATATGAGAAATATCCTTAAGGGCTGCTGCTTCGTCAAGATCATCCAGATCATCCTCAGTGGCTTTGCCGTGTATCATTCCCATGAACTTCCCGCACAGTTCCAAAGCTCTTTCCTTGGACTCCCCTATGATCATGTCTAGCATTATGTCAACCGATGCCTGTGATATCGCACATCCCGATCCACTGAAGGCACCGTCCTCTATGATCCCGTCTTCTCCTACCTTCAGCTCCAGATAAATATCATCTCCGCAGGTGGGATTCTTACCCTCAAGCCTTATGGTAGCGCCCGATATGTTTCCTCTGTGGGATGGCCTCAGATTGTGCTCATTCAGTATTTCTCCGTATATCGACTCAAGCCCCATAGCCCATTATTCCCCTTACTTTTTTGACAGACTCTATGAACCTGTCTATGTCTTCATCATCATTATAGAGATAGAGCGAAGCCCTTGCAGTATTCCCCACTTTCAGGTATTCCATGAGTGGCTGGGCACAATGATGTCCCGCTCTTATGTTAACCTTATCCGCATCCAGTATCGAAGAGATATCGTGAGGATGTACTCCGTCTATGGTAAAAGCCGTGATACCGGAATGATTTGCCGGATCTTTTGAACCGTAGACATGCATGTACGGCAGTTTTGAAAACTCCTCAAAGATCCTCGCGGTAAGTCTGTCCTCTGTCTCTCTTATATAGTCAAATCCGACTCCCTGCAGATATTCGATGGCTGCCTTCAGACCATACGCCCCTGCAGGATTCACCGTACCTGCCTCAAATTTGTGCGGAAGCTCTGCCCATGTGGCTCCGTCGAGCTTCACATACTCTATCATCTCTCCGCCGGTAAGGAAAGGCGGCATAGCCTCAAGCAGCTCTCTCCTGCCGTAGCATACTCCGATACCGAAGGGGGCCATGAGTTTGTGTCCGGAGAAAGCAAGAAAATCAGCGCCAAGCTCCCTCACATCCACCTTCATATGCGGAACTGACTGAGCGCCGTCAACGACTATCACTCCTTTGTTCCTGTGGACCCTGTCTGCGAGTTCCTTCACCGGATTCACGCACCCGAACACATTCGAAACATGCGTTATAGCTATCAGTTTGCACCTTTCAGTGATCTTCCTGTCGAGCTCTTCCCTGCTGAAGATGCCGTCCATGTCCGGCTCAAGATAAATAAGCTTTGCTCCTGTCTTCTCTGCTACCATCTGCCAGGGAAGCATATTGGAGTGATGTTCCATAACTGTCGTTACTATCTCATCGCCTTCATGCAGAAAGTTCAGTCCGTAACTGTAAGCCACGAGATTCAGCGACTCCGTGGCGTTTCTTGTAAATATGATCTCTGCTTCATCCGCAGCATTGATAAAGTCCCTTACACATATCCTTGCTTCCTCATATGCATCCGTAGCTGCAATGGAGAGCTCGTACAGTCCTCTGAGCGGGTTGGCGTTCATGGTCTCATAGAAGCGCTTCTGTGCTTCTATCACCTGCGCAGGTCTCTGTGCCGTGGCAGCCGAGTCCAGATAAACGCAGGGAACATTATCAAAGATCGGAAAGTCTTTCTTAAATCTGTTTTCCGTCATCTGAACGCCTCCTCCATGTAATACTGTATACGTCCGTGTGTATGCTCATCCTTTATCAGGTTTCTCACGTAATTAAGCTTTGCCTTTGTCATAAGAAGCTCCGCCTCCTGCTTTGACAGGCCTCTCGACTGCATATAGAAAAGGATATCGGAAGAAAGCCTGCCGATGGAGGCTCCGTGTGTACCCTCCACATCCTCCTCATCACAAAGAATAACAGGCAGTGTTTTATTAACAACTCCTTCTGAAAGAAGCAGGACATCCTCCAGCTCATTTCCCGAAGCTCCCCTCGCTCCGTGTATCAGGTCTATGGTGCCTCTGAAATTCTTCCTGGCTTCATCCCTCAGTGCACCCTTTACCTGCAGCTCGGATCCTGTCTTCCTGCCGTGATGCGCTATATGGTAATTCATATCAAGCTCCTGCTTCCCCAGGCAGAGATATCCCATATCTCCGTTAAAGCTTGCCTTATACCCTGCAAGATCTGCCGCCACACCGATATAATTGCGTCCTCCTCCGAGACACATCTGGGTGAGGTCAAAGCTTCCTCCGTCCTCTACCGTCACTCCGATATCATCCAGACACAGATATGACAATCCGAGCAGATTGACTTTCACCAGGTGTACCCTGGCGTTTTTCGATACGCGCACCTTTGTCTGCACACCGAAGAAGCCCTTTGCGTCCTTCTTCGTGGATGAGTAATCCATTATGACGGTGATCGCACTTCCTTCTTCCGCCAGTATCTCCACCCTGTCGGCATTGGAATCTCCGTTTTCCATCAGGTAGCGTATATTAACGGGCTCTGCCACCTGTCTGTCCTTCCTTGCATGTACCATGAGCACATCTGCACTGGAGCGTGCGAAAAAGCTGTCAGCTTCCTCTCCCATACCGCATCTGATGGATCTGATATCTACAGCATCCTTGAGATCGCAGCCTCCGCAGTCCTTGCATGACTCGTTGCCGATTATCACTCCGGCCGGTATCTTCTCCACTACGGATCTGCCGCTTCCGTTGAGTATCACGCTCTCTTCGACCACTGCATCGTTTATCTTCAGGGCGTTCCATGTAGGCTTTTGCAATGTGTTTATCCGCATCATCCTATCGCCCCCTTCATCTCAAGCTGTATGAGATTGTTCATCTCGACCGCATACTCCAGAGGCAGTTCCTTTGACACATTGTCGGCAAAGCCTGACACTATCATTGCCTTGGCGTCTTCCTCCGATATCCCGCGGCTCATCAGATAAAAGACCGCATCATCAGAGATACGTCCTATCTTGGCCTCATGTCCCACATCGGCTTCATTGGTCCTTATATCCATGGCAGGTATCGTATCCGATCTTGAGATATCATCGAGCATCAAAGAAGCACAGGATACCGAAGCCTTGGCATCCTTTGCCTTTTCCTTTATAGTCAGCGCGCTTCGGAAAGTACTCTCTCCGCCGCTCTTTGATATGGATTTCGTATTTATGAAAGAAGACGTACGCTCACCGGTATGGACTATCTTTGCTCCGGTGTCGAGATTCTGGCCGGCTCCCGCAAAGGTGATACCCGTGAACTCGCAGTGTGAATCATTCCCCTTCAGTATGGTCATGGGATACAGGTAAGACACGTGCGAGCCGAAAGAGCCGGATACCCATTCCATGGTCGCTCCCTCTTCGCATATGGCTCTCTTGGTATTGAGGTTGTACATGTTCTTGGACCAGTTCTCTATGGTGGAGTAGCGAAGCCTTGCATTCTTTCCGACAAAGAGCTCCACACATCCGGCATGGAGGTTCGCGACATTGTACTTCGGCGCTGAGCATCCTTCTATGAAATGCAGGTCTGCATCCTCGGAAACAATTATCAGAGTATGCTCAAACTGTCCGGCCCCTGCGGCATTGAGTCTGAAGTAGGACTGGAGCGGTATATCCACCTTCACTCCGGGAGGCACATATACAAACGATCCGCCCGACCATACCGCACCGTGCAGTGCAGCGAACTTGTGATCCGTAGGCGGCACGAGCTTCATGAAATGTTCACGTACCATATCGGCGTACTCACCGGTAAGCGCCGACTCCATATCGGTATATATGACGCCCTGTTCAAGCACCTCTTCCCTGACATTGTGATACACAAGCTCCGAATCATACTGTGCACCCACACCGGCAAGGCTTGTACGCTCAGCCTCAGGTATGCCGAGCCTTTCAAAGGTATTCTTGATATCCTCGGGCACATCTTCCCATGTAGCCTGCATCCCGGTCTTGTGTCTTACATAAGTCACGATATCGTCCATATTGAGACCGGAAATATCCGGGCCCCAGTCAGGCACCTTGAGATCATTGTAGATCTGAAGGCTCTTCAGTCTGAAGTCCAGCATCCAGTCGGGATCATGCTTCTCCTTTGATATCTCGGTCACGATATCCGGAGTAAGCCCTTCCTTTACCCTGTAAAACTCCCCCTCTTTTTCCTCATAGCGGAAATCGTACAGGCTTCTGTCTATATCGTTTACTTCGCTTCTCTCTCTGTCCATTTCTCGAAACCGTTATCGTTTATCTCATCCACGAGAGCTGCATCACCGTCAGCGACTATCTCACCCTTTACAAGTACGTGAGTATAGTCCACATGAAGCGACTCAAGTATTTTCGTACTATGTGTTATTATAAGAAGAGCCCCATCTTCATGCTTCTGATACTCCTCTATGCCGGCAGACACGGTACGTACCGCATCGACATCGAGTCCCGAATCGGTCTCATCAAGTATCGCAAACTTCGGCTTGAGCATCAGCATCTGGAGTATCTCTGCCTTCTTCTTCTCACCGCCGGAGAATCCTACATTCAGATCCCTGTCCTTGTAGGCTTTATCAAAATCGAGTATTTCCATATCCGCAGCGAGCTCTTTGCGGTACTCCGAGAATTTTATCTTCTCACCCGTCTTCTGGGAGATCGCATTTCTTATGAAAGAAGATACCGTGATACCCGGTACCTCGAGCGGATTCTGAAATGACATGAACATTCCGGCCTTTGCCCGCTTGTCAGCTGTCTCTTCCTTTATGTCCAGTCCGTTGAAATAAATGCTACCACCCGTTATCTCATATGCCGGATTACCCATCAGGACATTGCCGAGCGTGGATTTTCCTGCTCCGTTCGGTCCCATAAGTACATGGGTCTCTCCCTTGCCTATATTGAGGTTTATGTTCTTAAGTATGGGATTGCCGTCCACAGCGACGGAAAGATCCCTTATCTCAAGCAGTGCCATACCGCATCTCCTTATTCAAAAACATGAAAAATCAGCAAAAGCTATACTACCATAAAATAAACAATATTGGAATGTAAAAGGGAAATGAACCTGAAAAAGAACTTAAGATCACCGTATGTATCCGGCAAGTTCCCCGAGGCAGCTCTCGAAATTCACACCGTACCAGCGCTTATCCGCGGCCTTCTCGGTCTCTTCTATACATCTGCCCACAAAATGAACGGCATGCTCCGAAGCCTCTGCCAGAGACTGATCCTCCAGGAGACATCCCGTGACCACTGAAGAAAAAATATCTCCCGTTCCGAGATACCTGCCGTTATGTTTTGTACCCTCGGCTTTTGCTATCTTCTCTTCCGCCCTGTCATATGACATTGCTCCCATCAGCGACTTACTGAAATGCACTCCGGTGATCACCACTCTGTCAGGTCCAAGATCGGAAAGTCTCTTAAGCATGTCCGTGATCTCATCCGGGTCAAAGGACTCCGGCTCTCTGTACGGTATGTCGAGCAGCAGACATGCTTCGGTCAGGTTTGGTATGATGACATCCGCTTTTTTTACGTAATCCCTCATATATCCGACGAAATCCGCCGGAAGTCCGGAATATAACACCCCGTCATCAGCCATTGCAGGGTCTATTATTATCACACTGTTATTATTCCTGAAACCATCAATAAAACAGGATATCTCCTCCACCTGCCTGGCAGAGCCCAGATATCCTGTGTATATTGCATCAAAGCTTATGTTATTCTTCTTGAACTCTTCTGAGATCGGCACGATCTGATCAGAGAGATCCAATGAGGTAAAACTCCTGAAGGCCGTATGTGTAGATAGAAGTGCCGTTGGGATAACAGCTGTTTCTACTCCAAGGCTTGCCAGGACCGGTATTGCTGCTGTCAGTGAGCATTTACCTACGCAGGAGATATCCTGCAGGGTGACGATGCGTTTCATGCTGCATCGATCACATGTGTATCAGTACGGTAGTTCCTACGGATACTGCATCGTAAAGAGCAGCTGCCGTAGATCTGGGAAGATTTACACAGCCATGCGATCCGTTCGTCTTGTATATATCTCCTCCGAAAGAGCCTCTCCATGAAGCATCATGTATACCGTAGTGTCCGGTGAAAGGCATCCAGTACTTTACGAATGCTTCATAGTCATCACCCTTCAGTGTCCTGTTCCTCTGCTTTGCATATATCTGATATGTGCCGTTGGGAGTATCGTGATGAGCTCTCGCATTTCCGCTTACAATATCAGATACTATTGTAGGCACTCCGTCCACATAGTATGTAAGCTTCTGATCTGAGATGTTGATATCTATGAAGGTCTGACCTGTCCTTATATTTGCAGGATTCTGCTCATTGGTCTCTTCGGTCTTTTCCTCTTCCTTGCCCTCGAGCTTCTCCTGTGCCTTCTTCTCGGCTTCCTTCTGCTCTTCTATGGCCTTTTCCTGCTTAGCCTTGAGCTCTTCCTGCTCAGCCTTTACCTTAGCCTCGCGCTCAGCCTGCTCCTTAGCCTGCCTTTCCATTGCTTCCTTTGCCTGCTGCTCCATCAGGGCTTTCTGCTGCAGAGCCGCATTCTGTACCTGCTGGACATTGGTATTGGTAACCGTAACAGATGGTATGTGTCCTGCATCATTTCTTCCGAGTGTGATGGCAGCAGTCAGATACTGTGCCTCCACGTCCTGATTCAGCTGTGAACATCCGGGTACGTCATATACAGATGCCAGAGTTGAGATGAAGCCTCTCACGGCTGCCGGATCTGCTGTATAGTTTCCTGCGATATCCTGTGCCAGAGTTCCGTCAGGATTCTTCTGAAGAAGGGATGTTACCGTTCCCTGATCCAGTACAAAACTCGTATTCGTGCCTGCCTGTGTGGGATATGCTCCGAAGTTATATACGATGGAAGCCACGTTCTGTGCATTCGCTTCCTTTGTAGGTGCAATAAGTGCCGTCAGGCAGATCAGAACTGCTGCAAAAGATACCAAAAACCTTTTCATTTCTCTCTCCCGGAATTAAATCTTACTTTATAACAAGAACGTTTCTATTATAGACTTACCTTAAAGCTTCAATCAACCACAAGATATTGGGTTGATCGGGGTAGATTTAACCATCGGAATATGTCATAGTATATTTGTGATGAGAATAAAAAGCGAAAATCTTGATATAAGGCAGATAGCCGAGAGCGGACAATGCTTCCGCATGAATATGACCGGAGAGGATTCCGCAAGGATAATTGCACACTCCAAGCTTCTGGACATAAAACTTGCAGGAAAAAATGCATTCGACCTCTCCTGCAGTAAAACTGAATACAACAGGATATGGAAAGAATACCTCGATCTGGATACAGACTATGCTTCATTCATTGATGCCATAGATCCGTCTGATGAATATCTCAATGCTGCAGCCAGAGGCGGGAGCGGGATCAGGATACTTAAGCAGGAGCCTTTCGAGACTCTCATAAGCTTCATCATATCCCAGCGTAAGAATATCCCTGCAATAAAGGCTTCCGTAGAGAAGCTCTGTATTACCTGCGGCAAAAAGATAACCGATGATATATATGCTTTTCCCGATCCGGAAGCCATATCTGCTCTTTCAGAAAAAGAGCTGTCAGGCTGTTCCTTAGGCTACAGGGCACCTTATGTCAGGGAAGCCGCAAGACGTATCGCATGCGGTGAGACAGATCTCGAAGCTCTCCGCTCTCTTGATGATGACCGGCTTATGGAAGCCCTGCTTTCATTCTACGGTGTAGGAAAAAAGGTGGCGAACTGTGTGATGCTTTTTGCCTATCACAGGATCTCGGCTTTCCCGGTGGATGTATGGATAAGCAGGATAGAGGATGCCCACTACGGCGGCAGATTCCCCGTTGAGAGGTATCCGGGCTTTGCAGGCATCCTCCAGCAATACATGTTCTTCTATTCACGAAATAAGTAGTTCTCTTTATATCCTGCGCTTTATCCTCACGAATATGAGCAGCACGGCAGCCATACCTACAAGACAGATGCCCAATATCACGGCGTTCTTTTTGACAGCCGTATAGTCGGTCTGTCCGGGCATCCCCGGGTCGAACGGCATATTGTTGCCGGACACGGCCTGTGGACGATGTCAACCGAATTCTTTTCCTTTTCAAGCAGCAGCTTCAACGCTTTTGCCGTGGATATCTCATCTTCTGCTATAAGTATCTTCAACGGATCTAAACCCCCGATAGTGCTTTGCAAAATTCTATCACATATGACGTCCGGCTGCACACGTCCCGGATCTCCTTATCCTTATAAATATCAGGGCACCGCCTGCTATGAGCATAACAACCAGAATCACAGCAATGACTGCGGCCCATCCCGCTCCCTTTACGTTTTCTGTCGCTTCCTTACCATTCTGCACCAGAGGGCCTCCTTCTATGATCATCTCTCCTATGCGTGACGTATCCTCGCTGAAGATACTCGGCTTTCTCGTCCCAAGCACATATACCTCCCTCATCAGATCACTGTCTTCTGCAGCATCCGTCATCAGACTTACATATCCGGCCAGAGCCCCCTCAGACCATACCCTACCCGGCACCTTATTCTCTTTCTTCTTAAGCATGCTCCAGTCGCTGTATGATCCGGATTCTGCGGACGCACTGTTTCCCGATGCGCTCCTCCATGTGTATCCTCCTTCACTTTTGAACCCGCCGTAAGAGGCCCCGGAAGGATCTCCTCCGAATCTTGCCGGCTCTTCATACACAGGCTCTTTATCAAGCCCGTCGTACGAGCTGTTACTTTTTTCAAAGTGGCTGTTCATGTTATCCTCTGCCTCTAAGCGGTATCTTTCGATATCCGGCTTTACTATATCCGCTATCTCCACGCTCTCCGCCGCTGCATTTCCTGCACCGTCATAGGCATATATCCTGTACCTGCCGTTCGCGGTGATCTTCAGTACGGCCTCTGCAGTTTCATCGTGCATGTTAACACTCTGATACAGGGTCTTCCTTATCCCGACCGCAGCATTTTCGGCCTGTATAAGCGCTACTCCCGTACCGCTGTCGGCTGCATGTATTAAGACCGATCTTCCTTTTAGAGAAATATCGATCTGCGGTGCTTCATTATCAGACAGACTGTCAGAGCTCACCGTATATGCCCCGCTGTTTTCGCTTACATTATCCGCGAGTGCCACGGTGCCCCCTCCCGGAAAGCCCGCCGGTCCCACCAGCGCACTTATAATTATAAGTGTTATTAAACCCCATTTTCCTTTATTTTTCATTCTCTTCTCCTTTCTTTTATATAGCTTTTTATCCTTATCCTTTTACCGTCGGTATCCATTTGCACGGCTCCGAGATCCTTCGTCACATATACTCTGCTTCCGGTTTTTTCGATCCTCTCCAAAAGTTCCCTGTGAGGATGTCCGTATCTGTTGTCCACCCCGGCCGATATGAAGGTGATCTGCGGCCTGACAAGGGTCAGGAAATCTTCAGATGTGGAATTCTCCGATCCGTGATGAGCGCATTTCAGCAGGGTATATCCGCCTGACATCCCGGAAGACCTCAGTCTGTCTTCCATCTCCCGCTCACCTTCACCCTCCGCGTCTCCTGTATAGAGTGCCCTGAAGCCCATGTAACTTA
>JAEEGL015137353.1_pt1 | contig 14038 bp, 13 predicted proteins | sample 9134231 | NCBI WGS metagenome assembly JAEEGL01 (sample SAMN16246548, study PRJNA631951) | gut metagenome | biome: gut microbiome; feature: rumen; material: fiber-attached | host: Bos | place: Iran: Karaj | collected 2018-10
ACCTTTTTTATGTATGACCTCTTTACATCTATATAATATACAATTTATTTAAATAAATCAAACTTTGACTTTTTAATCGCAACGATATGTGATTTTTATCCGATTTTAAGCCATTTCTTTTTTTCGTTGCTATTATTTTTTAATTTAACGTCGCTTTTTGGCAATTTGTAATATAACCAATAACTATAGCCATAAAAGATGGAAGCTAATCTTCCATCTTTCCACTTCTTTTTAAATATATAAGGCACATAAATATAGTAAATAATATTGCTATAACAAAGCTAATTAGGCTAGGCATTAGACTTATAAATTTATAATTAATAGTTAAACTAGTGCTTAAAACATTTATTAAATAATTAATAAATTCATATGTTGAAATAAAACCTAATAATATAATAGATGCTATAGCCAAATATATATTATAATAATTATTATTTCTCATTAATATAAAATATGTACTAACTACAAAAATATAAATAATTAAATATATAGTCTCAATAGTATAAAATCTAATTATATTAAATGAGCCTTGATATTTATTATAAATAATTATAGTAGTAATTACATTTATTGTACCCACTATTCCATATATTAAAAATATGATATAGGTCTTTCTTATATCATTATTTCTAGATATAGAAATAACAGAATATAAAAGCCCTATAAATAATAAGATATCTAATACTATATTTAATGTATATGTATTTCTTAAAAATAAATCATTACATAGTCTTAATGAATTAATGTTAGAACAAGCATTATATATACAGTTCAAACAAATAAGAGATAATGTAACAATTAATCCAATGTATAATTTCTTTAATTTCATATTCTTTCCCTTGTTTCTATTTGTCTAATATATTAGACACTTTTATTAAATATTGATTTCTTTAAATTTTAAATCTAATTCTTTTAATAGTGCATCTTTATCAGTTCTTGGTAAAAATGCACTATTAATACTATTTTTAAGTAAAGTTTTAAATTCACTTTCTTTTAAATCAAAAGAATCATTTATTAAAATAAATTCATTTTGAATACTAGTGTTTGAAACACTAGTATTATCAGTGTTAATAGTAACTAAGATATTTTTATTTAATAAATCTCTTAAAGGATAATCTAATACACTATTAATTACTCTAGTATTTAGATTTGAAGTAGGACATACTTCATATGTAATATTATTATTAATTACATAATCTATTATATCTTTATCCTTAAATGAATTAACACCATGGCCTATTCTTTTAGCACCAAAATCTAGTGCCGCTTTTACTGAAGAAGCTCCATCAGCTTCACCAGCATGAATAGTAAATGGAATATCTAATTCTTTAGCTTTAATAAATAATGAGCGAAAATCTTTAGTTGGAAATAAACCCTCAGCACCAGCTAAATCTAAAGATACAATAGTATCTCCAATATATTTTTTAGCAAGAAGGACAGTTTCCATATTAGTTTCTAAATTTTGATTACGCATTAAGCATAATATTAATTTAGCATTAAATTTGCTTCTACATGCGCCTTCTATTGCAGATGCTATAACCTCTTCTTGTGTTAAACCACCAGAAGTAAAGAAGGCTGGAGAGAAGCGAATTTCTGCATAAATTAAACCTTCACGCATTAAGCGTTCCTTTACTGCGTAAAAAGCATAGCTTATTGCGCTTTTTGTTTGTAATAATGAAATAGGAAAATCAAATTTAGATAAATATTCATTTAAATCTTTGCAATCTTTTCCTACTTTAGTTTTCTTTCTAATCTCTTCATCACTTAAATCATCTTTAATATTATTAAGTTTCATAAGTTCTCTTACAGTTGCAATATCAAGAGAACCGTCTAAGTGAAAGTGTAGATCAACATAGCCTTTAAAATTAATAATCTTTTCTTTATTCATAATATCTATTTTCCTTTGTGATATTATTATACTAAATATATATACAATTTCAAAATTTAATACCAAAGAGAAAATAGCTAATTAAAGTAATCTGCTTAAATCAAGCTTTAATTCTTGATTTACAGCATCACTTTTTTTAATAAACATTATCATATAAATTGGAAGTTCAATTATCTTGTCCTTAACCGAAATATTAGATTTACATAAAACATATGCTTCATTAATATTATAATTTTTATTTGAAATTAAATTATTTAATGCACTGTGCACATAATAATCCTTACCACTTTTAACTTCAATTGGGACTACCTTCAAATCTTTTTCAATTAAGAAGTCCACTTCTCCCATTTTTTTACTATTTAGATAGAACAAAGGAAATCCATGTGATGCTAGTTCTTGAGCAACAACTTGTTCATAAATTGCACCAAAATTAACTTTAATATCACCATTTAATATACTTATTTGATTTCCATCAAATAATTTATATGATAATAAGCCAGAGTCAACCATAAAAAGCTTAAACAATCTTCTTTCTTTACTCATTAGTAAAGGATACATTGCTTTATCTACATTATAAGTAAATAATCCAACGCCACTATTTTTTAACCAAACAAAAGAAGAATCATATTTGCTAAATCTAGCATTTTCATTCATATTTTTTAGTACAAAGCGCTTATTTTTATTATTTAATTCTGAAGGAATTAAATCATATATATCTAAAATATTAAGTTTATCTGTTTTATCATACTTTGAAATATCTAACAGGTAACCTTGATCAATATCTTTTATTTTTTGATTAACAGCACTTAAATTATTTGTTTCAACAAATGTACTTACAGCATTAGGCATACCACCTATCATAACATAAGTATCAAAAAGTGCCATCATTTGTTTATGAATCATTTCATCAACAGGCTTTTTATTATCAAAACAATCTTTTAAATAATTTATCGTAGATGTATTTACCTTTAATGCTAAACAAAATTCTTCAAAATCTAAAGGATACATTCTAAGTACAGACATATATCCTACAGAAACAGATTCAATATTTTTAAGCTTAATGCCAAGTAATGAACCACTAAAAATAAATCTATTAGGAGATTCTTGAACTAGAAATTTAATCTTAGTAAGTGCATCTGCAGCTTCTTGAACTTCATCAATAAAGAAAATTGTATCTTTATTAACCTCTTTATTAGCAAAAGCAGTTAATCTTAACATAAGTTGGGAAACATTAATAGATGTATCAAATGCATCTCTAACTTGAATATCTCTAATCAAATTAAATTCTACATAATTTGAATACTCTTTATTTAAAAAATTCAAAACTGTAGTAGTTTTACCAACCTGTCTAGCTCCATCTATTAAAATTGCAGTTTTATAAGTTTTAAGCCATAAGTTTAATTCATTATAAGCCTTACGAAATAGCATATTTTACCACCTCTAACTATATTATACACTTTTTCCATACTTTTGAGCATTATTTTATACACTTTTTCCATAATTTTAGGCTTCATTTTATACACTTTTTCCATACTTTTAGGCTTCATTTTATACACTTTTTCCATAATCAAATAAATAATCCTTTAGCTAAAGTATTATTTAAAAAAAGAAAAAAATGCCAATAATTATCATTATTTTGAGTTTAAATTATTAGCACTTTATTATATTTATGTACTTATTTTAATGCATCAATAGCACATTGAATATCAACTGATAAATCTAATCCTGTTCTTTGTGCATTATTTTTAAAGCACTCAATCAATTTTATAGATTTAAAGATTTTACTTAAATCATCAAAGATTGGTGAAATGTAAATCAAATCTTCTGCATCTAAACCATCTATAAATTTAATGTCCTCATTTAAATCAGATGACAGTATTTCAATCATATCTTTCCATATTCTTTCTTGTATAATATCATCTTCTAATTCTATATTTTTATTTTCTTCTATCAATTCTTTTATTTTTTTGTATTCATTTAAAATAACTCCTTTTCTACTTTTTTGAACACTAGTAGGAAATATAGTAATTATAACGCCTTGTGTCCTAATAATTCCTACATTTACATGTTTATAATTTCCAACTTTTATTTTTCCATCCGGATATTTTTCACCTTTTGAAATGCTTTGCCCTGCTTTTTTAATATCAGTATCATTCCAAGAAATAGGAAACCATGATTGATTAGTTCCAGTTTGTTTTCTCGTATTTTTATGTCTTTTAACATTACCAACTCTTACACCATTTGAATATATTTTAACAATCTCATACTTTTGATTCCTTCTATTTAGTTCATCTATATTCTCTTGAATATGTCCTCCAGAAATCAATCTATTTTCATTATTAAACTCCCCAATTGAAGAATGGTTAATTGTTATAGAACTTATATTTTCTTTTTTCTTAAAAAAGAATTTAAAAATTTGCATAATCACACCTTCTTTCTTTAATTATATTTTAATAAAACATAACTAAAGAAATTGGGGCTTTTATAATTAAATTAATATACGGCAATTTTATTAACTTAATCGTTTAAATTCAATATATTTTAATATCACGAATAATAAGTAATACGGCAAATTTGGGATAAATTCTATTTTTTTATAGAAATTTTTTTATTAAAATTCTTATTTTTATAATAATTCATTATTGCATACTTTTGTCTTCTTTTTTGATTTTCAGTCATAAAACCAATTAGTTTTTTTCATTTTTTCTATCGAATATGCTCATAATCCTTCTCCTAATTCTAATGTATCATTGCATAAATAATCAAGTTCATAAATATATTTTAGAATTATTTCCTTATTATTAGCTAAAGAATATATAGGATTATTTTTCATTTTTATAGCTAAAATATCAATTAATCTAACAGCTTTAACTTTTATATTTTTTTCATCTATAAAGACAATAAATGAATATATATTCCCTGTAATTGGACAACAATGCATTGCAATAGGTATTCCAACAATTTTAAAATTTTTAGTTTTAATCTCTACATTATATTTATTTAATGATTCCACTAGTAATTCATATTTATCTTTAAAAACAAGTAATTCTCTAACATCTCTAGTAAGACTTGCATACTGATTAACTAAACCTCTAATATATGTAGATTTCTTTTATTTAGTCATAGTAAAAATTTTATCAAAAAGACGCATATTAGATTTTGAAATTCTTATATTGAGAACTTCATCATGATAAAAATCTTCATCATCATAATAAATGCAATTAAGTCGATCAATCAAATCTAATATTTTATCACTATTATTAAACAAATTTAATACTTTCTTTATTCTTTCATTTTTCTTTTCTCTATATGCATATATTACTGGTAATATATGGTTAATAAATAAATTAAAATTAAATTCTCTTTGATTAGCTTTTATAAATCCAAATTTATCCATGTCATGCCTTAACAATATACATGTACTTTCAGATATCATTATTTTTGTATTAATATAAAAATATTAATAATTTATATAGAACATTATTATTAAATTCTAAATTGCTTAAAAAAAAGAGTTCGAAACGAACTCTAATTTTATAATTACTTCTTTAATAAATTTAAGCAAGTATAAGTACCAGATACACAAGCAGCAAGTGCATTGCATACAATGGCAATAATTGAACCAACACCAAGCTTTAGTGAAGAATTCCAATCTTTAATTGCTCCAGTAGTTTCACCTGTTAAAATTCCTTTATATGTTGCAGTTGAAATAGTTAATGTTTTTGCAACTAAAATAGCTGCAACAATAAATCCAACAAATGCAACACAACCAAAGATAAATTTAATTCCTTTGCTCTTTAAACCAAATTGTCCAACTGCTAGTAATACAGCAAGAACAAGTGGTAAGAAATAAGCAAGAACTAAAGGAAATGAGAAGTTTAACTTAGCAGCTGATAAAACTGTATCTCCCCATTTAGCAGATGCAAGATCAGCACCAAATGCTAATTGTTGTCCCTTATAAGTTACAGGATCATCTCCACCTGTTGTAACAGCTACCATGAATAGCATTACGAAAGCGACAACTCCTAAAATAGTAGCACAGCAAGCTAATAGCTTCTTTAATTGTTCAGTCTTCATATATTTTTCCTCCTGTTTCTTATATTATAATACATTTTATCGTTAAAATGTTAGACTATTCGAGCAATTTCGTACGAAATTAATAAAATTCGACAATTATTAAAAATAATCCGTTTTTTTATAAACGGATTATTTATTAATTAATATAAGCTTTCACTAAAATCGTCTAAAAACATCTTTATTAAACGTTGCTTACGAGCCCATAAATCATAACTATATTTATGCTTCATAGGATTGTTTTGTAAGATATGGGCTGAAAAGCCTTGAACCTTGTTGAAAGCTTCAACATAGCCTTGAGGCTTAGATTGGCCTAAAGTCAATAAATCCCAAGCGATACCAAGGGAACCTTCTTCATCAAGCATATCAGCTTCAATAACAATTCTTAATTCTTCAGTAATACTTGTTGAATAAATTAATTCCTTATCTTGGTGAACATAAATATATTCAGATACTTTTTCAATAAGCTTAGGATCAAATTTATCTTTAGCATATTCTCTAAAGATTTGTGAGCCTTCAATACCATGACTATTTTTAAATGATTCTACCCCATATCCAATATCATGGAAAATACAAGTAAGTCTAATTGCATCTAAATCAAGTTTCTTTTGTTCTTCAAAAGAAAGACTATCAATGATCTTATTTGCAAAATTTAAAACACGCATAGTATGTTCAATACGACTTCTAAAAGTTTCAGCCTCTCTTACTGACTTATCCCCATTTGTCTTTTGTAAATACTGTCTTACATATTCTATTTCTTTTCCATACATATAAATCACTTTCCTTCTATAATTTAATTATAATTTAAATTACAAAAAAAGAAAAGTTTTATAATGTGTTATATAACTCAATTGTTAATTGACATTTTAAAAGAAACATTTTTATTTTGATTTAAACATAATTTAAAATAAGAGTTAATTAAAAAACAATAGGTCGTTCTAATTAATAATCTCTTAAACAAAAAAATGATGATTAACAAATTGTTAATCACCATCTAATAGCACTGTTTACTCAAATTAATAATTATTTAGTGCCAATTCCTATTAAGCTCATTATATAACCAGTAATTAAAATTATAATAATAATAGAATTAAAAATTATTGATTTTAACTTTTTCTCTTTGATACCTATTAATAAATCACCGATACAATAAGGTAAACAAATAAAACTAAAGCATACATAATCAAAATTTTTATTTCTTATAGATTGAATAATAAAATAAATACCAATAAATACAGCAGTAATTGAATATCCTATATTTACAGGAACATTATTCTTTACTAGTTCATCATTTAACTTATCATTACTATTAATTAATTCTTCTTTTTCATCAATCACATTCATACTCCTCTTAATTAGAACAAGAAATTATAATAATTCTATTTTATAAAATACTTTTAATTGTCTTCTTCACGTTCTTGCTTTTTTATTTTATTACTAATACTAATTATTCTAAAAAGATAATATCCAGCTAAAATAAAGCATATAGATACTTCAATTAACGCAAATGCAGATATAATCTCTGTAAATAAATTTGTTGTAGTATCAATATCAAATATAAGAATTATCATAAAAATTAATATACCAATTCCGGACAATCTCATAATGAAATCAAACCTTTTTTCATATTTTTTTTAATTCAATAAGTGTATTTTATACATTACAAACATTTATATAAATCATTTATATCAATGCATTCATAATCTGATTCTTCATATCCTGATGTAGATACAAATGCTTGTTTAATATTTATAGATGTCTTAATTTTATTTAGTTGTTCCGCCTCTTTATCCATTTCTACCTTTTTTAATTTATCTTTATAATATTTAACTTCAATAAGCTTAATATAATCTTTAAATTCTAATGCTACATCAAATTCACCATTAGATTTAGTTGATGAATCATCGTAGTAAAAAGTACCAATATTTCTAATGCCATCTAATTTATTATTTTGACTTAAAATTGAATAATAATCTCTAACAATTTCTTCAAATCTATGAGAAATAAATGTAGTTAAAGAATCTTTTATATATGCATCATAATAAGCATTAGCACCTAATGTTACAATTAAAGATTGTGCATTGTAAACATAAGTATAAAAGAATCTCATTGCATTATCATTTAATTCATAATATGCTTTCTTAGAATCATTTAATCTATTAATAGGATAAACCTTTTTTATTAAATCTAAATCAGTTAATGACTTTAAAGACTTAATAATTTTACCAGTTTTTGAAGGATCAGCTATATTTTCAATTTCACTAAATCTCTTCTTGCCATTTTTAATAATACTAACAATTTTTTTTGCTTGTATTTGATTTACTGCATCACTAATTAATAAATAATTAGCATAAGAATAAACAGGACTTTGTTCATTTAAAAATAATTCAATGATATTATCCTTTAATGATTTATTTTTATCAATGAATGTATTTATATATGGACTACCACCAAAAACGGAATAAAATGCAATTTTATCCATGATTGATTTATTATCATAAAATGAAGAAGCTTCAATATAATTCATTTCTTTTAATAGAATGACTTTATTAAATCTTCCAAAAATAGGATTACCTTCAACTAATAGTTCTGACATCATCTTTATTTCAGAACCACAAAGAATTATATTTAAATTAGAGGAATAATTATCAAAAATCTTTTGAAATAAACTATCTACAGAATCATTATTATTTTGTTTTTTCAAATATGGATATTCATCAATAAAGATATTATATTTATTATCTAATGAATTTAAATATTCAAAAACTTCAATAAAATTATTAAATTTAATAAATTTATTAATGCTAATTACTTTGCTTAAAGTCTCTACAAAAAGTTCTAAATTAATATCTAGACTATCTTGAACACATTCAAAATAAATACAATTATCTTTATTTTTCATTATTTCTTTAATTAAAGATGTTTTACCAACTCTTCTTTTTCCATATATAGCAATCTTATTATTTTTATTTAGAAGAAGATTATTTAAAATATTTAGTTCTTTCTCTCTATGTAAAAACATAATATCACCTCTAATTTAACTGACTTTTTTATCACTGACTTTTTTGTCAGTGTTATTATAGCATAAATTAAAAAAGTTGTCAAAATTAGTAAAAGTAAAAAAAAGACTTTTAGGAAAGCCTAAAAGTCTTTAAATCTATTATTCATCGATTTCAGCAGTATCTTCATCATCGATAAAGTCTTCATCATCGATTACTGAAGTTTCGATGTCTTCATCATCTAAGTCAGAACCAAAGATATTTGCTAAAGATTCTGAAGTATCTTCATTATCTTCTTCAATTCTCTTTGCATGATCAGCTTCACTAGCTAATTCTAATTCTTCATTATCTGCTTCCATATATTTTGGTTCTGGAGCAGTAAATTCTTCTTCTTCAAGGATACCTGTACCAGCTGGGATTAAACCACCGATGATAACATTTTCCTTTAGACCTTGTAAGTAGTCTTTCTTACCACGAATTACAGCGTCTGTTAATGCACGTGTAGTTTCTTGGAATGAAGAAGCTGATAAGAATGAATCTGAACCTAAAGCTGCCTTAGTAATACCAAGTAATACTGGTTTAGCAACTGGAAGACGGCTACCTTCTACACCTTCATTCATCATTGCAACAACATTTTCGTTGAATTCATGAGTTGAATATTGAAGACCAGGAAGTAACTTAGAATCTCCTTCAGAAACAATTAATAACTTACGTAACATTTGACGAACAATGATTTCAATGTGCTTATCAGAAATTGATACACCTTGAGCCTTATATGGCTTTTGAACTTCATCAACGATATAACGTTCAACTGTTTCCTTATCAGTAATACGTAATAATTCCTTTGGAGCGATACGACCCTTCATAAGTCTATCACCACGAGTTACTGTTGAACCTTCAGAAACTAATAATTCAGCTGTATTATCAACCTTATATTCCTTAGTTTCTTCAGTACCTTCAATTGTAATAATTGAACCAGCACGAGTCTTTTCGATCTTAGTTACCTTACCATCAATTTCAGTTAAAGTAGCTTTACCTTTTGGCTTACGTGCTTCGAAAATTTCTTGTACACGAGGTAAACCTTGTGTAATGTCTCCACCTGAGGCAACACCACCGTTGTGGAATGTACGCATTGTTAACTGAGTACCAGGTTCACCAATTGATTGGGCTGCGATTACACCGACAGCTTCACCAACTTCAACGATAGTCTTAGTAGCTAGGTTTAGACCATAACACTTAGTACATACACCTGAAGGTGCAGTACAAGTCATATTTGTACGAATTAATGCTTCTGTAACGTTAGCAGCATCAATCTTCTTACCAAGATCAGCTGTAATTAATACATTACGAGCAACGATAACTTCACCATTTTCTGGGTTTAGGATATCTTGAGCTGGATATCTACCAACACAACGAGAACCTAATGATTCAAGAACCTTACCATCATCATCAACTAATTGACGAAGAGGGAATCCTTGAGTAGTACCACAATCGTCCATAGTAACGATGACGTCTTGAGAAACGTCTACTAAACGACGAGTTAAGTAACCAGATTCAGCTGTCTTTAAGGCAGTATCTGTAGAACCCTTACGAGAACCGTGTGAAGAAATGAAGAATTCAGATACTGTTAAACCTTCATAGAAGTTTGAAGTAACTGGAACTTCAATAGGACGACCGTTAGTGTCTGCCATCAATCCACGCATACCAGCGATTTGGGCGAAGTTTGATGAAGAACCACGTGATCCTGAGTCAGCCATCATGAAAATGGCGTTGTCTTTACGTTGTTTCATTTCGTTCCATAGACCTTCTTCAACGTCATCACGAGTCTTTTGCCAAACAGCACAAACTCTCTTATAACGTTCATCTTCAGTCATTAAACCGAAATCATAAAGACCTTTAATATCTTCAACCTTGTTATTAGCTTCTGCTAAAGCTTCATCCTTATGAGAATAACGATCAATGTCGGCAATAGAAATAGTTAAACCAGCAATTGTTGAGTATTTGAAACCAAGGTCTTTTAAACGGTCAAGCATGCAGCTTGTTTCTGTTAATTGACTTCTTGAGAATACTTCAGCAATGATCTTAGCTAAGAATTTCTTCTTGAATGGAGTAGCTTCCTTACGAGCTAAGAATTCAGCAACTGTATCAACACGTGGGTTGAATAAGTTAGATTCTTCTGTATTACCAGATAAGTTAGCATCACCATTGTTAACATATGGGAATTCCTTATCAAGAATGTTGTTGAAAATCATCTTACCAACAGTAGTAAATAAATACTTACCATTGATGTCTACACCATTGAAACGATCCATGCATAGAGTACCATAGTTTAAGTTCTTTGGATCTACGAAGATACGAGTGTGTAGAGTTAATTGGTTGTTCTTGTATGCAAGATATGCTTCACCAAATGAAGTATAGAACTTACCTTCATTGTGTTCAGCAACACGATAAACTTCATAGCCATCAGTGTCATTACCTGTGCAAACTAATTCAACTTGATCGAATCTTGAATCATTTAATACTGAATCAAAATCGAAGTTATTAATATCATCAATAACACTAGCATTCTTTGGTAAAGTGTCTGAGTGTCCTTGATAGAATGCACGCTCTAAAGATAGGTAGTAGTTACCTAAAATCATGTCTTGAGATGGAGTTGCAACTGGAGCACCATCCTTAGGGTTAAGGATGTTGTTAGAAGCTAGCATTAATAAACGAGCTTCAGCTTGTGCCTCTAGAGATAGAGGAACGTGTACAGCCATTTGGTCACCGTCGAAGTCAGCGTTGAATGCTGGACATACAAGTGGGTGAAGACGAATAGCTTTACCTTCAATTAGCATTGGTTCGAATGCTTGAATACCAAGTCTGTGTAATGTAGGAGCACGGTTTAATAGAACAGGGTGTTCTTTAATTACATTTTCAAGAATTGGCCAAACTGATGAATCACGACGTTCACATGCTTTCTTAGCAGAACCAATTGAGCAACCAGATTGCTTAATTAAGTCTCTGATAACAAATGGCTTGAATAAAGTTAAAGCCATTTCCTTTGGAAGACCACATTGGAACATCTTTAGATCTGGACCAACGACGATAACTGAACGACCAGAGTAGTCAACACGCTTACCAAGTAAGTTTTGTCTGAATCTACCTTGCTTACCACGTAACATATCAGATAAGCTCTTTAAGTTAGCATTTCTGTCGTTAGCGTTACGTTGTGGACGCTTAGAGTTATCGATTAATGCGTCAACTGCTTCTTGTAATAAACGCTTTTCATTCTTAGTAATTAAGTATGGAGCGTCATTCTTATAAAGGTTCTTTAAACGGTTGTTACGGTTTAAAATACGTCTGTATAAGTCATTTAAGTCAGTTGTAGCGAATCTACCACCATCAAGTTGTACCATTGGACGTAAATCAGGTGGAATAACTGGTAATACATCAAGTATCATCCATTCTGGGTTATTATCAGATTCAAGGAATGCTTCGCATACGCTTAATCTCTTAATAACCTTATCACGATTTTGCTTAGAAGATGATTTTAACTTCTTACGAAGAACTTCAACTTCTTTCTTTAAATCAAGTTCGTGTAATAATTTCTTAACTGCTTCTGCACCAGAAAGAGCTTCAAATCTCTTACCATACTTATCGTAGAATGATGCATATTCAGCTTCAGATAAAATTTGCTTCTTATGTAATTCAGCAACGTTACCTGGATCAGTAACGATGTAAGAAGCTAAATAAACAACCTCTTCAAGGTCCTTAGCCTTAATATCAAGTAATAAGGCTAAGCGAGATGGAGAGTTCTTTAAGAACCAAGTATGTACAACTGGGCTAGCAAGCTTAATGTGACCGAAACGTTCACGTCTAACCTTAGATTCAGTGATTTCTACACCACAAACCTTACATACTTGACCTTTTTCGACTTGTCTCTTTGATTTTCCACAAGCACATTGGAAATCCTTAGTAGGACCGAATATTCTTTCACAGAATAATCCACCCTCTTCTGGTTTTAATGTACGGTAGTTAATTGTTTCGTGATTCTTAACTTCACCATAAGACCAAGATTCAATTTCTTCAGGAGAAGCTATTCTAATACGCATGTATTGATATTTTTTACTCATTACAATTCACCCCTCAATTAAAATCTATATTTCTTAATGAAATTATCAGCTTCAAAGTCAACTAAAGACTTATCAACTTCATTTTCACCATCGTTTGTCATTAATTCAACGTGGATACCTAGAGCCTTTAATTCACGAGTTAATACACGGAATGACTCTGGAATGCTTGGTTCTGGAGCAGGTTGTCCATCAACAATGTTTCTGAATAACTTGTTACGACCAACAATGTCGTCACTCTTAAGGGTAAGCATTTCTTGTAAAACGTGAGCAGCACCATAACCTTCAAGTGCCCAAACTTCCATTTCACCGAAACGTTGACCACCGTTTTGAGCTTTACCACCCATAGGTTGTTGAGTAACTAGAGTATAAGGACCAACAGCACGAGCATGTAACTTATCGTCAACCATGTGGTTTAACTTAATGAAGTACATGATACCTACGTTAACCTTATTTTCAAATGGTTCACCAGTACGACCATCATATAAAGTAATCTTACCATCAGTTGGAACATCAGCTTCAATCATAAGGTCTTTTAATTCTTCTTGTGATAAACCGTCAAATACGTTAGTAGCAATCTTGCAACCTAACTTCTTAGCAGCAAGACCAGCATGTAATTCCATGATTTGACCGATGTTCATACGTGAAGGAACACCTTGTGGGTTAAGCATGATGTCAATTGGTTGACCATCTGCTGAATATGGCATGTCTTCAACTGGTAATACGTTTGAAATAACACCCTTATTGCCATGACGACCTGACATCTTATCACCTACACCAATCTTACGCTTTTGGATGATGTAGATATTTACAGATTCAAGAACTCCTGCAGGAAGTTCATCACCGTTTGATTTCTTAAAGTGTCTGATAGATTGAACAACACCGTCAGCACCGTGTGGAACACGAAGTGAAGTGTCTCTTACTTCATGGCTCTTTTCATTGAAGATAGCAAATAATAGCTTTTC
>JAEEGL016413718.1_pt1 | contig 14038 bp, 9 predicted proteins | sample 9134231 | NCBI WGS metagenome assembly JAEEGL01 (sample SAMN16246548, study PRJNA631951) | gut metagenome | biome: gut microbiome; feature: rumen; material: fiber-attached | host: Bos | place: Iran: Karaj | collected 2018-10
ATCATCTCCCGCAGATAGCGGCGGTACGCGCTGTGCTTTTCGGGCTCGATCCGGAAATATGTGCGGTCGTACGGGTCGTAGCGGCTGACCAGATGGGTGGAACCGATCTTGTAATCGAACTTGTATCCGGAAAGACGCCGGATGTTCTCCTCTACTACATGGGGCTGCAATCCCACTTCCACGGCGCTGACGATATCCAGCCTGCCGGCGTATTTATCCCGCACTTCTTCGAACCGGTAAAGATAATCGCCGAAATCGTAATACACGTCGCTGCCGTCGGAATTGTAGTTCACGTCCAGGTGATCGGTGAACGCGATGCCGGAAAGGCCGAGCGCGAGCGCGCGGTCTGCGGCGCCTTCCATCTCCATCGAACTGTCGAAGGAAAAGCGCGAATGGGTATGCATGTCGTACAGGATCATTTGTTGTCCTCGCTAAGAATGCAGCGGTAGCAGAAGCGGCCGTCGGGCGCGGTGTCGCCCCGGTCGTAGAATTTCATGATGTCGCCGTCGTCAACGGAATTGTCTGCCCACTTGAAATCGAACGTGTTCTTCACACGCACGAGCGCGCGGGGCACTTTAAGTTCCAGAATATTGTCCGTCACCCGGAGCACAGCCTCGCCGATCTGTTCGAAGCGCCATTCGTTGTCCACCGGCACTTCGATGGACGCGTTGCCGCCGCTCTGATGACGGTTGATTATGTAGTCGAACCCGTACCAGCCGTTGCGCAGATTGCAGTCGGAGTTGATGAAGAGGTTCATCCAGTTGTCGCCGGATGGTGCGGTGATCGTATCGCGGCAGCGGCAGTAAAAAAACAGATACTGACGGTCCGCGCAGACTTTCATGGCGACCAGGTCGTTGCGGCCGGAACTGTTTACGTAGCGCAGATTCCCGCCGGAACCGGGCCAGTCGCGTTTGTATGTATCGAACGGCGCGTCGCGGTATTCCGGACCTACGCAGTCCCATTCCGAGGGATCGCCGTCGTCAATCTGCATCTTCACACAGCCGTACACCGGCGTTCCGCGTTCCGCGCCTTTGTAGCGTCGGACAATGTCCACCAGCTGGCAGTAATAATTGTCGTTGAACAGTCCTTTGACCGGTTCCAGATCGCGGCTGAATTCGCCGTTGAAGTTGTCAACGAAATAACAGTCGTTATACCCGTCCCCGGGCACTACTTTGTAGCTGTTGGCAATAGTCTGGCCGTTTGCGGGATTTAATCCGTTCTTCCAGCTGCCCCAGCGCCCCGCGGTCCATTCGTTCCAGCCGGTGATCAGCATGAGCGGCGGATCGCATTCCAGCGCGCGCTCGGCCTGTTCTTTAAACGCGCGGCCGTCTCCGGCGCTCGTTTCAGAAATGCCGAAGCCCAGGTCGCCGGGCGTTTCGTTGTCCGGCTGCCGGCCGCCGGAATAACTGCGTCCGGCGTTGGTGCCGTAGCTGCCGTTGACCCAGAAACCGCACATCACGATCATCTGCTCGATATTGCCCGCGCCGTCGCGCCCCGGCTCCTGCGGATACATATCCGCCCAGGGCCAGCAGTTTTTGCCGCCGGCGTGAGTGTACCACTCCCCCGCCGGACCTTTGGTATATGCCCAGCTGTAGCGGATCGTGAAGAAATCGCGCACGTGGTCCGGCAGTTTCGGCACATCTGCTTCGGGCATCAGAATGAGCGGCTTGCCGTCGTGATATACCCACATATCCGAATAACGTCCGGGCCCGTACAGATCGTCGTACAGTTTCATAACGGTCTCCGCGGCCTGAGTGTTGGTGATGAACATCACGTCCGGCGTGGGACTGCCTTCGGCGCGCATCTCGCTCCAGACGCGGAAGATCATGTTGTAGGTCTCGGGGTACGTGAGCGTGTTGGTGACATCCAGAAAAATAAAGTCGATGCCGGCTTCAGTCAGCATCGCGGCGTGCTTCCGCAATACCCACGGATCGTCCGAGCGGTAATAGCCGAAGTACGGTTCCGCCCAGTACTGCAGATACCCCATGGGCACCGTGAGCGAATCCGCCTTTACTTTTTCGATGCCGCCTTCATAGTATGAGCGCGTATGGTCGATCACCGGCTGCTCCGGCCGGTGGTCGTGCCATATGAAATAGAAAATACCGACCTTACGGTCGCGCGATCCGGGGTATTTTGCAGGGTCAATGATCCGGCCCAGCCCGTCGGTACACACCCATGAAGAACTGCCGAGGTCAATATACTCGCGCTTATCCTCGTTCATACTACACACTCCTCCGGCGACCGCGGCGGGACGCAGATCTATTTAGTGAATTTGTGGAATGTCTTTTTACCCTTGCGCACTACCGCGCCGTTCTCCAGCGCCGCAAGCGGGATATTCGCGTTGAAGTCTGTGATCTTTTCGTTGTCCAGGAACACGCCGCCCTGCTGAATAAGTCTGCGGCCTTCGCCTTTTGACGGGATGATCTTGGCCAGCAGCATGGCTTCCAGCAGATTGACGCCGTCCGCGGTAATTAGCTCCGCCGGGATCTGCGTGGTGTTCATGTGCTCCGAATCCGCGGCGCCGCTGAACAGCGCTTCCGCGGTAGCTTTCGCTTTGTCCGCCGCCTCGACCCCGTGGATCATTTTGGTAACTTCGTATGCGAGCCGCACTTTGGCGTCGTTCAGTTTGCTGCCTTCCCATTTCTCCATTTCGCGGATCTCTTCGATGGGTACGAACGTGAGCAGTTTGAGGCATTTGATGACGTCCGCGTCGGCAACGTTGCGCAGGTACTGGTACAGTTCGTACGGAGGAGTTTTGTTCTCGTCGAGCCAGACGGCGCCCTTAACGGTCTTACCCATTTTGATACCTTCGGAAGTGGTGAGCAGCGAGAAGGTCAGGCCGAATACTTCCTCCCCTTCTTTACGCCGCACCAGCTCGACGCCGCCGATGATGTTTGACCACTGGTCGTCGCCGCCGAATTCGATCTTGCAGTTGTAGTCTTTGTACAGGCGGTAAAAGTCGTAGCTCTGCATCAGCATGTAGTTGAACTCGATGAAGTTGAGCCCGCGCTCCAGCCGCTGCTTGAAGCATTCCGCGGCCAGCATGCGGTTGACCGAGAAATGCACGCCTATATCCCGCAGAAAGTCAACGTAATTGAGGTTCAGCAGCCAGTCGCCGTTGTTGACCATGATCGCCGTGGTGTCAAAATCCAGAAAGCGGCTGAGCTGCGCCTTGAGACCGGCAACATTGTGCGCCAGGTCCTCGTCGGTGAGCATTTTGCGCATGTCGGTCTTGCCGGACGGATCGCCGACTTTGCCGGTACCGCCGCCCACCAGCGCGATCGGACGGTGCCCCGCGCGCTGCATGTGCGCCATGACCATGATCTGAACGAAATGGCCGATATGCAGCGAATCTGCCGTGGGATCGAAACCGACATAAAACGTCACCGGCTCGCTGTCCAGCAGTTCTTTCACTTTATCCGCGTTGGTGCACTGGGCAATTATCCCGCGCTCTACCAGTTCGTCGTACACACCTTTTTTGATCATCAGTCTAACCTCATTTCATTTAAGATACAATGTGTAATTGTATGCGATGCAATATACCACACCGCGCTTAAAGCTTCAAGCGGTAATTACTCCCCGCGCTGCTCCTGCTTCAGTTTTTCCGCCCATTTAAGATACTCGATGATCTTCTGTTCGGCGCCGTTGCCGCAGGGCACGTAGTATTTCGTGCCTTTCATTTCCGGCGGCAGAAACTCCAGATCCGCCACGTGGCCCGGAAAATCATGAGCGTATTTGTAGCCCTGGCCGTATTCGAATTCTTTCAGGCCGTCGGTGACCGGATTGCGCAGCCAGGGCGGCACTTCGCCGGTATCCCGGGACTGCACGTCCGCCAGTGCGGTGTCAATGGCCATATACGCCGCGTTGGATTTGGGAGAGGCGGCAACGGTGATCGCCGCGTGCGCCAGCAGTATGCGCGCTTCGGGCATGCCGATCATGCGTATTGCCTCCGCCGCGGCCTGGGCGACCAGCAGCGCCGTAGGGTTCGCGGTGCCTACGTCTTCGCTGGCGCAGATCACGATGCGGCGGGCAATAAAGTTGATATCCTCTCCCCCCGCGATCGCCCGCGCCAGGTAGAACGCCGTGGCGTCCGGATCGCTGCCGCGCATAGACTTTATGAACGCGCTGATATTGTCGTAATGCGAATCGCCTTTTTTGTCGAAGCGTATCGATTTTTGCTGTACGCATTCCGCGGCGATCTCCCGCGTGATGTGGATACGGCTGCCCAGATCGTCCGAAGTGGTCAGAAAAGCCAGTTCCAGCGCGTTCAGCGCGGTGCGCGCGTCGCCTGAGGACACGTCCGCCAGAAATTCCAGTGCGTCATCATCACAAACAATGTCAAAACTGCCCAGTCCGCGTTCTTTGTCCGTCAATGCCATATGCAGTATATCGAGGATATCCTCGCGGGTGAGCGGCAGCAGCTGGAACACGGTAGAACGGGAGATAAGCGCTTTGTTGACCTCGAAAAACGGATTCTCGGTGGTGGCGCCGATCAGTATGATCGTGCCGTCTTCCACATACGGCAGCAGCGCGTCCTGCTGCGCTTTGTTGAAACGGTGTATTTCGTCAATAAACAGCACAGTGCGGCCCGAGGGATTCAGCAGCAGATCCTGCGTTTCGGCCACGATCTGCTTGATCTCGGCGATGCCGGACGCGACCGCGTTGATGCGTTTGAATTCGATCTTCGTGCTGGCGGCGATCAACCGGGCCAGCGATGTTTTGCCTGTGCCCGGCGGGCCCCAGAATATTACGGAAGACAGCCGGTCGGCTTTGATCATGCGGTACAGCAGTTTGCCTTCGGCCAGTATATGTTTCTGGCCGGCAAACTCCTCCAGCGTCCGCGGGCACATGCGGTATGCCAGCGGTTCGCCGCGCTGTTCATCTTCCGGGCGGTTCCCTTTCGGCGGTGCTTTGTACATGGATAATCAGGCAGATCATTCGTACAGCGGGAAGCGGTCCAGCAGTGCTTTGACTTCTGCTCTGACCTGCGCTTTGCTGTTGTCGTAATCTGTAAGTGTTCTGTAGATGAAACCGGCGATCTCGTCCATTTCCGCGGTGCCCATGCCGCGCGTGGTGACCGCCGCGGTGCCCAGCCGGATTCCGCTGGTGATCGAAGGCTTTTCGGGATCGAACGGAATGCCGTTTTTATTGCAGGTGATATTGACGTCGTCCAGCAGGTTCTGCGCCAGTTTGCCGGTAATGTTAAGGCTGCGCAGATCTACCAGCATCAGGTGGTTGTCCGTGCCGCCGCTGACCAGATCCACGCCGCGCCTCAGCAGCCCGTCGGCCAGCGCTTTACAGTTCTTGATGATCCTGAGCTGATATTCTTTGAACTCCGGGGAGAGCGCCTCTTTGAAGCATACAGCTTTGCCCGCGATCACGTGCATGAGCGGACCGCCCTGAGTGCCCGGAAATACGGCTTTATCGATGGCTTTGGCGTATTGCTCTTTGCACAGGATCAGACCGCCGCGGGGGCCGCGCAGCGTTTTGTGGGTCGTGGTGGTGACAAAATCGGCATACGGCACCGGGCTGGGATGCAGGCCGGCGGCAACGAGGCCGGCGATGTGCGCCATATCTACCATCAGCATTGCTCCCACGCTGTCGGCGATCTCGCGGAAGCGTTTGAAGTCAATGATGCGCGGATACGCGCTGGCGCCGGCAATGATCAGTTTGGGCCGGTATTCCAGCGCCATTGCCGCCAGTTTGTCGTAGTCGATGCGCTGCGTGAACTCGTCCACCTCGTACGGAACGATATTGAACCATTTGCCGGACATGTTGACCGGACTGCCGTGCGTCAGATGACCTCCGTGCGCCAGGCTCATACCCATTACGGTATCCCCCGGTTCCAGCGCCGCGAAAAATACCGCCATATTGGCTTGCGCGCCGGCGTGCGGCTGCACGTTCGCGTGCTCGGCGCCGAACAGTTCTTTCGCGCGGTCGATGGCCAGCTGTTCTACTATGTCAACGTACTCGCATCCTCCGTAATATCGCCTGCCGGGATACCCTTCGGCGTATTTGTTGGTGAGCGGACTGCCAACAGCCTGCAGCACTGCTTCGGACACAAAGTTTTCCGAGGCAATGAGTTCGATCTTGGTGCGCTGACGGTTTACTTCCAGGTCAACGGCGGCAGCCAGTTCGGGGTCAACTTTACGGATGATTTCTGAATCGTACATTAGACATACCTCCTTGGAACAGGTACCCGACTATTATACCTTTTGAAGTGATAAGTTACAAGTTTTAAGTTTTAAGTTTTAAGTTATAATTTGCCATTTGCCATTTGCAATTTGCCATTTGACTAGTGTTTAACCTTTGCCACCGTCACGCCCAGGTCCCCTTCGCCGAACGAACCGTCGCGAAACTCTTTTATATGCTTATGGCCGCGCAGGAATGACTGCACGCCGCGCCGCAGCGCACCGGTGCCTTTGCCGTGAATGATCCGGAACGATTCCTGCCCGGACAGCAGCGCGTCATTGATCTGACGTTCGATCAGTTCGGTAGCTTCGTCCACCGTCATGCCGCGTACATCGAGTTCGGGTTTGACGTTGGCCGCGGAAGTGACCAGTTTGTCGCCGGAGCGGCGGATGCCGCGGTTCTTTTGCGCGTTGTCCGCGCGCTGTTCGGATTCGCTCCGGCCGGGGGCAATATCCGATGCCTGCGCATACAGCTTAACCACGCCCGCCTGCACGTACACCGTGCCGTCCGGTTTGGCCGGCGCCAACACCGTCGCGTCGCAGTTCAGGCTGATCAGCCGTACGCTGTCTCCCGGTTTCAGAGACTTGATATCCAGTTTGCCGGCGTCAACTGTCTCCGGCGCCGGACCGTACGCGGCGATATCCGCTTCCAGCTCAGCGGCGGTCTTTTCGAATTCGCGTTTGGCGGCTTCCGCGGCTTTTACCGCGTCGTTGCCGCCCAGCAGCGCGGCGCGCCGGATATCGGTGAGCATCTTTTCGGCGGCAATGCGTGCTTTGTTGTCCGCTTCCCGCGCCCGGACCGAAGCGCGGTACTTGAGTTCCGCGGATTCATGCAGGAGCGCGTCGCGTTGACGCCGCGCCTCTTCGGCCAGTTCCTGCGCTTCCCGTTTAAGGCGGGCGGTCTCTTCCATTGCCGCCTCCGTCTCGGCGCGGCTCTGTTCGATGCCTTTCAGCATATCTTCGAACCGCAGATCTTCCGCGGTGATGAATTCTTTCGCCCGGGCTACGATCTCCGGCGCGAGGCCCAGCTTTTCGGAGATGGCAAACGCGTTGCTCTTGCCCGGTACACCGATCAGCAGCCGGTACGTGGGCGCGAGGGTGTCAACGTCAAACTCGCAGCAGGCGTTGACGAACCCCGGCGTCGTGGACGCGAATACTTTGAGTTCGCTGTAGTGCGTTGTGGCCAGCACCGATGCGCCGCGTTCATAGACCGTCTCGAGGATCGACATCGCCAGTGCCGCGCCTTCGGTAGGATCGGTACCGGCGCCGAGTTCGTCGAACAGCACCAGGGACTGCGCGTCCGCGGCGTTCAGGATGCCGATTATGTTGCGCATGTGCGCTGAAAACGTACTCAGGTTCTGAGAAATGCTCTGTTCGTCGCCAATGTCCGCAAAAACCGCGCTAAACGCGCAAATAAGGCTATTTTCCGCTGCGGGGATAAGGAGACCGCTCTGCGCCATAAGATGCAAAAGCCCCACCGTTTTGAGCGTTACAGTCTTGCCGCCGGTGTTGGGGCCGGTGATCAGCATCGCGGTCGGCGGTATTGCCCCCGGAGCGGCGGGAATGCCCAGCGTAACGGTGATGGGAACGGCCTTCCGGCGGTCCAGCAGCGGGTGGCGCGCTTTCTTCAGATCGATGCGGCCGTCGGTGTTGACGGCGGGTCTTACCGCGTTCGATCCAAGCGCGTACGCGGCTTTGGCAAACGTAAAATCCAGGTAAGATATCAGCCGCAGGTCTTCCCGCAGTACCGCGGAATGTTCCGCCACCTGTTCGCTCAGCGCTTTGAGTATGCGCTGGATCTCTTCCTGCTCCTGCACTTTGAGCTCGCGGATCTTGTTGTTGGATTCCACCACAAACGCGGGCTCTACGAACAGCGTCTGGCCGGACGCCGATGTATCGTGAACGATACCGGGTATATCCGCCCGGTTCTCGATCTTTACCGGAACGCAGTAACGGTCGCCGCGCACGGTGACGATATTATCCTGCAGCACTTTCGAATATTTAGAGGAGTGCGTCAGTTCATTGAGTTTGTCCTTGATCGAATTCTGCAGCTGGAATATTTTGCGCCGGGTATCCGCGAGCGCGGGACTGGCATCGTCGGCGATCTCCTCTTCGGACAATATGCAGCGGATTATCTCTTGCTCCAGATTCTGCAGCGGCACGAGCCGGCTTATCATGTCTTCGGTGGTGGTCAATACCTCCCCTTCCTCACGCTCGCCCAGTGCCCCGTAAGAGATCATGCGCCGCACTGACGTGAGCAAAGAAGAGACGCCCAGCAGATCCGCGTTGTTCAACACGGCTTCGGTCTCGGCCCGGCGGATAACGCCGCCCAGATCCCGCACGCCGGAGCCGGGGGCGCTGCCGCGTTTGAGTACGCAGTTGACCGCGTCCTCCGTTTCGGTAAGCAGCCGCTGGATCTCGTCCACGTCGTCGGTAGGCGCCAGTTCCCGCGCCAGCCGTTTGGACAGCTCGCAGCTGCAGTGGGCTTCCACCGCCTGGGTTATCTTGTCAAATTCCAGTATTTTTAAAACTTTATCGTCCATGATCAATACCTCAATTGAGTGTCAAATAACGCGCACGCTGCGTCAGCAGCAGATCACCGGTCCGAACGGTCCCATGCAGAACGATGAGCAGAAGCAGCAGTCGCGCAGCGAGACACAGTAATCCTGTTCGGAGGTGCGTTCGCGCGCTCTGCGGTCGTATTCCTCCGCGGCGCGGCGGTAGTATTCGGCTTTGGAGCGGAAGGTCTCGTTGGAGGGATCCATTGCCGAGGCGGTAGTGTAGCAGTTGTACGCGCCGGAGTACCGGCCGAGGCTTTCGTTGACCACACCCATAAGATAGTACCAGACCGCGTCCCGCTGCGCTTCCGGTATGTTGTTAAGAGCGATATACGCCTGGAAAATATAGCCGCTGCGGATCATGCGCACGATCTCGGCATAGCGCTGATCGCTGGCAAAACCGTCCTCGCCGGCGGACGAACTGCCGGACTGTCCGGAACTGTATTGACCGTACGGCCCGTAATAGCTGCCGTAGCCGCGGCCGGCCGACGCACCGGAACTGTAAGAAGCCGCGCTCTCTTTGCCCGAACGGATCGCCTGTATCTTATCGTACGCGGCGTTGATTTCGCGGATCTTTTCTTCCGCGACGGGCGCCATCGGGTCGTCGCGATAGCGGTCGGGATGATATTTCTTGACCAGTTCGCGGTACGCTTTTTTAATTTCCTCGTCGGAGGCTGACGGCGACACGCCCAGAACTTTATACGGATCCATGCGTATTGCCCTCCCGGCTGCGCGCGGTCACGCTGCGGTCAATAAAAGAAAGCCCTTCGCCGAACAGATTGTCCATGAATCCGTCCGTATCCGGATCCGGTTTGCCTTCGTGCAGCTGTTTGAGCGCCTGCCAGCACCTTTCCGCGTCCATGATGCAATGGATGCGCACCAGCGCGTCTGCCTCCGTTTCCGGCGCGTCGCCGAGGCGCTCGTTGTAAATATTGAAGTTGTTGCGTTTGCGGTCCTTTTCCCGGTCGTCTGCGGCGTCCGCCAGCATGATCCAGCGGCCCAGCGAGGCGCCCAGCGTGTACAGCGCGTCGCTGTATCTGCTGGCGATCATTCCGTCAACTGTAAACACTCTGCCGAGGATCTCCGCGAACGGCGCGGTGAAATCGTCAATATCCTGCGTCCGCGCTTTTTCCAGTCCGGCGAGTTCATCCAGTTTTGCCCGGATAAAGTCATACAGTTCGGGATACGCTTTTCTGGCGCGTTTGACGCCTTTGCGCCAGGCAGCTTTAGCGGCGCGGCCTTTAAGCTTCAGGCCGCGGCCGTCGGCAATATTGTCCTCAGCGGCGCAGGCAGCCAGAATGATATTGACCCGCGCGGCGTACGAGATACCGGGAGTGTCCTTAAAATACGGATGCGGATGGCCGGGATGCAGCGCGCATCGGCCTTTGACCACGCTGAGTTCGCTGTCCGGCGCGCAGTAGTCGATGAGCATTGCCAGCACCGCCGCCTCATATGTGAGCGACAGCCGCGAGAACTGCCCGAGCAGTTTCCCCATCGCTTTGCATACGCCGCAATAATATGCCTTGTATTTATCATATTCCCTGATTCTCAGGTTCGGGACGAACGCCCGCGTGTAACCGAAAATATGTATCCCCTTCTTACAGTGACAGCATCTTGCTGGCTTCGATCATATCCGGATCCAGCGTTTTGGTCATATTGAGCGCTTCCTCGATATCGATCGCGATGTACTTCTCGTTCTTTTCCGCTATGATCTTGTTGCGCTCGCCGTTAGCCAGGACTTCGGTGGCTTTCATTGCCATAAGGCTGGCCGCGACCCGGTCTTTTACCGTGGGACTGCCGCCGCGCTGCTGATAGCCCAGAATAGTGGCGTTGGTGGAGATGCCGGTGATCTCTTCGATCTGCTTGGCGATCTCGATGGTGCCGCCTACGCCTTCGGCGATGATCACAATGTAGTGATGTTTGCCGCGGTTCCGGCAGCCGATAATAGGCTTGATGATATCGGTGTTGATGTCGAAATGCTGTTCGGGCAAAATGCACGCTTCGGCACCGTCGGCAATAGCGCAGCTGAGCGCAATGTACCCGGCGCCCCGGCCCATGACTTCCACTACGCTGCAGCGCTCATGGGAATACGCGGTGTCCTTGATCTTATCGATCGCGTCTTTGACCGTGTTGAGTGCGGTGTCAAAACCGATCGTGTAATCGGTGGAGGAAATATCATTGTCGATGGTCGCAGGAATACCGATCACGTTCATGCCTACGCGGGCCAGATCCCGCGCGCCGCGGAACGAGCCGTCGCCGCCGATGATGACAATGGCGTCCAGTTTGAACACCTGCGCCATGCGGTAACCCCTCATTACGCCTTCGGGCGTCACGAATTCCGCGCTGCGCGCCGTCTGCAGGATCGTACCGCCGCGGCTCATGATGTCAGACACCGAGCGGAGATTCATTTCGTACATATCGCCTGACAGCAGGCCCTCGTATCCTTTACGGATTCCGTATACTTCAAAGCCTCTGTATATACCGGATCGGACCACCGCGCGAAGCGCCGCGTTCATGCCCGGGGCGTCGCCGCCGGATGTAAGCACGCCGATGCGTTTGGGTCTGTTTACAACGTTTTCGTTCTGTTCTGCGCTCATAATGTATTCCTCCTCTGCGCTATGCAGCGCGCCACGTGTACGCCGGATGCTCCGGCCTGGGACAATCCGCGGGTTATTCCCGCGCCGTCGCCGCAGGCAAACATATTCGGTATTTCAGTCTCCAGTTCGCCGGAAAGCGTCAGGCGCGCACTGTAGAATTTGACCTCGACGCCGTACAGTAAAGTGTCGTAGTTGGCCGTGCCCGGGGCGAGTTTATCCAACGCGTATATCATTTCGATTATATTGTCCAGATGACGCTTGGGCAGCACCAGCGAAAGGTCACCCGGTGTGGCGTGCAGCGTAGGTTTCGTAAAGCTCTTGGAGAGCCGGTGGTCGTTGGTGCGCACGCCTTTGACCAGATCGCCGAAACGCTGTACCAGTACGCCGCCGCCCAGCATATTGGAGAGGGAGGCGATGCGTTTGCCGTACTGATACGGTTCGTTGAAGGGCTCGGTAAAGCGGTTGCTGACCAGCAGCGCGAAATTTGTGTTGGTGCTGCGGAGTTCTTTGGCGGAATAGCTGTGGCCGTTGACCGTGATGCAGCCGTCAACATTCTCTGTGACCACATGGCCGTACGGGTTCATGCAGAAGGTGCGCACGTTGTCGCCGTACTGCTTGGTGCGGTACACCAGTTTGGCTTCGTACACTGTGTCGGTGATGCGCTCGAACACCTGCGCGGGCAATTCGACGCGCACGCCCAGATCCACCTGATTGTTGATCAGTTTTATGCCCAGATTTTTGCACTGCGACGCGAACCATTCTGCACCGGATCGGCCGGGTGCGCAGATCAGATAATCGCAGGTCAATGCGCCGCGTTTATCGGTGCTGACTTCAAAACCGCCCTGCCCTTCGTTGACTGTGATATCGGTCACGGTAGTGCCGCAGAATATATCGGTGTAAGTTGACAGATCGGTGAATATATTGCCCAGGATCTCCAGATTGCGCTCCGTGCCGAGATGTTTTACCTGCGCCTTAAGCAGATGCAGGTCGTATTTCAGCGCTTCTTTCTCCAGTTCCAGCGCGGCGGGAGAGGCCGTGGAAAACCGCTCGGTCGTGGCGCCGAACGCGACGTTCACGCTGTCCACATACTCGATCAGATCCATCACTTTGCTGTCCGGAATATAGTCCCGGAGCCAGCCGCCGAACTCAGTGGTAAAATTGAATTTGCCGTCGGAAAACGCGCCTGCGCCGCCGAATCCGTTCATGATGGAACACGGACGGCAGTTGATGCAGTGATCGGTCTTGCCGGCAATAATCGGACAGACGCGCTTTGCGAGCGGATTGCCCTGTTCAATGAGCGCGATACGGAGTTTTGGCGCGGTGCGGTGAAGTTCATATGCGGCAAATATGCCCGCGGTGCCTCCGCCGATTATTACAACGTCATAGTCTTTCATTAGATCAGCTCCGGAAACAGTAACCAGAAAATAATAAATGTTGTTGAGCTTTTACAGTCCTGCGCTCACGGTCTCACCGGGTACGTAGAACATGGCTTTGGTGATATCTTCGGTGGCTTCAGCCTCGTGCCGGATCAGCCGGAGCGTAGCATCGTGCAGGTTGGAAAACTCAGGATTGCGCTGCGCCTCGCAGATGAACTTCTGGCGCGGAGAGTTGATATCTTCGCCACTGATCTGGAACAGACCGTACAGGTCGCACATGGAACGCACGCGGCGCAGTTGCTCCATCGTGTTGCGGGACGGCATGTACGTTACCGCGTTGAAGCCGAGGCCTTTAATGGTATCGAACAGCAGCCCGATATACGAATCTTCGAATTTCTGCGCTTTTTTATCTCCGGTTACCGAGTCGCCGACATCACCCAGATACGCGTAAGCGGAGATCGCGCCGATCTTGCGGCCCAGCGCCAGTACTTCGCGCACCGGCGGACATTCGGCATCGGCGTCAATATAGAACTTCTCCACCATATTGCTCTTGAGCGCGCCGAGCAGGTCGTATTCGTAAACGGCGTTGTCCTCGTCCAGCAAAAAGCCTTTGACCTTGTTCGAAATACTGATCTTCAGATCATTTTCGAGGAAATCCACGACCGCGGCGCCTTTGCCGAAGCGGGCGGTGATCTTCTTGGCCAGAGCGAAAAGCAGATGGCGTTCGGTCACGCTGCCGCCCAGGAAAGAGTTAGACAGCGGTACAACATCGCGGTCAAAATCCAGTACGATGCCCACATGTTCGGTGAGCGCGTTGATATTGTCGATCATCTTGCGGTTGCGCTCGTTGCGCGCGGCGCTGTAGGGCTTGAAGAAATCGATCACGAGGTCAATGTTCTGATGCGGCACGCCGTGCAGCGCCATGTACGCCACACCGTTCTGGTCGGGATTGTTGATGCGGCGGTCAAACAGCGGCGTATCCTTCATGGAAGCGCGGCATTCGACCCCGATAGTGGACAATATTCCGACGATCTTCGCGGCTTCGATGAACTCCCGCGCGCCGGACAGCGAATCGTGGTCCATTATGCCCGCGGTCTTCAGTCCGGCAGTGTACGCCATCCAGACGGCTTTCGTGGGTGAATACGGCGAGAAAGAATATGTGGTGTGGATGTGGTTGTTCACGTCTTCACCGGAGACCGGCGCCGGTATCTCCCCCGCGTCGATCATTTGCTTAAGGCCGCGCAGCGCGTCCAGACGCACCAGCACGTCTTTATTGTTGAGCCGTTCGATCAGATACTCTTTTTTCTCAGATACAG
>JAEEGL016624030.1_pt1 | contig 14038 bp, 11 predicted proteins | sample 9134231 | NCBI WGS metagenome assembly JAEEGL01 (sample SAMN16246548, study PRJNA631951) | gut metagenome | biome: gut microbiome; feature: rumen; material: fiber-attached | host: Bos | place: Iran: Karaj | collected 2018-10
AACCGGGGGCTTTAACGGCTACGCACTTCAGGCTGCCGCGCAGGCGGTTGACCACCAAAGCGGCCAAAGCTTCACCGTCGACGTCCTCGGCGATGATGAGCAGCTTCTTGCCAGCCCGAACCACCTGCTCAAGAACGGGCAGGATCTCCTGGATGTTGCTGATTTTCTTATCAGTGATCAGGATGTAGGGGTTATCCAGCTCGGCCACCATCTTATCGGTATCGGTGCCCTTAGCCTCCTCGACGGTGATGACACCGTCTTTCTTGACCTTGGCCATCGCGTCGGCGATAAGCTTGCCGATATAAGCGTCATTGTTGGCGGAGACGGTGCCGACCTGCTCGATCTTGGAATAGTCGTCGCCGACTTCCTGGCTCTGGGCCTTCAGGTCTTCAACCACGGCCGCGACAGCCTTGTCGATACCCCTCTTGAGATCCATCGGATTGGCGCCGGCGGTCACATTCTTGAGGCCGACATTGATGATGGCCTGGGCCAGAACGGTGGCCGTGGTGGTGCCATCACCGGCCTGCTCGTTGGTCTTGGAGGCGACCTCCTTGACCATCTGGGCACCCATATTCTGGAAGCGGTCTTCGAGCTCGACTTCCTTGGCGACGGTCACGCCGTCCTTGGTGACCTGGGGGGCGCCGAATTTCTTGTCGATTACGACGTTGCGGCCTTTGGGACCGAGGGTAACCTTGACGGCGTCTGCCAGCGCGTCTGCCCCTTCTTTCATCAGGGAGCGGACGTCAATGTTGAATTTGATATCTTTTGCCATAATTAAACGATAGCTAAAATGTCGGACTGTTTGACAATGAGGTATTTCTTGTCCTCGAAGGTGACCTCGGTGCCGGCGTATTTGCCATAGAGGACGGCATCGCCGACTTTCACCTCCATCGGCTCATCCTTGCTGCCGGGACCGGCGGCCACGATGACGCCCTGCTGGGGTTTCTCTTTTGCATTGTCCGGGATGTAAAGGCCCCCGGCGGTCATCGTCTCGGCCTCTTTGGGCTCGATGACGACTCTGGTTCCTAACGGTTTGAGCATAGTATTATATTTTTAAGTGTTTCTATTCTGTCCACAAAGGGGCGGCCGTTCTTTATCAACGGCTGTGCCAAGGGGGAAGGACTGACATTTTGGCAGTGGTTCGACAAGCTCACCAACTTAAAGGGCGTTGATGACAGCGGCTCTGACGAGAAAGAAATTGGTCGAGGGGTTATTCTCCAGCAGGCGGTATTCGGGGTGATTGCCCCAGGAAGCGGGGGAATCCCCGATGACCATATCCTCACCGGTGTCATTGCTGACATATGCAGCGATGGACTGCTGCCAGGCGCGGATCCGGTCCGTACTCGAAGCGTAGGAGAAATCCCCCGCCGCCAGTTCCTTCAGATAGCCGACGTATTTTGCCCTCCAATCGGAATAAGAGAGAATTTTGGCGATGAGCGGATTGTTGTCATTCCCCCAGTGGAGCGGATTCTGCCGTCCCGAATCCATTCCCTGCGACGTCCCCAGGGTGTTGTCATAGTCATAGGGAATAAACCAGAAATGATAATCGAACTTATCCGACGAATCGAAGTATAGGTAATAATTGTTGCAGTTATTCCAATAATCATCCCACATCCCCACTGCCACGTTCACCGCATACGTCTTGAGCAGCAGATCCACATCCGTCACCTGCTGGATCCAGGTCCGGAAACTCTCCCCGGTCTTGCCCCGGACCTTGAGGATAAAGTCCTTGATCTGCTCAAAGGCAGCTTCCGAGCCGGTTCCGGTATTTGTCTTCAACTCGTATGGCGGATGGTAGGAATCATTGTCATCCACCCCGAAAAGGGAATCGTCCACCGAATTGAGCCCGGTATTCCACCGGCATTTCCAGAGATTGCCGTCGGCGTTTCCAAACCGGTCAATACGGGCTTTCAGGTAATTCCGGTCGAGCTGCTCCAGCATTTCATACACGCCCAGATAGGTTTCGGCAGAATCCCCTTCTATCCGAATCCAGACCCGTGCATACACGTCATTCACCGCAGTCCAGACCCCGAAACGGCGGAACAGGTCATAGCAATACACCTCCCGGCAATAAGTGGGATCGTCTTTGAACCATTTGAGATAGACCTGCCGCACCCCGTGCACCGTATGCGCGGGATCCGCCACATAGCGGTGGAAATCCAGCCCGAAATGGCAATGATGCCAGTCCGTACCCATGGCAGCGTGCTTCTCTCCCCCACCTCCCTCCGGCCGGCGGCGGGACGTGTTGCCCTTTAGCCGAATCCCAGCCTTGTCCACCAAGGTCCGGTCGGCACCCTTCCGGTATTCGACGGCGCAACGGAAATAATCCACCGTCCTGTTGTCCTTGTCATACGCGACCAGCAGGGAATCCCACTGCCGGAGCGAAACGGAAATATGAATCTCCGGAATCACCGACCCGTCGAAGACATAGGCGTTTGCCGCCTTCCAATCGGTCGGCTTGTCGTGATCGTCGGCCTCTGGAGTCCAGAACTCCTCCCGCTCCAGGCAGGATACCGTGAGCAGGAGGGCTGAAAGAAGCAGGAGAAATCTATTTCGTCGAGAAACGATAGACACAGGTCTGCGTATATGTCTCCCCTGGCTTCAAGAGCGTGGAGGGGAAGGAAGGGTTGTTGCAGGCGTCGGGCCATTTCTGCGTCTCGAGAACGATGCTGCCGCGCAGAAGAATCGGCTTTCCGTTCTTGCCCGGGTCCGTGCCGTCGAAGAAGTTCCCGCTGTAGAACTGGAGACCCGGCTGGTCGGTCAGTACCTCGAGGAAACGGCCGCTCTCGGGCTCATACACCGTGCAAACGAGTTCCACACCGTCGCCTTCGCGGTCAATGCACCAGTTGTGGTCGTAGCCGCGGACATTGCGCAGCTGCTCAAAGTCTTCATCGATCCACTGCCCGACCGGATGCGCCTCGCGGAAATCCATCGGCGTCCCTTCGACGGAAGCAATCTCGCCGGTAGGGATACCGAGCGGGTCAACCGGAATGAAGCGGCTTGCCTTGATATACATTTCGTGGTCGAGAATGGTGCCTTCGCCCTCGCCTTTGAGGTTGAAGAAAGGATGGTTGGCGATATTGACGTGGGTAGGTTTGTCGGTGGTCGCCTCATAGTCGACGCGGAATTCATTGTCGGAGGTAACCGTGTAGGTCATTGCAATCAGCAGGTTGCCGGGGAATCCTTCCTGCCCGTCCGCGTGCAGATACGTTAGGGAGAGGCTGGAATCCGTCACCTCGCGCACTTCCCAGACAACGTGGTCGAGGCCCTTAAAGCCGCCGTGGAGAGTGTTGACTTCGTTATCATTGGCCGGGAGCTGATAAGTCTCCCCGTCAATGGTGAAGGTGGCATTCTTGATGCGGTTGGCCACCGGACCGACGCAGGCGCCGAGGAAGCGCTCACCCGGAGGATTCATATAGGCTTCGAGGGACTTGCGCCCGATGGCGACATCGGCATAATTCCCGTCCCGGTCGGGCACCCAGATGGAGGCCACGCGGGCGCCATAGTTGGTCACCTGGAGCGTCAGGTCTCCGCCCTTGAGGGTATACAGGGCCACTTCCTGCCCGTCCACTTCGCCCTTGAAATCATCGGGATTCAGCAGCGTCGGCATCACCTTTTTCTCCGTGCAGGCCATCGCCAGCGCACAAACTGTCAACAAGATAACCTTTTTCATTATTCTAATTATTTTTAGATTCTTTGCAAAAATAAGAAAAATCAAAATATCTTCTTATATTTGTAATCTTATTGCAATCATTTTATGAAAATTATTCAGGACAGTGTGTTCGGCGGGGAAAGGCCGCTTTACAGGGAGAGACACCTCTCGCTGGAACGCGTTGTCATCGAGCCCGGAGAATCAGCCATCAAGGAAGGAGCCGACATCGAGGCGGATCACTGCGAATTCAAGGGGAAATACCCCTTCTGGGAATGCGACGGATTCACCATCAAAGACTGCCTTTTCCGGGAAGGCGCCCGGGCGGCGATATGGTATTCGCGCAACGGTCGGATGACCGATACGCTCATCGAGGCGCCCAAGATGTTCCGCGAAATGGAGAATATCTCGCTGGAGAACGTCCGCTTCACGGCCGCCGCGGAGACCTTCTGGAATTGCCGCGGCATCAAACTGCGCAATGTAGAGGTCGAGGGCGGTGACTACATCTATATGGGCAGTTCCGACATCGACATCGACGGCTACCGCCAGCAGGGCAATTATTCCTTCCAATATGCCAAAAAGGTGACCATCCGGAACGCTTACCTCGATACCAAGGACGCTTTCTGGAATACCAAGGACATCACCGTCATCGATTCCGAGATCCACGGCGAATACCTGGGATGGTATTCCAAACGGCTTCATCTGATCCGTTGCCGCATCAGCGGAACCCAGCCGCTCTGCTACTGCGACGATCTCGTCCTGGAGGACTGCACTTTCGACCCCGACGCCGACCTGGCGTTCGAATATTCCTCGGTAGAGGCTGGCATCCTCGGCCGCATCACTTCCGTCAAGAATCCCCGCACCGGCCGGATCGTCTCCGACGGGTACGGTGAAATCATCCTCGACAGCAACATCAAATCCCCGGGTGACTGTCAAATCCTCACGCGCGTATGACCCATTTTGACTTTGATACCGTCATCCCCCGCAGAGGAACCGACTGCGTCAAGTGGGACCATTTCAGCGGGAATGCCATCCCGATGTGGGTGGCGGATATGGATTTCCCGGCGGCACAGGCTATCCGGGAAGCCCTGCAGAGAAGGCTCGACCACGGCATCTTCGGCTACGAGCAGCTTCCGGCACGGTACTACGATGCCGTCACGGGCTGGTTCGCCCGGCGGCACGGCTGGCATTTCAAGGCAGAGGACATCATCCCGACGACCGGGGTAATTGCCGCCTACAGCGCCTGCATCAAGGCAATGACGCAGCCCGGCGACAAGGTCATTCTCCAGACACCGGTCTACAACTGCTTCTTCCCCGCCGTCCGCAACAACCGCTGCATCGAGGCACAGAACGCTCTCCGCTATGCAGACGGCCGCTATACCATTGATTTCGAAGACCTGGAGCGGAAGGCGGCCGACCCGGCGGTCAAAGTGCTCCTCCTGTGCAATCCCCACAACCCCGTCGGCCGCGTCTGGACGCGGGAAGAGCTCACCCGCATCGGGGAGATCTGCCTCCGGCATAACGTCTTCGTCATCTCCGACGAAATCCACTGCGAGCTCACCTACCCCGGGCACGATTATACCCCCTACGGCTCGCTGGGAGAGCGGTTTGCGCGCGCTTCCGCCACCTGCTGCTCCCCCACCAAGGCCTTCAACATCGCCGGCATCCAGATCGCCAATGTCGTGGCGACCGACCCGGAAATCCGACGTAGGATTGACCGGGCCCTCAACGAGAACGAATGTTGCGACGTCAACGTCTTCGGCGTCGAGGCCCTGATGGCGGCCTACAACGAGGGTGAACCCTGGCTGGATGCGCTCCGGAAATATCTGAAATCCAACGCGGAAGAAGTATATCGCCGTCTCGGCGAGGAACTTCCCAGCATCCCCGTCCTTCCGCTCGAGGGTACCTATCTGATGTGGCTCGACTGCTCGGCCCTTGGCGACGGACTTTGGGATTATCTGAAGGACGAAGCCGGTGTGGTTCTCTGCAACGGCTCCATCTACGGGGAGGCGGGACGCGGATTCCTCCGGCTCAACATCGCCTGTCCTCGCACGACCCTCGACGAGGGACTCGACAGGCTCATTCAAGGAATAAAGAATTACAATCTATTAACTAACAACCACCTAAAATGAAAAAAATCTTCTTAATCCTGGCCTTCCTGGCCTCGACCTGCGTCGCCTTCGCTTCCGGAATGGAAGCCGAAGCGGGCAAGAAACCCAAGAAGCAGAAAGACACCACGGGCGTCAAGACCGGCCTGAACTTCGGTCCGCTCCCGGCCATCGGCTACTCGACCGACCTCGGCTGGCACTATGGCGTCCTGAGTGACATCTACTGGTACGGCGACGGTTCCAAGTATCCGGAATACATCTGGAAAGCCAACGTGGAAGTCTCCCGCTATAGCAAGGGCAACACGGTGTTCCACACCTTCTTTGATTCGAAGTACATCATCCCCGGCGGAATCCGCTTCAGCGCCGCGGCATCCTACTTCCTCAACGACACCTACAACTTCTACGGCTTCAACGGCAACGCCTCCCTGTACAACAAGAACCTCGACAAGATCGTCAAAGTCACCCTTCCGACCGGTGAGGTCCCGGGCCTCGGCACGTACATCATGAAGCGCGACATTCTCCGCGTGATGACCTGCTTCCAGGGCCAGATCGGCGAAAGCCACTGGGGATGGGCCGCGGGCCTGAGCTATACCTGGTTCCGCTGCGGCGATGCCAGGAACAGGAGCCTGAAGGACGAGACGGGCGGCAAGAAAAACCGCTTTGACGTCTGGGAGGAAGTTCCTTCCCTGTACCGGTTCTACCTCGACAATGGCATCATTCCTGCCGCCGAGGCAGCGGGCGGACACCACCTCGAGCTCAAGGCCGGCGTCGTCTACGACACCCGCGACCATGAGAATATGCCTTCGCAGGGCACCAACCTCGAGGTCTATTTCTTCGGTTCCCCCGACATCCTCAACAAGAGGGACAAAGCCGACCGCACCAGCTACCTCAAACTCGCCATCCACTTCAAGCAGTTCTTCCCGCTCGTAGGTGACAAACTCGTCTTCGGCGTGCACGCCGCCTATCAGGGCATCATTGCCGGCAAGGCGCCGTTCTACTCCCTCCAGAGCATCCAGAGCCTCAATATGAAGCAGATCAACACCGAAGGTCTCGGCTCCACCTGCACCCTGCGTGGCACCACCTCCAACCGCTTTATGGGCAATGGCTACGCCTGGGCTAATATGGAACTCCGCTGGAAATTCGTCACCTTCGACTGGATCAACCAGCACTGGGCCCTTGCGCTGAACCCGTTCTTCGACTTCGGCGGCATCGTGCAGCCTTACCGCCTCGACGCGATGATCGATGCCCGTCACAACTGGTATCAGAAGACCGATGCCGACAAGACCTACGCCGAGAAAGCTTTCGAAGCGCAGATCGCCGCTCTTGATCCTTCCCACAGTGCCGGCGACTATCTCTACAGCGGTGTCAAGGACAACGTCCACTTCGGCGCCGGTCTGGGTCTCCACGTCATTATGAACACCAACTTCAACATTTCCTTCGAGTTCGCCAAGTGCGTCAACCCGTTTATGCCGGGCAACGACGGCGTCTGGGGAATGAATGTCGGTCTGAACTACATTTTCTAATTCAATGCATCAACTGCGCATATCACTGCTGATGGCGGCGGCCCTTGCCGTCGCCGTCGGCTGTGACCAGAAAGGGGACGAATCCGCCGGGCTGAGAGTCAACGTCCTGACCGGAATAGCTTCGGGCGTCGACGTTTCCTCGGCGAACCTCGGCGGCACCTATTCCCGGGCGAACGCCCCGATCCGGGAAGCCGGTTTTGAATGGGGCGAAAGCGAGAATTCCCTCACGGAAGTCCTGCAGGCACCGTCAACGGATACACCGTTCTATGCCCTGCTGGACGGTCTGGGCGAAGAGAGGACATACTGGTACCGCGCATACGTTATCCTGCAGAAAGGAAGCGATATCAAGTACTTCTACGGAGAGACGCAATCGTTTACGACTCTCAAGGAAGAAGATGCGCCGGATCCAGTCATTCCTGATACGCCTCCGGGACCGGACAACCCGGACAATCCCCCGGGCGGCGACACCCCGGACATTCCGACGCCGCCTTCCGGCAGCAACGCCATCGGCTGGTACGAACTCCCGCTGATGCCGCTTGCCAGAAGCGGAGACTACTACTACAACTCCTCCGACAACACGCAGTACTATGCGTGGCATATGTGCACCGGCGGTGAAAAAGGCCCCGGTGGCAAGACCGCCCGCAACTACACGGTCTGCTACAGCGGCAAGTACCACTGCCCGGTCTGGGTTGCCGCCCCGAGGCACAGTATGTATGTGGGAGGTGCCGGACGCAACGACAGCTATCGCCGGGATTCGAAAATTCCGCTCGACATCCAGTATTCGTCCAAGTCAACGGGCGGCGGCTGCAACAAGGGCCACATGCTCGGCTCAGCCGAGCGGACCAGCAGCGTCGCAACCAACAAGGACGTCTTCTACTACCCCAACATCGCCCCCCAGCTTTCAAGCGGGTTTAACACGGGCGGCGGCGGATGGAACACCCTTGAGGACTGGGTCGACGGTCAGGTCTGCTCCGATACGCTTTATATCGTGATCGGCTGCTATTTCGATGCGTTCACCGACGGATACAACGTCTCGCAAACCCCGCAGGTCATCAGCTACTGCGGGCGCAACGACGTCCATATGCCGACGATGTTCTACTACATCCTCCTCCGCACCAAGAGCGGCAGCACCCGCAAGGCGCTCAAGGATTGCTCTGCGAGCGAGCTAAAATGCGCCGCCTTCGTGCGCGCTCATTCCAACTCCCTCAAGGGCCAGAAGGTTACCAAGAAGGAAATGATGAGCGTGGCCGATCTGGAGAAACTGACCGGCATCACGTACTTCCCGAGCGTCCCCAACGCGCCGAAGAGCACCTGCTCGGCCGCCGACTGGGGATTATAATTGGAAAGTTGAAAAATAATCCTTATCTTGCAAAAAATCAAAAACCTGATACTATGAAAAAACTTGCAATCCTCCTCCTCGCTGTCAGCAGCCTGATGATTGCGTCCTGTGCGCAGTCCGTCCCCGACAAACTCATCAAACTTGCCGACCAGGCCGAAGCCAAAGGCGACAAGTGGTCCCAGGAGAAATGGGAAGAAGTCGCGACCGAATTCGGCGACCTCCTCGACCAGTTCTCCGCCAAGGAAGACGACTACGGAATGATGAAGAAACTCCGCGTGCTCGGCGCCACGACCAAGTTCTACGCCGCAGCCACCAAGTATGTCGTCGCTCCCGAAGCCAAAGCCAAACTCAAGGGACTGACCGATGACAATGATGAAAGTGTAGAAGGAGAAGAGGGTGAAGGCGAAGCGCTGGAAGGCCTCGACAAAGCCATTTCGGAGACCGCTGACAATATTGCCGACGCCCTGAAAGGCCTCGGTTTCTAGCGGAACGGCCTCTCAACCGAAAGCATCGCACGCTTTTTGCGGCGATGCTTTTTTTAATCCTGTCTAAAGATGACCCTGTTAACCATCATCCTTCAGGTTGCGCTGGGCGTGTTTGCCGAGCATCCGAACCGCGCCGGCGGCAATCTCTGCGGCTATTTTCCGCAGGATACGACCGTCACCGAAGCCCCGGCGGGCTACGAGCCTTTTTACATCAGCCACATTGCCCGGCACGGAAGCCGATTCCTGTCCTCACGCACGTCAAATTGTTTCCTGATAGCCGACACTTTGGCGCTTTATGCCGAGAAGGATATGCTGACCGACAGCGGAATTGCCCTGCTGGAGGAGATTCGTCTGCTGCACCGGATGTCGGAGGGGAATTACGGCGCGCTCACAGAGCTCGGGGCACAGGAGCATCGGGATATCTGTGCGAGGATGGTACGGCATTACCCGGAAGTCTTTGCCGATTCCGTCCGCAGGAAGGTCGTCACCTGGTCGACCGTCTCGCAGCGGGTACAGGACAGCCGCGCGGCCTTTACCGGCGAACTCCTCAAGCGGATCCCCGGCCTTGACATCGACGAGCAAAGTGCCCGGCAGAAGGAAAAATCCTACGGCCTCCAGGAGGTCACCGGATACTATATGACCAAGACGGAGCGGGACGAAGCCAAAGAAACGGAAAAGCAGATGGACAAAACCATCTCCCTGCTGCGCAAAGGCTACGACTTCACGGCTTTCGCCGCCAAAATCTTCCGCAACCCGGCAGACGTCCGGACCAAGACAGTCAGGGTGATTGCCCGGGAGGCATACCGGGCCCTCAAGACGGTCTGCGTCACCTACCCCGACTCCCTTCCGAGTATGGGAGAATACTTCACGCCCGGGGAAATCTACTACCTCTGGCTCGGAGGTTCGGTCCCCTGGGTACGGTATCTGAGCGCTGAAGGCTACACGAATGCCTTCACGGATGCTAGAGGTGGCGGCATTCTCGCATGCATAGTCCGGGACGCTAATGAAGCCCTCTCGGCAACGTCCCCCGTCGCCGCCACGCTCCGCTTCAGCCACGACACCTACATGATGCCGGTGATGGCCGCCATTCCCTTGGAAGGCACGGTCCTCACCTGCTCTGAAATGGAGATCCCCGACTTCTTCCAGGACTACAACTATATGTGCCCTGCATGTAACGTACAGATGATCTTCTACCGGAGCGCGAATAGCCCCGTCCTGGTGAAATTCCTTTGCAACGAAAAGGAAACCCTTGTCCACGGGCTCAATCCCGTCACGGGGTGCTACTATGACTGGGAGAAGGTGAAGAAATCCTGGAGGAAGTATTTGTAGATTCCGGGACAAGCCCGGAATGACGGGAAAGGCGGAATCGGTGTAAACAAAGGAAATATCCTTGCAATAATTACGGGGAAATTGGGTGAATTTTGCTTAGTTATTATTTATAATTAAGGTCAGAAATGAAAGAATCAACCTTACACCCTGTGTATCTCTCGCCGAAGGTGAACGTACGGTCGCTTTCGGTCGAGAAAGTGTTTGTGGCCTCCGTCCAGGAAGGTGCCACCCTTGAAGAATATGAAGCCATTGATCTGTTTGACTAACCACCGTCACGATTATGAAAAAGTTTGAATTATTTGCACTGATTGCGCTGGCGATGGCCGCCTGCGCCTGCAACAAGGAAATTGAACAGCCCGGCAACGACACTCCCGACACCCCCGAGACACCGCTCGAGCCCGGCAAGATCGTATTTACCGCCCTGGCCCCGACCAAGACGGCCATCGACTCCAATGACGAGGCGGTCACCTGGGTCGCCGACGACGAGGTGAAATTTGTCTGGGAGGGCGGCTCTACGACCGCCACGGCCAGCACCTCCGGTGCCAGCACGACCTTCACGATTGACGCCCCCGACGGCGTTGACGAGATTTACGCCGTGTACCCCGCCGACGCCTGCGGCAGCATCAGAGAAGGGAAGGTGTCTGTCCATTATAGTGGTTCCAGGGCAGATGGGTCCTTTGCCGCCAATGATATCTGCGTCGCCAAAGCCGTCAAGGACGGTGACAACTGGCCCACCACCCTTGCCTTCAAGAATGCGGCCTGCATCCTGAAAGTCGGCGTAACCAGCAGCGATATTGTCAAGATTAAAGTCGAGGCTGTCGGTGGCGAAATGATTACCGGCGCTTTCGAAGTAAGCATGGACAGCAACGGCAATCCTGTCGTGGAAGATGCCGTCGGGACGGCCGGTACATCATCTTCCATGGTCGTTTCGGGCCCCGGCAACTACTACATCCCCATCAAGCCCGGTGTCACGCTCACGGAGGGCTTCCGTGTGAGCCGTTTCATCGATGATGAAAACCAGACGATCCCGTTCTACTATTACGGATCCTTCACCACCGAGCGTGGTAAAATTATCAAGCTCGACGACATCGACGCCCACGCAGGCCAGTACTATGTCACCCCTGCCGGCGCCGGCACCAAGAGCGGCCAGAGCTGGAACAACGCCATGGATGCCGCCGGATTCAAGGCATTCATTGAAAACACTAACAACTACTTCATCCTCAGAGGAGCCACCTTCCATCTCTCTGCGGAGAACTTCACTTTCGGGGATTACCTTCAGCCCGATTTCTCCGGCCATAGCGAAACGGCCTTCACGATTGAGGGGACCAAGTCCGGTTCCGACATTACCACCTTCGTTGGCGGCACCGGTTCGACTGCAGGAACACTCTGGCCCAAGACCAGCAGCAACGTAACCGTTAAAAACGTTAAATTTACCGGAACCGACGGTGATTCCAACCGTGGAGCTATCCGCGTCAACACATCTTCTGCCAAACTGAACTTGGAGAACTGTGTCTTTGAGAATAATGCCACCCCCGGAAATGGTGGTGCGATTTGCCTGTACAAAGGTCTTACGACCATTACAGACTGCGAATTCACCTCTAACAGCGGAGGGCTTGGTGCTGCCGTGTATGTGGAAGGAGCGACAACCTTGAACATCTCCGGTTCTACTTTCACTTCCAATACGGCAAGCAATAACACCGATGACTACGGTGGCGGTGCCATATATATCAAGAGCCAGGGAGCGACAGTAGCCATTGATGATTGTACATTTACTGGGAATAAAGCCACCCAAAAGTGCGGAGGCGCCATCTGTGTCAAAGGCGGAGACGGAGATACGGCTCTGACGCTGAGCAATTGCACTTTCACAAACAATTATGCTAAAGGATGGGGCGGAGCGATCCTGTTCAAAGTCTCCGGTACAATGGATGTGACAGACTGTGAATTCAATGGTAACTATGCGGAAGGTGACTCGGGTGCAATCAATCCTGATATCGCAACGTGCACCTTTACTCGCGTAACCTTTACCGGAAACCATGCTGATGGCGATTGGGGCGGCGTTATGTGGGCCGGTAACGGCGCAATGACGTTCAATGACTGTATTTTTGACGGCAACTATACGATAAAAGGCGGAGGAGTCATCTATTCTTATGATAACGGCGCATTGGACTTCAACAATTGCCGGTTCAAGGGCAATTACGGCACAAGCACCAACACCTCTTATAGAGGCGGCGCATTTGCCGTCAGGAAAGGGACTTTGAAGTTCAATAAATGTACTTTTGACAGCAATTATGGCTTTAAAGGCGGCGCTATTAGCTCAAACTCATCCGGTAGTACTTTATATCTTAATGACTGTTTGTTTACCGGGAATTACTCAACAACTGGCTATGGTACATCCATCCAGGTCAACAATAATGGCACTGCCCTTTGCATGAACAACTGCACCTTTGCTGACAATACCTATTGCTCTGACGGAAGTGTCAACGGCAAAGCTTGTTGCTGGATAGACCTGCTCAATACAGGCAAGTTTGTCCTGAGCAACTCCACGCTGATCGGTTACAGCCGGAAGGGTGCCAATGGCGCAACCAACAGTGGTGGCGCCGCCTTGATCGGTTGGGAAAATGCATCCAAGCCCGTCGCTTTAATCAACAACATCATTGCCCATAGTAATGGTGCAGATAAAGGAGCATTCTTGTTGAGGGGCGGCACTCCTACCATCACAGCCGTATCCAATAAGATGTCGAATTTTGTGAGTGTAACTCCCAACACCGAATCTGGTACGAATGCGACTGACTTCAAAGGCAACAGTTCCTATTTCGGAGGCCTCAGCTATGTATCAGCGTCAGAACCTGCCTGGAACAATTGCTACTGGTCCTGGAATGGAACACTTGCAAGCGGTTCAGATTTGACCTTTGATACGGCTGCAAACATTAAAGCCGCCATTCAGGCTGCCGACAGCGATTTCTACTCCTGGCTCGAAACCGTTGAGGGTCTCACCAAGGACGGCCGTGGCAATTCACGTCCCGCCAGCGGAGCGTGGTGGCCCGGCGCCTACCAGAACTAAACCAGAACAAGGTTCTTTCAAGATGCGGCCCTGGCCTTCCCGCCCGGGCCGCATTTTTAATACGCAAGTCTGTGCGAGATTTGCGTTTGTAAAGATAAATTCTTAACTTTCAGTCCTTGAAAAGACATTAAAACTAACCGCCAGATTATCCTGATGAGAAAAATCCTTACATTGTTTCTGCTGTCGCTGTCCGTCTTCGCCCGGGCGGAAGGGAACAGGTTCCTCCTTTCGAGGCTGGATCTGTCAGACGGACTTTCGGACAACTGTGTCAATGATGTACTGACGGATTCACGGCAGCTTGTGTGGATCGGCACCAACGAAGGGCTTGACGTCTATGACGGACGCACCATCGTGCACGTCGCCTTCCCGGAGGTGGAAAATTCCGTGCAGCCCGTCGTGTTCACGCTGGCGGAAGATGCTTCCGGCACCATCTGGGCCGGGACTTCGAGCGGCTTGTTCCAGATCCGGACGGGAGAGCGCCAGATGAAGCCGGTTCCCTCTCCGGATCTCGAAGGATCGGGCATCCGGAAAATGTGCCTCTCGG
>JAEEGL017361957.1_pt1 | contig 14038 bp, 12 predicted proteins | sample 9134231 | NCBI WGS metagenome assembly JAEEGL01 (sample SAMN16246548, study PRJNA631951) | gut metagenome | biome: gut microbiome; feature: rumen; material: fiber-attached | host: Bos | place: Iran: Karaj | collected 2018-10
AGTGAAAGCAACGTCCGTTGTGCCCTGAATGCGACAGCCGTACTTGCTCGCAACGCAGTCGAACCATCCCATTCTTCTGGGTCTTCCGGTTGTTGCGCCGTACTCTCCGCCGTCTCCGCCTCTTCTTCTCAGCTCATCAGCCTCATCGCCGAAGATCTCGGAAACAAATGCACCTGCGCCGACTGCGGAAGAATATGCCTTGCAGACAGTGACGATCTGCTTGATCTCATAAGGCGGAAGTCCTGCGCCGATGGCACCGTATGCAGCAAGTGTGGAGGAAGATGTAACCATGGGATAGATGCCGTGGTCGGGATCCTTGAGGGAGCCCAGCTGACCCTCCAGAAGGATGGTCTTTCCTTCCTTGATAGCCTTCCAGAGGAAAGCACTGGTGTCGCATACAAAAGGATCCAGCATCTTCTTGTACTCCATGAGAGTATTGAAGAGTTCATTCTCGTCAAGAGCAGGCTTGTGATAAAGGTTTACAAGCATAGCGTTCTTGATCTCTGCCACCCTTGCGATCTTTGCCTTGAGGCTGTCAGTGTCTCCGTAAAGCTCGGAAACCTGGAAACCGATCTTGGAATACTTGTCCGAATAGAAAGGAGCGATACCGGACTTAGTGGAACCGAATGAATTCTTGCCCAGTCTCTCCTCCTCAAATTTATCAAAATCAATGTGGTAAGGCATTACCATCTGTGCCCTGTCGGAAACAAGAAGCTTCGGCATGGGAACTCCCTTATCGGTAATGCTCTTAACTTCCTCAAACAGTTTGGGAACGTTCAATGCAACACCGTTTCCGATAATGCTTGTTGTGTGATCGTAGAAAACGCCTGAAGGCAAAGTGTGAAGTGCAAATTTACCATACTTGTTTACGATGGTATGTCCTGCATTTGCTCCACCCTGGAAACGGATGATGATGTCCGCGTCCTTGGCAAGCATATCTGTGATCTTACCTTTTCCTTCGTCGCCCCAGTTAGCTCCGACAATAGCTTTTACCATATTTTTATCTCCTTTTTTGATGAGGCCTGCAGTTGTCCTCAAACCTTTAATATTTTATCACTTTTGCCGGGAAATTCACTAAGAAGATTATGATTTATTCTTATAAGTGTACTTATAAGAGACTTCTCCTTTATCTTAACTCCGCCAGCTCAAGTATGAGTTTCTCTGTCTTCTCCCAGCCAAGGCAAGGGTCGGTGATGGATTTGCCGTAAACACCGCCGTCGGGCTTCTGGGCGCCGTCCTCGATGTAGGACTCGATCATGAGACCTTTGACCATCTTCTTTACATCTGCTGAATATCTGGTGCTGTGAAGGACTTCCTTGGCGATGCGGATCTGCTCTTCGTAAAGTTTGCCGGAATTACAGTGGTTGCAGTCGATGATGGCTCCGCAGCCATCAAGACCTGCTTTTGCATAGATCTCACAGAGTGTTCTGAGGTCTTCGTAGTGGTAATTGGGAAGGGAACGTCCGGATTTGCTCAAAGATCCGCGAAGGATGGCATGAGCCATGGGGTTACCCTTACTCTTTACTTCCCAGCCTGAGTAAACGAAATCGTGGGGATGGCTTGCTGCAATGATCGAATTGATCATTACGGAAAGATCGCCGCTGGTGGGGTTCTTCATGCCCACAGGGATGTCCAGCGCACTTGCAGTGAGGCGGTGAAGCTGGTTTTCAACGGATCTTGCGCCAACAGCAACGTAGGAAAGAAGATCCGAGAGATACTGATGATTCTCGGGGTACAGCATCTCGTCCGCACAAGAAAAGCCAGTCTGTTTGAGGGCTTCCAGATGAAGCTTACGGATGGCAAGAAGTCCTTTAAGCATGTCGGGAGCGCCGTTGGGATCGGGCTGATGAAGCATGCCCTTGTAGCCGTCACCTGTGGTCCTGGGCTTGTTGGTGTAGATCCTGGGGACAATGACGATCTTGTCCGCAACCTTGTCCTGCACGTTCCTGAGTCTTGAAATGTAGTCGATCACCGCATCTTCCCTGTCTGCGGAGCAGGGTCCGATGACAAGAAGAAGTTTGTCGGACTTGCCTGTGATAACATCCTGCACAGCCTTGTCGTTTTCTTTCTTTTTCTCCGCAAGTTCGTCGGAAACGGGGTACATAGCCTTAATATCCTGCACAGAAGGCAGGCGTTTTACAAATTCTGCATTCATTTAAGTTTATCCTTTCAATAAATATCCGGTAGATATTTTAATCATTCTTTTTGTCAAAGAGCTTTCTCTTTTCCGTGGAAAGCTTCATGATCTCGTGGATGGTGTTTGTGTCTTCCTTTCGGATGGCTTCTTTTAATATGTTAAACTTCTCCTCGAACAGTTCCATCTGGAGAAGGAGTTCGTCCTTGTTCATATAAAACAGCTCGGTCCACATGCTCTCGTTGATCTTGGCGATCCTTGTGAGGTCTCGGAAGGAGTCGCCTGTGTAATCCACCAGGCTCTCCGACTCCTTGCATACCATAAGAGAAACGGCGATGCAGTGGGTGAGCTGTGAAAGAAAACCGATCATCTCGTCATGCTGTTCGGGGCTCAGTGTCTTTACGGATCTAAACCCGAGAACACGTCCCAGTTCTTCGCAGGCTTCTATGCCTTCGGGAGTGTTTTTTAGGGTGGGAGTCACAATGTAGTTAGCGTTTTTAAAGATCGCCTTCGTTGCGTTCTGAACGCCGTAAACCTCACGCCCTGCCATGGGATGGGCAGCGATGAATTCCAGATCCTCCCTGAGGATCGACTGGATGGGGTAGACCACGCTCCGCTTGACGCCGGTAACGTCCGTGATCAGCGCTCCGCTCTTAATGTACTGCTGGTTTTCTTTGATCCATTCAAGAAAAACCTTGGGATAGAGGCAGAACACCAAGAGGTCGTACTTTCCGATAAAGTCGGGATCGATCTTTGTTGTTCCTTCTGCGATCAGCCCTTTCTCCAGCGCATATGCTATGCTGCTCTCCGATCTCGTGATGGCTCCGACGTGGTAGCCCAGATCCGTGAGCGCTTCGGCATAGCTTCCGCCAAGGAGTCCAAGGCCCACTATCAAAACTTTTTTATCTTTATTCAATTTCCACATTCAATCCGATCCTCCTCATATCTTCAAAGAAGCCGGGATAACTCTTTTTCACGGCTTCCGCCCCTGTAATGTTGCCCCCGGTCAAAGCAAGGAGCACTGTAAGCGCCATTACGATCCTGTGGTCATTGTGACCGTCAAGAACCGCTTCGGGCTTTTTGAGACCGCTGCCGGGGATCAGAACCTCGTTCTCTCCCACTTCCGCCGTAACTCCGAACTTCTTGAGTTCTTCTGCCATCACAGCCGCACGGTCGCTTTCTTTGATCTTTAACCTCTTTGTCCCCGTAAACCTTCCGCCGTGTTTCGCAGCGGCATATGCAAAGAGGACAGGCCCCAGGTCTATGCAGCCCCCAATGTCAAGGGTTGCACCGGGTTCGTTCAGTTTTTCAAAATATTCAAGGCATATCCTGTCTCCCTGAACGCTTGTTTTGTTGAGTCCCGTAACGTCTATCCTGCTGCCCAGTCCGTTCATTGCGAAAAGAAAAGCAGCGTTGGACCAGTCTCCTTCCGCTCTCTCGTTAACAGGGCGATAGGTCTGATCTCCTTTTATCTTAAAAACATTTTCTTCAGATTCAACGATCTCTATGCCTGCCTTTTTAATGACTTCAAGAGTGATGTCAATGTAGGCACGGCTTTCAACGGGAGGGATGATCTTTAATGTACTGTCACCGGGAAGTAAAGGAAGTGCAAACAAAAGTCCGGTGATGTACTGGCTTGAAATGTTTCCCGGGATCTCATAGTCTCCCGGGCAAAGGCTTCCGTCCACAAAGATCTTGCCCTTTTTTCGTTTAACAGTCACATTTTTCTCGGGAAGTATGTCTTCGTAGATCCCGACGCCGCGTTCCATGAGCCGTTCGGAGCCTGTGAACTCGGACGCCCCGCATTTTGCCGCCGCAACGGGAATGAAAAATCTCAAAGTGCTTCCGCTCTCTCTGCAGGAAAAAACCGCTGATGCCATATAATTCTTCGCAGCCCCCTGAACCACAAGAGCATTTCCTTCTTCCCTAACCTTCGCTCCCATAGCCTTGATGCAGTCTATGCTTGCAAGAATGTCTTCGCTGTCCGTGAAGTTTTCGATCCCGGACTCGCCGTCGGCAAGAGCCGCGCATATCAGCATCCTGTGAAGGAAGCTCTTTGAGGGCACCGCCTCAAGTCTTCCCATTATTCTGCTTTCCGAAATCTTTGCGATCACTGTTTTTCTCCCAACAAACCCATCAGATGGTCCATTGCCATGTTGTAGCCTTCTATGCCCATGCCTGTAACAGTTTTTACGCAAGCTTGGCGAATGTAGCTCACCTGCCTGAAATCCTCACGCTCGTCCACCTTTGAAATGTGGACTTCCACAGTGGGGATCTTCACAGCCTTCACCGCGTCCAATATGGCTATGCTCGTGTGAGTGTAGGCACCGGGGTTGATGATGATGCCGTCCGCCTTGTCGAAAAACGCCTGCTGTATGGCATCCACCAGATCACCCTCGTGATTTGACTGCACAAAGGAAACCTCGACCTGCTTTTCCTCTGCGTGCTTTTTTACACGCTCCACAAGGTCGGCATAAGTTTCTCTGCCGTAGATGTCCGGCTCTCTGATGCCCAGCATATTTAAATTTGATCCGTTTATAACCACAAATTTCATATTATTTCCAATCCGCGATTTCCATGACTCTGCCTGTGTTTTCCGAAACGCTTCCGTTCCCGTCGATCACCGCATCCGAAACCGCTTTGTAGATCCCGTATCTTTCATTAAAGAGTTTAAGGAGCATATCCCTGTTCTGAAGCAAAGGCCTGTCTGCCGTTGGAGTGAGTTTATCGAGCGCCCTGTCTATCATGATGAGTTTGCCGTTTCTCTTTAGTGCTCTCACATTTTCATTTCTTAAAACCGCTCCGCCGCCGGTTGCAATGACTTTGCCGCCGGTTTTACCGAGTTCAGCGATGACTTCGCTTTCTATGCGTCTAAATTCCGCTTCGCCTTTTTCCTTAAAGAATTCGGAGATCGTGCATCCGATCCTTTCGGTGATGACATCATCCGTGTCTGTGAAAACAAGTCCTGTCCGCTTTGCCAGGTTTTTCCCCACAGTCGTCTTTCCGCTTGACGGCATCCCCACCAGCACTATGTTCCTGACGCCCTTAAGTACTTCATTATAAGCCTTGTCTATAAGTGACAGGTCTGTGGTCTGAAGCCCCAAAAATCTCGTCCTCGCATATACAGCCTGTGCAGCCAGCATGTAGAGACCTCCGCAGGCTTTAATGCCGCGTTCTTCGGCATCCAGCACCAGATCGCTCCTTAAAGGATTAAAGACTGCGTCCGCAACTCCCGAAAGCTTTTTGAACTTTGGGAGATCCAGGGGACTTTTTCCAACATTCGGATACATTCCAACCGGGGTTGTGTTTATGATGAAATCCGTGTCAGCGTGCTGTCCATATGCTTCTTCGTAAGTGACACAGCCCTCTTTTTCGCTTCTTGAAACGATGAGGATAGAGGCTGCTCCAAGTTTTTTCGCCACATAAGTTGCGGTCTTTGAAGTTCCGCCTGTTCCGAGGATCAGGACTTTCCTGTTCCTTAAATCCATTCCCGCCCGCTTTATCATGGCAGTCATCCCGTCGGCATCGGTGTTGTAACCCGTAAGCTTTCCGTTCCTGTTCACCACAGTGTTCACGGCTCCGATCTCCCGCGCCGTTTCATCCACCTCGTCAAGCATGGGGATCACAGTCTCTTTGTAGGGAATGGTCACGTTTATGCCTTTAAAATCCCTGTTCTTAATGAACTCAGCCACATCTTCCTTTTTTATCTCTTTTAAGATGTAGTCGTAGGTGTCGATGGAAGCATGGATCTGCTTGGAATAGCTGTGTCCCAGTTTTTCACCTATAAGTCCGTATTCCATATAGCCTTTCCTTTCACCAGAACCTGCGGTCCCAAAGCAGTTACAAGAGCGTCCGCAATGACGATTGCCGTAACGCTGTCGATCACAGGGCAGATCCTTCTGACAATTGCGGGATCGTGACGTCCGTGGATCACCAGTTCCTCTTCTTTTCCGGTAAGGAAATTTACGGTCTGCTGAGGTCTTGCGATGGAGGGCGTGGGTTTTACAGCCACACTGAAGGTCACGGGCATCCCGTTTGAAATACCTCCGTTTATGCCTCCGTTATTATTTGATAAAGTGACGGTTCTACCGTTGTTTAATCTCATGGGATCGTTGAATTCACTGCCTTTTAAGCGAGTGCCTTCAAAGCCGCTTCCGAACTGTATCCCCTTCACTGCTCCCACCGAAAACATGGCGTGAGCCAACTGACTTTCCAAACTGTCGAACCAGGGTTCTCCGACACCGACCGGAAGACCTGTGACGGCAGTTTTTACAATACCGCCCAAACTGTTGCAATCCTTGGCTGCAGCCTCGATCTGCCCGATCATTTTTTCTCCTGCCTCATCTGACAAAACAGGGAAATTCTTCAACTGTAGACTCCTGATCTCTTCGGTCATTTCAGCTTCCGATGAGCTAAAATCCCGGTCATTTTGACCGCCGCATTCCGAAATGTGGGTACCGATGGAGATTCCAAGCTTGTTTAATGCAGGTATAACAATCCCCCCTGCAGCAACCAAAGCAGAAGTGATCCTTCCGGAAAAATGTCCGCCTCCGCGGTAATCTTCAAAACCATTGTATTTCACATGTGCCGTGTAATCCGCATGGGATGGCCGTGCGGGTCCGAAAAGGTAATCTCCGCTCTTCGTCTCCTCGTTGGGGATCATTATGCATATGGGCGTTCCTGTGGTCTTGCCGTTAAAAACACCGCTCAGTATCTTGTAATTGTCGGGCTCTCTTCTGGGAGTGTCCACGATTGAAGAGGGTCTCCTTCTTGAAAGCAGATTTCTGATGGCTTCATCGTCCACATCGATTCCAGGTGTGAGCCCGTCGATCACGCAGCCCACAGCAGGTCCGTGGCTTTCTCCGAAAAGAGTGATTGTGACATTGGATCCAAAGGTGTTTCTCATTTTCTGCCTCTTTCTGCCAATTCATCCCAGGACATATTCCTGAACTCAAAGCTACCGATCCTGTCCACCCAAACACAGCTTACGCCCTTATCATTGGCTTTCTTGTCGTGTTTCATAATGTCCACAAGATCTTTTGTATCATATCCGCACTCCGTGGGAAGGGAGTACTTCTTTAAAATCTTTTCAATCCTCGCTCCTGCCTCATCGGAGCACATAAGGAGCATTCCTATGGCGACGCACTCTCCGTGAAGGAGTTCTCCTTTTGCCGCGCTCTCGATGGCATGTCCCACAGTGTGTCCGAAGTTCAGGACTTTTCTCAGACCCTTTTCCTGAGGATCCTCTTCCACCACCGATTTCTTAATGGCATTGGCTCTTTTTATAATCTCTTCAAGATGTGCTTTGTAGTCATCGCACTTTTCAAGATAGTCAAAAAGTTCTGCATCGTTTGTTGCCGCCATCTTTACGGCTTCCGCAAGTCCTGCATTTACCTGGCGGGTGTCAAGTGTTTCAAGAGTTTCTGTATCTATGATGACTGCTGACGGCTGATAGAAACTCCCCACCACATTCTTGACGCCCTCAAAATCTATGGCTGTTTTTCCGCCTATGGAGGAGTCAACCATTGCAAGCACAGTCGTGGGAATGTTATAAAACTGTACGCCTCGCATGTAACAGGATGCCGAAAATGCGGCAAGATCCCCGCAAACGCCTCCTCCCACCGCAACCACGCAGTCCTTTCTGGTGAAATTTGCTTCCAGCATCTTTTTGAGGATCAAAAGGTAGTTGTCGATGTTCTTACTCTGCTCGCCCTGAGGGATGGTCACTGTGAAGGACTCCTTAAAGCACGCTGCGGCCTTCTTTGCATAGTCCGCGGGAACACCGCTATCCGTCACGATGAGTGCTTTTCTTTCGGTGTTAAGGTAGTCTCCCAAATGTGAAAGAGCCCCTTTTTCATATATTATATCATAGCTTAGATCCTGTGATGAAATCTGTATATGCATATGTGAATCTCCGTTAGTACGTTCCCACCAGCTTAAGGTTTGCGCACAGCGCACCGAGTTCGTTCAGCATATCCCGGCCGTCTCTTGTGTTGATGTTGCCGTCTGCCTCGATGTAGAAGTAGTAGTTCCACATGAGTCCCTTCATGGGGCGGCTTCTCAAAGCCTTCATGTTAAAGTTGTGGGCACCGATGATGTTAAGAGTCTGGGCAAGAGCACCCGCCTCGTTCTTAACTGTGAATACAAGGATGAAATGATCCGCTCTGGTCTTCACATCTCCTCCGGGAATGTTCCTTCCTCTGGAAAATGCGGCAAATCTTGTAGTGTTGCTGCGGCTGGCGTTGATGCCTGTTGCAAGGACGTTGAGTCCGTTCAGTTCCGCCGTTTCCTTCGAAGCAATGGCTGCCACCGTGGGATCGTTCAGTTTCTTAACATATTCCGCTGCCATGGCGGTGTTGTTGTATGCCACAGGTTCGAAGCCATGGGCCTTTATGTAGGCATCGCACTGTGTGAGAGCCTGTGTGTGGCTTACCACCTTCTTGATACTGTCTATCGTGGCTCCTTCGGGAGCGATGAGGTTGTGGACAATGTCTATGTCGATGACACTGTTCACGTAAAGGTTTCCTGAGAACATAAGGTCCATCACGTTGACCACTTCCCCTGCATAGCTGTTCTCAATGGGAAGTACCGCGCTGTCAGCCTCGCCCTTTTCCACTGCGGCATATGCCTCTTCAAAACTGTCGAAGGAAACCAGATCCGCTCCCGGAAACATCTTTATGGCAGCTATCCAGGCAAAAGCTCCCGGAACTCCGCAATAGGCGATCCTCATGCCTTCGTTTCTCTTTTTCTGGTAGGCACAGGACAGTTCCATGAGCTTCTTCTGGAAGAGAACGTAGTAATCGCCGATCTCCTTCTTCTCAAGGAATTCGCTGTTCTTTCTGATGAGATACTCTTCTCTTTCCTCATCCTTTATGGGGAGTCCGTGCTCTTTCTTGTAGTCCGCGACCTTCTCGACTGCAGTCATCCTCTTTTCGAAAAGCTCACGCATCTCCTTGTCGATCTTCTCAATTTCCTGTCTTGTTACTTTTAAATCTTCCATATGTCACCTCGTAAAAAAAACGGTTTCCTTGTTCCGGGAAACCGATCAGAATTCATTGTGGATCTTATGCAACGGTTAACCCTTCTTGTTCTGTTGTGAACTGCATAAAATAATAAAAAAAGAAGTACGCAAAAAAGCGTACAGCATAATAAAACCAATTGCCAACCTGAGATCTGCAATCCAAAGACAATCTATTCATTTTTGAATTACCGTCCTTCATTGGGACCTCCTGTTTTTCTGCTTTCTTAAAGCATACATAATTTAACAGAGATGGAACTTTTTGTCAACCCTTTTATACCAAAATGTTGTAAATCTTCACCGCGTTGGTGTGATAAACTTATTCCTCGTATTTTCTGATGATCTCCTCCGCTGCCTTTCTGCGGGATTCCCTGTTTTCCATGGCGTTGTGCTCAATAAGATGATGAGCTTCTTCCTCTGTCATGCCCTCGTTTTTGATCAGGATCCATTTTGCCCTGTCCACGATGCGGATATCCATAACCTTTTCCTGCAGGGACTTGTTTTCTTTCTCCATCTTTGTAAGCCTTGCCGAAAATGCAGTCAGAAGCTTAATGTAGGCATATGCCTGCTGGCGTGAAAGAGGCTTTGTGACAGTGAGCACCCCAAAGTCCTCCAGAGTGTGGCAGACCTGGTCAAAGCTTTGTATGTCAGCGATCGCAAGCACGCCAAGTGAACGGTCGGAAAGATCTTCCGCCAGTTCAAGTCCCGTTTCGTCAGGCAAAGGTGTATTAATGATCACAATGTTGTATTGCTGTGAGATCAGTCTTCTTCTCGCCTCGCCCGCGCTCTTTGCCGTGGGTGGTATCTCGTACTCCCGCGGCGGCAGGATCTGCACAAAAAAGCTGCGCAGTTTGTCATCCGACGAGACGATCAGTACATTATTCTTTTTTTCTGCCGTCGACATGACGTCCTCCGTAGCTGTTCAGTGGTCACTTCAATGACCGGATTTCCCGCATTATCTCTCGGACATATAACTTGCGGGCAATATGCTCTTGATAAAATCGCTTTCCTTCGCGATCTTCTGTGCCTCTTCAAGGCTTTCGGGAAGGCGCACAAGTTTATCCGTGAGTTCTGCTCCCGCTGTGGTGAGGTTCACACGCACAGGCTCGCAAAGGGTCATGTTCTTTTCAACGCCGTCGATGCCTGCATGGATCAGAAGCGCAAGACCAATGTAGGGGCTCATCATGGGATCAGGGGATCTCATTTCGAAACGCTTGTTGCCGTTCTTGGGTGCGGGAACACGGATAAACTGGGAACGGTTCTCGGGCGCCCATGTGACATACTTGGGTGCTCTCTTTTCTCCAAGTCTTGCATAGGATCCCTCAACGGGATTCAGGAATGCCGTCATTTCAACAGCATGTGCCATGATACCTGCCATAAAAGCATCCATGCAATCGGAACCGTCCTTGGACTTAACGGATATGTTTATATGTAAGCCGTTTCCGCTTTCGCCGGGAATGGGCTTGGGAGAGAAATCGGCATAAAGTCCGTTCCTGCTTGCAACTGCCTTGACAACCGTGATGAAGTTCAGGGCATTTTCGGCAGCAGTCATTGCTTCGCTGTATTTAAAATCGATCTCGTTCTGGCTGGGACCTTCCTCGTGATGGGAACTCTCGGGTCTTATGCCCATCTCGGTCAGGGTCATGCAGATCTCACGTCTCAGGTTTTCGCCCTTGTCTTCGGGAGCCACATCCATATAACCTGCTCCGTCAAAGGGAACTCCGGTGGGTTCCCCCATCTCGTCGGTCTTAAAAAGATAGAACTCAAACTTTGTTCCGAAGAGAACGGTAAGCCCCTTCTTTTCAGCTCTTTCAACCGCTTTTTTAAGGATCAGCCTGGGGTCGGATTCGAAAGGTGTTCCGTCGGAGTGCTTTATGTTACAGAACATCCTGATAACTTTTCCGTTAATGGAACGCCAGGGAAGAACACTTAAGGTTGAGGGAATGGGGAAAAGGAACAGATCCTTGCCCTCCTCTGCGTCATCAAAACCTTCTATGGCACTTGCGTCTATCGCCATACCCTCATCAAATGCTCTGGGCAGTTCATCGGGCATGATGGCTATGTTCTTTTGTTTTCCGTGAATGTCGCAGAACACAAGGCGTATGAAACGCACATCCTCCTGTTCCACGTAATCCATTATCTCCTGCTGGGTAGCGGTCATAAAACTTCTCCCTTCGACTTTTTCCTATCACAAAGCGATCTCACAAGGCATTCAAGCCTCTGTGGCAGCGCCTTTGCTCATTGTTTTTGATTATAAGAACAGGTGAATGGGATGTCAATATCAAAATCCTTTGAGATCCTGTCAAGTACATCCTTCAGCCTTTTCACGGAAATCCCATAGTACTTTGCCGTTTTCACCGGTTCTTCCGTTACAAGCCCACAATCCTTAAGTTCCGTCATATGATGTGAAATGGTAGAAGGAGCCAGTTTCAGTTCTTTCACTATGTCCAATCCCTTCATGGGACCATGCACCAAAAGAAGTTTAAGGATCATATACCTGGTTTCATCCGCAAAAGCCTTCAGAACAGCAACAGTGTCTTCCCGACCTTTTTCCTTTTCACGGATGCTGCACAATAAAAGCTGCTTGTTGTGAATTGTCCCGTCTTCATAGAACAAGCGTATGTAATTAAACGGCAGAAGAAGTGACGGCACAAAGCAGAACTTCTCATAGGGTCCACGGTTTCTGAAGGTCTTTCCCATGAAGCTTTCCGAACACTCCAATGCATCCATGGTCTCAAGTTTTTCAATTATGCATGCCCGCAGCTCCGAAATCCTGTCATCGCAAGCTTTAAAAGCCTCTCTTAAAGCAGGAGTATCCATCTCCTTTGCAAGTGAAAACAGGTCTTTCAGGAACCTGTCATTTTCTTTGATAAATGTCGAAAAACCGAGAAAACCGCTGCATTCCTTTCCCGCTTTCAAATACAAGGCATTAAGAACCTCGTCATCCGAAAGCCCTTTTTTTATCTCATCTTTCGTGATCCCGCAAGATGACGCAAAATCCGCAAGTCTGAACAGTCTTTCCTCCGCCGGAAGGCTCAAAAGCCAATCATACAGCCTGTCCAGGGTAAATTTATCGTCAAACACATCCTGTATCACATCCAAAAGATCCATGAGATTCAGTTTTTTAAGACAGTCATATGTTTCAAAAAGGAAAAGATAGCGCTTCTTCCAATCTTCCACCTGAGCCTCGCTGTAGATCTTCGTCCATTCCGTGTGGCGCGTTTCGTCATATAATATGCAAAACGCCGCAAACAGGGGCTCCAGTTCGGGTCCGTAAGCAAAATAGGTATTCTCTTTTAACTTCTCAAAAACCATGCAGCCTCCGATGCTTTTTCTATGTTCATCGAAATAGATTATATACGATTATCCACATATGTCAACGGGAGCTTCCACCGCAAGCCGGTGGAAGCTCCCGTTGTATTAAACTGATGGTGTGTAAGCAGAGAACTTTTGTTTCACGATCGTGGTAAAAAACGCCATACAACAACTATAAAGATATTTACTACCACAGCCATTCTTATCCATAGCGTTCTATGTTTATGTGTGATAAAGCTATAAATTCCGATTATCTCAGGCACCCCTATTAAAGCCATCCCAAAATAATCCCAAAAATTCCAATATCTGATATTATCCGTAAAAAAGCTCAAAAGAGGAATGGCAATAAGACCAATTCCTTCAATTATAAGAATCGTAAGATCTGTCCCTCTTCCATCTTGAATCTTCTTCACTTAAAATACACCTCACTCTTTCCCATCTTGTCATCCGGTACTCTGCAATCCAAGTATATTCCTAAACATCAGAGTTTTCCGCCTCATTTAACTTATCTTTTCGCTTTTGATTTTTTAAAATCTCCATACCGTCAACGTGTCCACATATCTTGCATATTCCATTTCTGAAAATATGGCCTGTCAACTTGTTATAACCGCATCGTTCACAAACCATTGCATGTGAATTCTTATCATAATCAACATACGAGCCACTAAACGAATGCCCAAGAGCTTTTCCATTTGTTGCACCACAATTCTCACATTTTGCAGGATTTACACAAGTCGCTTCTTCATATTTATGACCGGTGGGACTCAGAGCCTCAGAATCAGTTATCTGTCCACATCTTGAACATTTATATACCATTAATCCTGATGAAGTACAAGACGGCTTTGTTTTTGTATACCACGAACAATCATGTCCATATGCGTCTTCATTAACAACATTGTACGTATCTCCACATCCGTAGCATTTATATGTCACATAACCATCTCTTGTACATGTTGCATCTGTTTCACCCATTCTGTAATAATAATGGTTTTTCTTGTTAATCCTTTCACTTTTTAAAAACTGATTGCATTCAACACAATACTTTTCTTTTCTTCCTTCTCTTGAACAAGAAGCTTCTATAACCGTTACCCACTCTCCTTCCCTATGTCCAAGAGGGGGAATGGAATAACTTCTGATCTTGTTACCGCATTTAGCACAATAGATTGTTTTCTTTCCGGAAGATATACATGTAGGATAGCTATCATAAGCTTCTCTTCCTTCCACATGTTCGGATGGTTGAACATAAACCTTTCCGCAACGGACACAATATGTGCCCTGCTCGCAATCTCCCTCGAACTTTTTGTGTCCCAGAGCTTCTCCCTCAGTTTCCTGACATCTGGCACATGTTTTCGGCCTCTCACATGCTGCTTCGATCCAATCATGGCCTGCTGCGGGGTATTCTTTTCCGCAACCGTAACATATGCTGTGTCCCTCGCAGTATAGCACCACACTGTTCCTAATATGCTCTTCAATAGAATTCTCATCTACGTATGAACAATCTTTGCAATATGCTTTTCTGTAGCAGTTTGCCGCAACCATATTTGTATGCTCTGTTTCGGCACACTTCCCTA
>JAEEGL010355377.1_pt1 | contig 14037 bp, 15 predicted proteins | sample 9134231 | NCBI WGS metagenome assembly JAEEGL01 (sample SAMN16246548, study PRJNA631951) | gut metagenome | biome: gut microbiome; feature: rumen; material: fiber-attached | host: Bos | place: Iran: Karaj | collected 2018-10
GCTCTGATTGATGAAGAAGAGTTGTAGACTTCAATGGACTGAAGGCTGGCACAGTCCTCAAAGGCATTATCACCAATATAGTAGACCGAAGATGGAATCCTGATCCGCTGGATGTACTTATTGCCCTGAAAAGCGCCTTTAGCTATAATCGACGTTTTATCAGGTACAGTATAGGTGGTGACATTCTTGTCCTGAGGAAACTTTACCAGGATGTAAGGCGACTGCTGTGTATCGTTAAAATACTGATACATCAAGAACAGGACGCCCTCGATGGACTCATAGTGGTTGGAAAAGCCATCACCATTCCTGCTGATGTATCCCTTGTCAGTGATGTCACTCTCGCTCTGGGCGAAAGCGCCGACGCTTGCTGCCGACAGTACTAAAAAAAGAAAAAACTTATTCATAATCAATGATTTTAAATGCAATGAATTAATAACAAGGCAAAGGTAGCTAAAAGATAGCAAAACCCAGCCCCAAAGGCCAGGTTTTATCTTTTCCGAGTCAGATTTTTAACGTAATTCAATCGCGACGCAACAGTTGCAGAACAGCACGTTGCACGCGCATGAGTGTGCCGGCAGGGTCCATCGCCTCATCAAGGGGGAGGCCTTCACTCACGGCAACGGCTCTGGCAAGGCCAGCGGCTTCGGCATCAAAGTCCGGGGCCATCACACCGCAGACCGCTGCTACCGGGATGCCAAGCTCACGCGCCATCTGGATGACACAGCCAGGGCCCTTGCCCATCAACGTCTGGGCATCAAGGCGCCCCTCGCCGGTAATGACCAGGTCGGCCGCCTCCAGCGCTCCGGCAAACCCATTCCGGGCAAGTACGTAGGGGCCTCCTGGCAATAACTCACAGTCCAGCAGATGCAGCATCAGGGCAGGAATACCTCCCGCTGCACCACAACCTGGCCGTGTGGCAATCGGCTCTCCCACGAGGTCGGCTACATGAAGCATGCCGTGCTCCAGCTGCTCCACCTGCTCGGGCGAAGCGCCCTTCTGCGGGGCATAGATCCGAGCCGTGCCATGCTGCCCGCACAGGGGGTTGTCCACATCGGTCAAGAGGGTAAAACGGCAGTCTCTCACGGTCTGAGGAATTCCGAAGGTCTCGATATGGGCTATCCTTCCCAACGATTCGCCGCTGGGATAGAGATGACGGCCGTCGGCATCCAGGAACTCGGCCCCCAGGGCACACATGATGCCCATCGCCGCGTCGCAGGTCGCCGAGCCGCCCAGTCCCAGCACGATGTGCCTGGCGCCACGCTCCATCGCGTCGCGCATCAGCAGACCCGTTCCCAGCGTCGTCGCGTGCATCACGTCACGCTCACCCGGCGACAGCAATGCCAGCCCGCTGGCAGCGGCCACCTCAATCAGGGCGGTGCCGTCGTCACACAGGAAATAGCTGGCCTGCACTGGTGCCCGCTGCAACAAGGGCCCCATGACGGGCACGGTGACCCACTGGCCCTGACAGGTCGCGGCAAGCACCTCGGTCGTACCGTCACCGCCGTCGGCGACAGGGACACACACCGTCGTTACATCATCAAGGCCACACAAGACATCTTGTGCGGCCTCGTTAAGTTGCTGAGATGTCGCAGAGCCCTTGAATTTATCAAATGCCAGGACAACCTTCATCTTCAATGATGGGCCTAAAACCTAAAGCCTAAAGCCTAAAACCTAATCCACCTTGATGACCAGGAAATTGGACTTCTCCCAGAAGCGATTGGAATTGAGGATATGCAGCACCTTGCTGCCGCCCTGATCCACAATCTCGTAGGAGTCCTTGGGATGGTTGGTCATCAGCTGAGCCTTGTGGCTGTGAAGCGGGATCTCGCTCAACGCGCGGCGGTCAGCCTTGGTGAAATAGGACAGCTCAAAGTCGCTCTGAAGAATCTTGGTCTTGCGCAGGAAGCCGCTCTCGATAATCTTGTGGGCCTTGAGCTCCTTCTTAGAACCGATGACATAGTAGCAGATATTCAGGTTATCCACCTCGGCAGTGAGCTGCCTGGACTGCTCCTGGGCGGCATCCTTTTCCTTGGTCACGGTCTTGTTGACGGTATTCAGCGAGTCAACGCTCTGGTTCAGGTTCTTGATCTGGATGTGAGCAGCCTCGAGTTGTGATTCCAGGCCGCTGATCTTCTTCTCCTGGTCTTCAAGCTGCTGCTTGAGGCCGGCGATGGTCTTTTCCATCTTGCTGTTATAGTTGGTAGATTGCTTAAGCCGTCTCTCCAGCTCTTCCAGGCGTTGTTTCTGCTTGACGATGGACTGCTGGACGACATTGATGTCGTCACGCAACTGTCGCTTCCTGTCAGGTGTTTCATTGCTCAGGTTGTTGACCGAGACGATGTCCTGTAATTCCTTGATCTTGTCCATGCCGGTAGCAATGTCGGTCATGAGTTCCATCAGGCTGTCACGCTCGGCATTGGCGGTATTGATTGAATCCTGCAAAACGGCGTTGAGGGAATCGCGGAGCATCGCTTCACGTTCCAGCTGGTTGGCGCGCTGGCATGCGGGCATCACCGCCAGAGCGATCATCAACCACACGAAATAAGAAATCTTTTTCATACCTATCGGATTTTTAATAATTGTCTATCTTACTATTAAGTGCTTATAAATCTAATATCTCTTGTCTGCAGCCTAACATCTAATGTCTATCATCTATACTTTAGCATTCTTTCCCTTGAAGGCGGCATACTTGTCCACCTTGACTGTTGCTGCAGGAGGGCAGCCGGCCACCACGATGACGATCTCGCCGCGCGGCTCGTTGGCGGTGAAATATTCGACCAATTCACCCAGCGTGCCCTGATGTGTCGTGTTGTGCAATTTACTGATTTCGCGCACCACGCTGGCTTCGCGATCAGCGCCGAAGACCTCGACAAACTGCTGCAAGGTCTTCAACAACCTCACGGGCGATTCATAGAAGACCATGGTCAACGGTTGGGCCTTGAGCTCATCCAGGCGGGTAGCACGGCCTTTCTTCGGCGGCAGGAAGCCCTCAAAGACAAAACGGTCACACGGCAGTCCTGAATTGACCAGCGCGGGCACAAAGGCTGTCGGCCCCGGCAATGTCTCGACCTCAACACCGTGACGGCGGCATTCCCGCGAGAGCAGGAACCCAGGATCACTGATGCCCGGCGTACCGGCATCGCTGATGAGGGCCATTACAGCTCCGCCCAGCAGCTGCTCGACGATGGCAGTTGCCGCCTCGTGCTCGTTAAACTTGTGATGGCTGCGCATGGGGGTATTGACGCCGCAGTGTTTGAGCAGGACGCCGCTGGTGCGGGTATCCTCGGCGAGGATCACGTCCACGCTCTTGAGCACCTCGACAGCGCGCGGTGTCATGTCGCCCAGATTTCCCACGGGAGTAGGCACTATGTAGAGTTTGCCTGCCATCACAGCTGATTGACCGGTGGATTACTTCTGGAAATGGTTGCGCACGATGGCCATGAAGTCCTTCACGACCTCGTCGTCACGATCCCAGTGCAACTGGCTATAGAAATAAAGCTCGGCGTTACCGTAGCTGCGCATGGCCTCAATATGCTCGATGGCAGTATCAAGCGCATTGGCACTGCCGGCAAACAACTCGCGCGTGAAGCGGAAGCGGTCGTTGAGCGAGATGGCCTTGCGGATGTCCTTGGACATGTTGCGCTGCAGCTTCTCGTCGACACGCATCGGGCCGACGGGCTCATCGTCCACCTCGGGGAACTCGGTGGGCAGCGGCGGCATGGGCATCTCGTCCTCAGGCTCGGGGACGTTGTCGTCGTCAGCCTCAATAAACTCGACGGTGATGTCGGGCTCATCCTCGGCCTCGGGCAGGACAGCGGGATCGGGCTCGGGAACGGGCTCATCGTTGGTGTCCTCTACCGGCGGGCGGAACAACGGGGGCTGCACCGTGGTAGGTGCCTCGGCGACGGCGGGTTGCTCTTCAGTAACGGGGACCTCGTCAGCGGCAGGGGCCTCATCAGCGACAGGGGCTGCAACTGGCTCATCATCAGGCGCCTCAATAAACTCTACAGTGATGTCATCGTCGGGCTCACGGTCCTCGACAGGCACCTTCTCGGGCTCTGCGCCCTCGTGGGCAGGCTCCTCATAGTCGAGGGTGAACACCTCCTTGAACTCCTCGCCGTTATCATGCTGCCACGTCTCGTCGGCATCATAGTCCTCCTCGGGCAGATGTTCGGCCTCGGCCTCAGGAGTCTCGGAAGTCTCGGGAGCCTCGGGAGCCTCGGCATTCTCGGGAACTTCGGGGTTCTCAGATTTCACCTGCTCCTCGGTAGCCACAGGAGCTTCTTGAGGCACAGCGGGGGCAGCAGGCAGCGTCACGCCACACATCTCGGCGAGCTCGCGCACCTTGCGCTGGATCTTGTTACTGATGACTTCGGGCGTGTTCTCCTCACCCAGTCGGCGGGTAACGAGCATCAGTCCCTCTATCTCATACACATGAGACAGCATTTTCTCTATCGACATGTTCATAATCAACTGTTTTATTGTCGCTTAGCGGTTTATCGCCAAGGATTTGCCTTACATTTAACCTGCAAGTTTACTAACTTTTTTTTAATCACCAACTATTTTCTTTCAAAAAACCACCTTTTATAAAAAAACCAGACTCTGCAGGGGAGTCTGGATCATATGGTCTATTTGACGGCTTAAAGCTCTTCAAAAAGATTGCAAAGCATGGTGCCGATTTGGTCCTTGATGCTCGCGCGCGAACAAGTGAAATTGTTGACCAGCACGGCAAAGGCATAGCGCGGCTTGTCGGCAGGATAATAGCCCACAAAGCACTGTACATGGCGCATACTGCCCGACTTGAGCACGATGCGGCTGTTCAAGGGATTGTTTTCCAGCGTCTTGCCCACGCGGTCCGAGGCTGTCGGCATCAGGTCACACAGGCGGATGCCGTCAAAACGGCGGTCAGCCATCATCGAGAGCATGTCGCCGAAGAAGCCGACCGATGCCTTGTTGCCACGCGCCAGCCCGCTGCCGTCACGCATGAACAACGGCTCGGTGTCGATGCCCTGCAGTTCCAGCCAGTGCTTGACGGCTTCCACGCCGATGGCATCCAGGTCCGGCGGCATACCTTCCAGGCCCCTCGTCTCATAGTCGCGGGCGCCGATGGCACGCAGCAGAGCGTGGGCGAACATATTGTCGCTGCGGTCCAGAAGCGAGGTAATGATCTCGGTGAGCTCGGGTGACTTGTGCAGTACCAGCAGGGACAAACCTGTCCTGAGGTCAGCGGGAGTCTCGTTAGAACTATTCAGCTGGAAACCGTTGTTGCGCAGGGCTCGTTCCAGGCTGTCGGCCAGCATGGGAGCCGGCGTCGGGTTAGCATAGGTGTTGCGATAGCTCTTGGCCGTGGCCTCGCCCGTGAGCACCAGGGCAGGCATGCTGTAGTCCATATAGGGCGTGATGGAATTGCGACCCCGGCTGCCACGACAGCGGCTGATCACCTTCAAGCCCGGCACCGACGGCGAGAACGAGGAGCGCGACACCCGGCCACGTGAATCCAGGGTATAGGAGACGGTCACGAGGTTATCGTGGAAGTTCAAGGCATGTACCGCAGCGCCGTAATCATAGGCCAGGTCACCCACATCCCAATCCTCGTCATAGTAGGGGTAGCCGTAATAAGTATCATCACAGATGATTTCGCCCTCTACCTGCTTGATGCCACGCGACCTCAAGGCCGAAATGATCTCATCGACGATGTTGGCCTGGTACGGCAGGAAGACCGAGCCCAGGGTTGGATCACCCATACCCTTGACGATGATGTTGCCGTAGAGGACGTTGTCCCGTACTTCGCCGTCAAGATAGACCGGAGTCTCAAAGCGGAAGTGCGGTCCCAGCAGCCCTAATGCCGCTGATGACACGACGGTTTTCATCGTCGAAGCGGTGATATTGGCCTGCTCAGGGCGGTAACTGGCAATGGACTTGGCGGAGTCCAGGTCGATGACCTGCACACCCACCGAGGCATAGCGCAACGAACTGCTGGATACAAACTTATTGACTGCCTCCTGGGGAGTATAGGATGCCATCAGGGGCAAGGTAACGGCAAGCGCCGTGATAATGGACAATGCAATACGCTTCATTGACTTAATATTTATAATGATGATGGGGTGGACGCCTCATGTAGCGGCGCCAGGCGAACAGGGGGCGGGACTTCAGATAATCCAGGTTGCGCTGGTTGGCATAGGCCTCGCGTTCAAACGAGATATTCCTGTAAGCATTGCCGCGCATCGGCAGGCGCACCAACCACTCACCCAGATAGGCGATGAAGAAAAACACGAACAGCATCTCGCGCTGCTGCGCCGAGTGGATGCGCTCGTGGTTCATCATCTCATTGCTCAGATACACACCGGGATGCACAAACAGCACCCCCAGCAGGTTAATAGCCGTGAAACCCTTGAATGGCAATATCGAAGTCCGCACAATTTTCACAGCGACAAAGGTACAACATTTTTCTGGAATGCCAATTACAGCCCTGACACAACACTCCGCGGCATCGCGGACGCCCCGGGCCAGACGGCATTCAATGCCCCAAAAACAAACAAAAAACAATAATTTATTGCTATTTTTATTGTTGTACACACAAATTGCAGTATCTTTGTCGCATCAAGAAAAATTTCATGACCTTAACCTGAACAAGTTATGCAACGAGCGATTAAACTTATAGGGCTAGCGCTGCTCTACGTCTTGGCCTTTATCATCGTTGAGGCAATTGGCTTCATGCACCCCTACTTCTGGACCTACAGCGCCGTCCCCGCGGCACTGGTCGCTGCCTGGCCCTACTACAAGATGTGCGAGCGCTACCCCTTGCCCGGCATGGCCATGCTGTGCGCGTTGCTGCTGCTCATGATCAACTTCCTCTTTGGCCAGGGACACGAGATCTTCGCCCTGGGATGCTTCATCCTGGGCTTCATCGCCGAGGGCTTCCGCAAGTTCATGGGCAACTACCGCGGCCGCAAGGGCACCATCCTCAGCTATGCAGCGATGTCGCTCATCCCCTTCTCCAAGACCTGCGTCTGGTGGGTTGACTTTGAGCTGGCCTCCAACATGAACATCTACAACTGGAGGGACATCTACTTCGCAACGTTGGGAGGAAAAATACTGAGTTTTCCTGTGCTGGCCTTCATGATTATCATGACTCTTGCGATTGCGCTTGTCAGCATGTGGTTCCTCACACGCAACTGGAATCCCCGAGAGGAATACCACATCATCATCGAGAAGTAACAGCGCGGCTGTCAACACATAACGGGACAATGGGCATGAGCTCACGGTCCCGTTTTTTTAGCCATGTGAAAAAGTTTTTTTCAAAAAATCCGCAAAAACGCTTGCAGGTATCAAAAAAAGCATTACCTTTGCAGTCGCTATTGCGAAAAATACTTTTCAGCTAGCTTCCGGAGAGGTGGGTGAGTGGCTGAAACCAGCAGTTTGCTAAACTGCCGTAGGGGTAACTCTACCGCAAGTTCGAATCTTGTCCTCTCCGCCAAGCCGAGAAACGGTTGTGACGACAGTCACAATCGTTTTTTTGTTGGTACCCATGCAAGTGGGCTATTATAAAATGTGCATCAATAATAGCAGTTATTTCTCCTCCTCTTTCATTATCTTGATGCCTAAACTTTCAAGTTCATCATGATATTTATCAGACAATTCTTCCAACTTCTCGACCGGTGTGGAGGTTGTGTTGAAAATAGACTCATCAGACAGGATTTTAGCTAAAAGGATTTCTTTGGCTTTCTCTTTCTCCCCAATGCGTAACAGGAAGTCGATTCTTGTGCTGAAATCATCATTCCTGTCTATCTGGCTTTTTATTTTACTAACATCATTACACATACCCCAAACCTTAAAGAACAAGATCAGGCACAGAACAAACCAAACAATTGAAAGCAAATAAAGAAACGGTTCCATAATTATAACAATGAATAGATTAATAATGTCACAAAAATATAAAATATCTTATAATAATGGCATCCATTCCGCTGTAAAAGCAAACAGCGTCCCGTAGTTTAAGACGAAAAAACACTGAAATTGATGACATTTGATTCGAAAAACAATGTGTAATAAGCTCGTTCATGAGATTTGTTGAAGATTTCTTGCATTGGTCAAGATTTTTTGCATATATTTGGGGCAGTGTTTGAGCACCTGGTGCTCACCTATTAATCCCGATGTCGGGTATATCTTTACAAGCAAAGACATAGCTATCATGAATGTGCATCAACAGCAACAATTAGAGCTGACTCACGACTACCTTGAGCGTCTCAGGCGGGAGCACCCCTTGCGGGAACTGTTCTGGGAGTGCACCCTGCGCTGTAACATGTCGTGCCGTCATTGCGGCAGCGACTGCCTCAAGGAATCCAGGATACCCGACATGCCCTTTGCCGATTTCCTACCCGTGCTGGATGAGGTAGCCGCGCATTGTGATCCCGCACAGGTGATGGTAGATACCGTGGGCGGGGAGCCGCTGGTCAGGCCCGACCTGATGGACTGTGGACGTGCCATACGCGAGCGCGGCTTCATGTGGGCCATGGTCACCAACGGCCTGCTGCTGGACAAAGCAGTCGCCCGCGAGTTGGCTCAAGCCGGCATCACCTCCCTGGCCGTCGACGTGGACGGCATGCGCGAGGAGCACAACTGGCTCAGGAATTCCACAGCCAGCTTTGATGCCGCCATGCGGGCCATAGAAGCCATTCAGACCATCCCGAATCTCACGTGGGATGTCATTACCTGTGTCAACAGCCGTAATCTCCCGCGGCTGAATGAGATCAAGCAATTGCTCATCGAGGCCGGCGTCACCCATTGGCGCTGCTTCATCATCGACCCGATGGGACGTGCTGCCCAGGACAAGGACCTGCTGCTCACCGATGAGCAATTCCGCGACTTGCTCAACTTCATCGTCACTACCCGCTGCGAGGGCAAAATCGACGTCAGTTACGCCTGTGACGGCTATCTGGGCGCCTACGAGGGGCTTGTCCGCGATTACTTCTTCTACTGCCAGGCGGGGCTCTCGGTGGCCAGCGTGCGGGCCGACGGGGCCATCTCGGGCTGCCTGAGCATTCGCAGCGATTATAGCCAGGGCAACATCTACCGCGACAGCTTCTGGGATGTGTGGGAGAACCGCTTCGAGCAATTCCGCAACCGCGAGTGGATGAAACGTGGCGCGTGTCAGGATTGCGAGGTATTCCGCTATTGCCAGGGCAACGGGTTCCACATGCGCGACGGCAATGGTGACCTGATGATGATCTGTCACTACAATCGGCTGAAGAACATTAAACTATGATTGAAGATTAGTATCTATAGAATATCATACTCTAAAATTTCTCCCATGATGAAAAAGAAAAATAAAGGAAAAAAAGCGTTAACCGCGGTGGGTGCCGTGGTTGCCGCCGGCCTCACGCCGGGTATCATAGCTGCCTCGCCCATTCAGGGCTCCAATGTGGGAATTACTGCTGCCGACTTGGTCGCCATTGACGGCAACACCTATAGTTTTGACGAATTATACGCCATGCAATCCGGGGACACAATAGAGATGAATATTGTACTTGAACCAGCAACGGACCTGCCCGAAATCGAAGTCACAGGATATCAAAGAGCGACAAAATATGGTGGTCCAATACCACGGTCAGTAAATTCTATCCCTGAGCAGACGCCTCAGTTCCGTGGTGGTGAGGCGGCGCTGAAGAAGTACATCGAATCCCATATCCAGTACCCAGCCAATGCCATCTTGAATAAGATTGAAGGAGAAGTCCTCATTCAGTTTATTGTGAAAACGACCGGTGAAATTGGCACTGTCAACGTTATTCGCTCGGTCGACAAGGACCTTGATGAAGAAGCTGTCAGAGTTGTCAAGTCGCTGCCCGCCTTTATCCCTGGCTGCCGGAATGGCAAACCCATGGTCATGTGGTACACGATGCCCGTGGTATTCAAGCTGCCCAAAGAGAACAACGATTAAAAAGTACTGGTCATGAGGAAAAAGAAAAATAAAGGGAAAAAGACGCTCACTGCGGTGGGAGCCGTAGTTGCGGCCGGCCTCACGCCGGGCATCATAGCTGCCTCGCCCATTCAGGGCTCCAATGTGGGCATTACCGCTGCCGACGTGGTCGCCATCGACGGCGACACCTATAGCTTTGACGAATTATACGCCATGCAATCCGGGGACACAATAGAGATGAACATCGTTCTTGAACCTATAAATGCCACATTGTATGGTGCAATAGTGCCTGTACCCTATCATCCTAAAGATAATAAGGATGACAACACTATCTATCATTCCGTTGAGCAGATGCCCCGGTTCCCGGGTGGCGAGCGAGCTCTGATGAAGTACCTCAAATCTCATATCAATTATCCTCCCATGGCCGCCGAGAACAATGTTCAGGGTAACGTCATTGTGCAGTTTATTGTGAAAAAAGACGGAAGTGTGGGTGAGGTAAAGGTTGTCCGCTCGGTGGATAAGGACCTTGACAGGGAGGCCGTCCGCGTTGTCAAGTCGATGCCCAAGTTCACTCCTGGACGTCAAAATGGTAAAGCTGTCAACGTATGGTACACGCTTCCTGTACCTTTTGAGCTGAAATGGGATAATGGGGTTTATCAAAGACCATTAAACCCTAACAGTACGCTTCAGTCTAAAAGATATAACAAGCTGACGCCATATCATGAGGAAAAAGAAAAATAAAGGGAAAAAGACGCTCACTGCGGTGGGTGCAGTAGTTGCGGCCAGCCTCACGCCAGGCATCGTCGCCGCTACTCCCCCAGGTTTGCCCATTCAGTCCCCTAATGCTGCCATCACCGCCGCCGAGGCAATCGCCATCGACGGCAATACCTATAATTTTGACGAATTATTCGCCATGCAACAACTCGGTGATGGGCGAAGTTATTATGCTTCAACCGGTGGACAACCTCAGCACGCCACCAGGTATGGTGGACCATGCAAACCACAATCAACTTATTATGGCGCACCACGTCCTTACCCCAAAATAGTAACCGTTCAAAAAGAGAAGGCCTCGGATGCATACTTAGACTCGATTCAAGAGGACCTCATCGAGTACTGCATCCAACTGGTTGACGCCGATCCTTATACTCAAGGTGTCCTTTTCTCACTCGACAGCGACCTCACTCGTGAAATCGGAATGAGTGAAGAACAGTTGAAGGCACTTAAGGCCGAAATCGAGGACCGCTTTGGTGTAGAGGTCTCTTATCATCGATTTTATCTCCTCAACCAGCTCAACACGTTGCGTCTCATTTCAGAGTACATTTTCAAGATAAAGACTCTGTGGGATTAAGCACCCCGAACCATCTCAAGAGGGTGTATCATCATTCAATCCAAATCTTTTATCAAACTACAATAGATAAACGGCTGATCGGCCATTGCAAGAGGTCAATCAGCCGCTTGATTTCTTAGGGGGGTCTGTTGGCTTAGAGATAGGCTCTCCGCTTTTGCTCAAACGCGAGGGTATCAATTATCTGCTATCAGCAGTCACCATTCAGCCGTTATTTCTTCTTGGACTTCTTCTTCATTTCATAAACCAGAGATATCACGGCAATGATCACGCCCAGCACACTCAGGAGCAGGATTATCATGTCATAATTCTCTTTCAGGAAGGCACTTATTGATTCCATCACAGTATCGCGTTTTAGTCATTCAATTCTTTCTTGAAAAGCTCATCAACGGCGGCCTTGAGGTTGGGTGACAGGGGCGGGATGTGGTACACCTGCTCCAAGCGACGCAGCTCAGTGATGTCCATCTCGACGGCATTGTCCTTGCGCGTCTGCTTGAACTCCTTCTTGTCAATGTAGTCGCGTCCGATGGTGTAGGTCTCAAACAAGAGGATATAGTCCTGATCGGTCCTATCGAAGTGGCCTGTTACCAGTGCCTGTTTCATCACCAAGTCATCGATACGGGACTGTCCGTTCTCGTTGATGTTATAGATCTCGTAGTAACCCGAGTTGGCCCTATGTTTCTTCTTCTCCTTGGGTGTTTTGCCTTTTTTGGCGGCCTTGGCGGCTTCCTGGGTGGCAGTAACATGATCACGGTAGGTCCACTTGTCAAAACTGGTGGTACGCTGGCCGACCAGCAAGTCCTCGTCAATATAGCCCAGCACCGAGATGGTATCGCTCACCACCCGCCTGCCGGACGCTTCCTGGGTAATGGTCACATGTCCCTCGTCGGCCCAGCGCATCACTTTAGGATAGGTAGGCAATGTGTCGATCTCGGCCCACTCGTCGATGTAACGGCCCACAAGGGTACTGATAACGAAGCGATAAAAGCCGTTCCTGCCACGGGAGACGCTACGCGTCTTGGAATTGACCTTCTTCTTGGCAATCTCGTAGGTGTTATCCACCACGCCGGCACGGAAGTAGATGGGGCCCTCATCGCAGACGTAGATTAATCGGAAATAGGTCTGGACATAGAGCAGTTCCTTGGGCTTGACGACCACTTCGGGCATCTCGAAGTTCTCGTCCTCCATGACCACTCGCTGGTCAGGCAGAGCATCGATATTGGTGTCAACGGACTTGAAGGCCACGTGGGAAAAGAAGAGGAGCTTCTGGCCCTTGGCATCCTCAAGCCAGCCCTCATGGTCGGTCGTGCCCACCAGGGCGCCTTTCTCGTTGGTCACACACACGGCAGCGATGGGAAGCCCGTCAGTGTCAACGACCTGAATTCGCTGAGCGTGGGCCACTACCGCCACAACCAGCAACATGGAAAAAACTAATATCTTTTTCATCGATACATTGATTGGTTATTGCATTGATTTATCACTCGCGCCACGGGTTTCTTGGCTGTCGCAGACATCAATCGTCTTGATCAAGCGCGCCGGCACTCCGCCCACGATTGTATTTGGGGCGACATCACGGGTTACCACGGCTCCCGCCGCCACAACAGCTCCGTCGCCGATGGTCACGCCGGCAGTCACGGTGGCATTGGCTCCAATCCAAACGTTCTTGCCGATGTGTATCGGGGCATAAGTCATGCCACCACGCTTGGCGGGATCAAGCAGGTGATTGAGAGTCGCCAGCACCACGTTGTGACCGATCAGGGCTCCCTCATCGATGGTAATACCGCCCTGATCCTGGAACTTGCAGCCCATGTTGATAAACACACGCTCGCCCACCACGGTGTTCTTGCCACAGTCGGTGTGGAACGGAGGGAACATTCCCACACTCTCGGGCACCTCCCTGCCCCACAAGCGCTCCAACAATCCGTGCAGCTGTTCAGGCGTATGGTAACTGCCGTTGATCTCGGCAGTAATCTGCAACGCCTCTTGGGACAATTGATGAAACATCATGTGCACCGGGGAGTTGGCCTCGATGGGCTTTCCCGATGCCATATAATCGCGAAATTCCTGTATTGTCATGTCAGTCAGTTATATATTGTGATTAATATTGATGCAAATGTACAAAAAAAATGCGATTCTTTAAAAATCGCATCATTTAGAGGTGTTCACATCATTCAGGCAACGTCAGAGATGATTCTACTTCAGCAATTCACCGATGGAGGTGGTGAGGTTGAACATGAAGGTCGATGCCCCTGTGTGAGGACGAGCAAAGGCCGCCCCGATGCCAAAGGCTCTCACCTTCAAGCCACCGCACACCGAGAGGCCCGACATGAAGTCGCGCTTGTAGGTCGCCATGTCGCTGCGCGTGCGATAGTTGTAGCCGATACCCAGATAGAGGTTGTCGGTGGGCAGTACGTCAGCACCGATGACGAGGTGTCGCATCAGGTTGCTGCCGAAGGACTCCTTCTTTACCAGTCCGCTGTTGGGATTGTTGACGTCCTCAATCTTGTAGTAGGGCGAGTTCCAGCGCGCCAGTTCATAGGCAGTGAGGTGCAGGCGGATGGGCGCCTTGCCCAACATCTTGCTGATACCGAACTGGATATCCCACGGCAGGTTGTCCTTGAACTCGTTGAACTTCTTCACCTGACCACCCAGGTTCTTGGCCACCAATGATGCCGAGAACTCATGATCGGGATCATAAAAATTGATACCCAGGTCAGCAGCGACAGCACCTGCGGTATAGTCCTCATACTTGGAGTAGAGATACTTCACGGTGATA
>JAEEGL010574132.1_pt1 | contig 14037 bp, 15 predicted proteins | sample 9134231 | NCBI WGS metagenome assembly JAEEGL01 (sample SAMN16246548, study PRJNA631951) | gut metagenome | biome: gut microbiome; feature: rumen; material: fiber-attached | host: Bos | place: Iran: Karaj | collected 2018-10
CTTCCGGCTTCGCCCAGCAGGTCGTATTCGTCCACGAAAGCCCAGAGGATGAAGCTATAGCCACTGCCGCCCTGTGCCTGGTTGACGTCGATCCACATGCCGTAGTCGGGCAGGCCCACCCAGCGGCTGTTGGGGTCGCCCATGTCTTCCATCACGAAGGCAGGTCCTTGCACCGAGCCGTCTTGATACAATGTGACCCAGATGTTCTGGTCGCCATCGATGCGCACGGGTTCATCCAGCGCCATCGTCACCACGGTGCCCGTACCGGAGGTCACGGTAAACTTTTGGGTGCAGACCAGTTTGCCGGGACTCATGTCGCCACCCACCCAGATGTTGATGGAGTAGTCGCCTGCAAAGTCATCGCCGCCGCCTTCAAGATAGGCTACCTGGGTGATGTACTGTCCTGTATAATCCGCAACCATGGCAGCAGGAAACATGTAACCCCAGTAAAACGCCAAGCCGCCAAAACCGGCATTTCCAACCGGAGTGACCGACGTCGAGGCATACGACAGGATGACGGGTCTTTCGGTCAGCGAAACCACCGGGGAGGTCTCCGGGTTGACCGTCATCGTAAACTCGTTTTGTGCCATGCCGCCGCATACGAGGGCGAAGAGGCACGCAATCATAAATAGAACTTTTCTCATAGACATTATATTAAAAACACAATCATCTAGATTAGATGATGATGTCATGGAGAAAATAACGAGTAAAAATTCTTTAACAGGAAGGGCCTTCGGGTGGCCTTATTGTTTTTGTTTGTTGAATAGCCAGTGGAAGATCCCTGGCTCCTATCTATGAGGAGACCAACCTCGCCGTTGACCACAACATGCTGCTCATGTCTGTCATGAAGCGTGTGGCACGCAAACACGGTTTCCGCGTTCTGCTTCACGAGAAACCTTTCGCAGGCATCAACGGCTCTGGTAAGCACAACAACTGGTCACTCAACACTGACAACGGCATACTGCTCCATGCCCCAGGCAAGACACCTGAGCAGAACCTGCGCTTCGCCACCTTCATCGTCGAGACTCTCATGGGCGTTTATCGCCACAACGGACTCCTCAAGGCAAGCATCATGTCGGCTACCAACGCCCACCGTCTGGGAGCCAACGAGGCACCTCCTGCCATCATCTCCAGCTTCCTCGGCAAGCAGCTCACCGAACTGCTCGACCACATTGAGAAGGCTGACCAGAAAGACATTCTCTCTATGCAGGGCAAGCAGGGCATGAAGATGGATATACCTGAGATTCCAGAACTGCTCATCGACAATACCGACCGCAACCGCACCTCGCCATTCGCCTTCACAGGCAACCGTTTCGAGTTCCGTGCCGTAGGCTCTGAGGCTAACTGTGCCAGCGCCATGATAGCACTCAACAGTGCCGTGGCTGAGGCTCTCGCCGACTTCAAGAAGCGTGTTGACCAAAAGATAGCTGAATACTCCACTGACCCACGCTTTGCCGAGGGCACTGGCCACACCGCCAAGTATCATGCCATCATCGACATACTGCGCGAGGATATCAAGACCTGCAAACCAATTCGTTTCGACGGCAACGGCTACAGCGACGAGTGGGTGGCTGAAGCTGAGAAGCGCGGACTCGACGTCGAGAAGTCTTGTCCTAAGATATTCGAGCGTTACCTCGACGAGGCAAGCGTCCAGATGTTTGAGAGCCTCGGCGTCATGACACGCAAGGAACTCGCAGCGCGCAACGAGGTGAAGTGGGAGACCTACACCAAGAAGATACAGATAGAGGCACGAGTGCTGGGCGACCTCTCCATGAACCATATCATACCTGTTGCCACACAGTATCAGTCAGCACTGCTCAACAACGTAGAGGACATGACACGCGTCTTCCCTCGCGACAAGGCAGAGAAACTCTCACAGCGCAACCTCAAACTCATCGAGGAGATAGCCGAGCGCACCTCAGTAATAGAGAAAGGCGTAGAGGAACTCGTTGAGGCACGCAAGAAGGCAAACAAGATAGAGAGCGAGCACGAGAAGGCAATAGCCTATCATGACATCATAGAGCCTAAGCTCGATGCCATCCGCTATCAGATAGACAAGCTCGAACTCATCGTTGATGATGCCCTCTGGCCACTCCCTAAATATCGTGAACTCCTGTTCATAAGGTAAGAGAGGCAACCTCACAAACACAAGCACACCGCAAGCTGTTCATCAGCCTGCGGTGTTTTTTTTTACCTTGTCCTTTGTACCTTGTCACTTAGTTACCTGCAAAGAACCCTTTGCTGGAGACCGCCAGGTCGTAGCCTAACTCAGCGTATGGTCGCATCTTCGCCACCTGAGCGTGGTTTGCTCCCATCTCCACCCTTGTCATAGCGAGCAGTAGCTGCACTACGAGGTCTCGGTTCTTGAGGTCAATCATCGTCTCTCTATCCACCGTGAAAGGCTCTGACTGACGAGGTGACATGAAAGATAGCACAGAATTGATATATGCCTCAGTGTCATTCTCGTTTCGAGGTGCCCACGTTTCAATTATCTGTGGCACTGTTTTCAGTCCTCGCTTGGCGTATGAGCGCAGTATCATCACCGCTGCCCTGTAGCCGTAACTGAATGCAGCGAACTGCACGAAACCTCTCTTATCTTTCAGCCTACTACCAAACCAATTTGTCTTCTTGTCAAATCGGATGTTCAGTGGGTTCATGTTGACGTATGCAAGCGTCTGATTAAATGTCTTATCCATATTTACTGATTAATTAATTGTTAAACTTTTTCTTATACTCACTTGTTTTGCAGTAGAGGTTGCTTACGTCGTCGTGTATGATGTAGCCTCTGGTCTGCCACACTCGCAGTGTTCCGTCGCCGTTGCCGCTCTTACCCTGACTCTGTCTCATCTGCAGGTACTGGTCTTTACTGAATTCCTCGGGTAGCAGGTCGAGCAGGTTTCGCGGTCCCGACTGTCGTTGTATCTCCACTTCTTCGCGCAATTCCCTTTCCAGTTGCTCCCCGAAATATAGCATCTTGCACCACAGGTTGTACTTCTCTGTCCAGTTTACGAAGTCGGCTATTTCCTTCGACCACTTGTAGCCGTGAGCCACGTAGAGCACCATTCCCTTGAGCCATGCTATCACGTTAGCACGATATGAGAGCACTCTGTATGCCTCAGATTCATACAGGTTAGCCGTGTCGCTATTCTCCTGTTTCATCTTCAGCGACAGCTTGGTGGCCTGCGTACACTCTATCAGTCCGCTTGCTCTGTCCAGCCGCTCTATATAGGGTTTCAGTTCCTCGGCAAAAGTATTGTCGTAGATGCCCAGTATAGGAGCAGAATCATCATCATCATCCTTTATGATGGTAGCTATATCCAGTCGGCTCATCGTGCCGTCGTTCACCATCTGGGCAAAGAATTTTCTGGCATTAGGCGGTGTGGTTGATGCATTGAAGTTCCATCTCAGCGGAGCTATGCCCGAAACGCTTTCCGAACCGAAGCGCTCCTGTCCTACGTCAGAATTGTCGTAAGCCTTACGTATCAGCAGTCCCACTTCGGCTACTGTGCCTCTCGATGTCACCTTCTTCAGAGCCTCTATCTCGTCCACTATGGTGAAGAGATATTTCTCGCCGTTGATGTGGGCGTCTATCACGCGTTGGTTGAATATGGCATCCGTCAGGTTATCTATCAGCATCTGTACGCATATATCCGCTGGTCTGGGATCTTTCTTCGCTTTGCCTGAAGGGTTTCTCTGCTTCCATTCTGCCTCACGCTTTCGGTTAGGCTGGTCGCGCTGCTTTATGTCCTCCATGATGTACTCTATAGGCTTCTTGATAGTACCCTTACCTATCGACTGCCTGCCTATCAGCACATTCATAAAGGTAGCCTCGTGATCCACGTTGTCCCAGTATCTGAACTTCACTCCGTGCAGATGAGCACCCAGTGCAGGGAACACCGCATTAGCCACTGCAGGCTTATAGAACCATGGAACATTCTTTGTCAGCAGTCTCAGCAGCGGAGGCAATTTCTTAGGCATAGGCGGAGGAGTAGTCAGCGTGCCGCCACATGCCTTCACACCAGCAGTCATTTTCAGCGCCTTCAACACTTGCTTCACCCTGAAGGGCATACCCTTACGTGGTTCCTTCAGCGCGCTCTCCAGCGTTCTGCGCCATTCAGCCTCATCCTCTGCCGAGCACGTGCCATCGGCCCTCATCCAGTAGTTAGGAATCACGCTGAGCATTCTCTCCAGCGAGTAGTCGCAGATGCTCCTCAGGGTCACCGCCAGTTCAAAGGTCAGCACGTTGCGGTCGCCATCGGCAGGCGTCTTACCGTCATTATACATCTCCCAGTACTTAGCTATAATCTCCTTAAACGGTATTCCGTTGTAGGAATCAGAGGTGTTCTTTTTTGAACTGTAACACTGTAACACTGTAACACTTTCCTCCTCCCACGGCCTGTAGTGCTTATTCGCCTTCTTAGCCCCAGCAGGCACATTCTCTTCGCCGCGACGCTGGCGCTCCTGCAACAGCTCATACTCAGCCTCACACTCCTCAGCCGTCATAGGTTCGGTGAACAGGCAGTCATCCATAAAGGGCAGGTCATCCTCGCTTCCGCTCGTAGAGAACACCACCCTCTGCAGGTCCTTGGCCGATGTGTCCATCTCCACCTTCAGGATGGTTGCCACCCTCACCTGATTCTCCAGTATCGTGGTGCCCCTCAGTCGCTCACACACCAGGTGCCAGCCGCCGCTTGCCGAGCGTTCCAGCATCCTCAGTCCTATCTCGTCCTTCTTCTCCATAACGAGCCTCTTGATACGCTCCGAGTGCGCCTCGTCATAGCAGTCCACATCGTGAAAGAAATAGCTGCCTATGCTCTTGCAACCAGCCAGCGGACCATTCACGTGACCTATGTTATACGCCAGTTGCAGCAGTTTTTTCTTCTCCTCCTGATTACCCCTCTTAGCCTCAGCCAGATGAGCCACGTTCTCAGCCGCATTACGCAGAGCCATCAGCTCCTCGCGGTTCTTTATGGGGAGGGCAAACTTGCGCTTGCCCTCGTAATAAATCTTGTATATCATAACTATTATAATTTGCAATTAGAAATTATCAATTGTCAATTATCAATTGTCAATTATCAATTATCAAATTCTTCATCACCTTCTGCGCTATGGCGCTCGCCTGGCGCACCAGCTGCTTAGGCAGTTCGTCCACCAGCTGCTCAGGCAGAGAGAACACGAAGTAGTATCTGCCGTCCCTGCCTAATGACAGCGAGCAGTTGTCATCCCTGAACATCGGTTTGTTCTTTATGCGCTTAGGCAGTTCCGTCACATACACATTGCCGTCTCTCATCACCTGCACCTTGCAGTTAGTCACCGCTGCGTCTATGCGCACATCCTCGCAGCACATAAACTCTGCATGCATCATGTTCTCCACTCTGCCGATGGTCATCAGTCCATCCAGCGTTATCTCTTTCTCGTTCTTTTTGTTTTGCTTTCTGTTAGCCATAGTTCTAAGTCGTTAAGTGAGAGAAGTTTGAGAAAGGGCCCCGACATCATCACTGATGCTCATGATTCTCTCGCTTCAACCCAGAATTAATAATACCTTGTCACCTTATTTCATCTTCATGATGTCCGTCACCAGTACCTCCTGGTACGCTTGTCCCTGATGCTCGTGCGTTGAGAAACGCAGCGTAGCCACCACCACATCATCCTCCCGATACCTGCAGTCAGCCATATTGCCCAGCATAGTGCAAGCATACTCGTTCTCAAACTTCGAGCCGCCCATCTCGCGAAGCACTATATAGCACTTCTTGATTACCCCCGACTCTGCTTTCTGACTCGGTACGCTAAAGGCCTCGCCCTGTCGTACCACACGTAAAAATTTTACTTCCATTTTCTTGTTGTTTTTTTTAAAAATTAAACTTTATTTGTCTTGGTTGTCCAAGTCGTTCTTGTTGTCATCATCAACCTCTGGTTGCCTTCCTGCATTCTGCAAGCCCTTCGACATCTCCCACTTTGGGCAATAATCGCAAGGCTTCACCTGCCTTCGTTTCTTCTTGCAATATCGCGTAGTCATCAGACGGTCGTTCACCTTATATTCGCATGAAGCGCACATCATCTTCACGCTGATGCCGTAGCTGTTTTTAATACTTTTCATTCATCTTCTTTATTTTATTTGTTTAATAATGTACATGTGAGGATTTTCCTTACACGGCAACCAGAGTTTTCATCTGATTGCAATGCAAAGTTAGGCACAAAAAATAGGCGCATGAAACAGTTTCATACGCCTATTAAGGTTTTTATTAAAGTTCTTAAAATTTTTATTAAAGTCTAATCTGTAGTACCCCTCTCTTTCTGCACTACCTCAATGAATTTATCACGCAAAACCAGTGCTCGTTGCTTTGCTCCATTCATTTCCCACTTGTCAATGTCTAACCTCAGATATGGGTTGTTGAAGAATGCAGTCGTTATCGTACCTTCTTTACAGGGATACTTTATAAATTTAAGGCTGTCCATGTCCATCAACATGGTTTCAAACTGGCTCATATTGTCAGGATAGTTGTACCTATCCCTGCAAACGCAAAAAACTACTGCATGAGCAGCATTTGCCCAATAGTAGCTCTGCACCGCCAACACCGCCTTAGCAAGCAGTTCCTTGCTCAATGTATCAACCTCATCCTTTACCTGCTTTCCCCCTTGAACATTCTCCACCATGCCAAAATGAAAGTTTCCATCACCATCCATACTGAAGTTAATGGTATCTACATGGTCTATATGCTGACCTATAGGAGCATTGAAGTTATTCGTTATGTGAATCTCGCTTTTCTTCTCTTTATCCATTATTCTCTATTTTATTTACTTGTTGTATAATCTGACCAACAGGAGCATTATAAGTATTCCCTTTAGGTTCTTCTTTCAGTGTCTTGTAGTGCTGATGTATTCTGGCTATCTCCCTGGCATCCTCAGGTGTAATCCTATCACCCAACAGGCGATAGCACATCAGTTCTGTGTGCTCCGCCTTCGCCTCGTCGTCTATACTTATGGCATAGTCAACCAAGGCTTTCAGTGATATGTCCGTCGATGCTTCCATACAGGTTAGCCAAAGTAACTGCAAAGATACAACAGGGGGTGTCTCAAAAGTCGAGACACCCCCTGATGTTTTAATATCTTTTAATAGTCATTCTGCTTCCTTTCGTTCTGCTTTGGTAAGACCAATCCATCGTTCCCTTTTATTTTTCTAGCACCCTTCCCAAGAATGTGTCTGTAAAGGCGTGCTGAAAGTTCAGCTTTATCATCTTGTACCTTGGGAAACTTTCAAGATACTCCAATTCAAATACTAATCGAGGTGCCTTTGTATCAGCCACGTCAGGATAGAGTTCGGTCTTGTCACCCAGTCTTACTATCTTTATCAGATACAAGTCACGCACACCTTTGCCTTTTATATGGGGCATAAAGTAATATAGTTTGTTGAGGGCTATTGTAGAGGGAAATTTTGATACATTTCCCGTATAGTACAACTTGGTTGGTTCTTGCTTAAGGAAGTACTTCTCATTATCCTCCTTTACGAAACCTATCAGCAGACGCTTGGCTGTGTCTAGTTTGTATGTCTTTTTAGGTTTGTTGTATAAGAGACTTACATCCTCTGTTTCAAAAAGACTCTGTGACAACAATGGTCTAGGATTGCGCTGTATGTGTATGGGTCGCTTTGATGCTGGTGCTTTGTCATAGATGAAGCGATAAAGACTTTTGCCTATCTCCTGAACAATGCCACACACCAAAGCATTCCCCATAAGGAATGCTCTGCGTCCGTCTGAGACATCAGGGTGGTATGTGTGGTTATCGGGGAACATATTCAGTCGCTCCATCTCTACAGGAATAAGGCGGCGATAGCGACCTGATGGCGTTTGCACAACATGTTTGAACCTTGATGGTGCAGAACCTCCCTCACCTGTAATCATTGTGCGTGAAGGTTTGTCAATATAGTCAGGAAAAGCCATACCGCCTTCTGAGAACACATATTCATATCCCTCTTTTGACACACGATTTATCTTCTTAGGTCCTTTTTCATACTGCCATTTAGGCAATTCTTCTTCAGAGATAAAGAAGCTTTCTGGCACAAAATCTTCATCCACCAAATTGTCACCCAATGTCTGTATAGTACCTTCATAGACTGGTTCAGCATCAACAGAATACACCTTGCGGTCAATCATTAATCCTGCATTTTCAAAAGGACTTTCTTTCTTCCCCTTATTGAAGTTCGCAGAAACTGCTTGTATGCTACCAACTATCTCGAATTCCTTTGCCGTTTCAGTCTTTTTGCGGAAAGGAAAAGCCTGTGCCAACACTCCGTCATACTCTACCCAGTCTTTCATCTCCTCAACTTTTTGAGCCACGACAGAGCCTTTCTTATAGCCGACAATATAGGTTCTACGCCTACGCTGTGGCATACCGTAGTCAGCAGCATTTATTATTCTCCATTCCACGATGTAGCCCAAGTCGGAAAGGGAGGCTAATATGATAGCAAAATCACGCCCACGCTGGGTGGCAGGAGAATTAATAATCCTGTCAACATTCTCAAAGAAAATGTACTGAGGACGCCTGTTCCCCTTTTCTTCAAGTATGCGATATATCTGCCACCACAAGACACCTTTCTTACCCTCTATGCCACCTGAACGGCTCAGCGTAGCAGCGACAGAATAGTCTTGGCAGGGGAATCCGCCGACAAGCAAATCGTGGTCGGGAATATCAGAAGTAGGTACAAGGTTTATATCTTTATTGGAGTGACCTCTTGAACCAAACCTTGCGCAATAAACAAGTGAAGCATCCTGATGCTGTGTAGATGGTTCCCACTGGTTATTCCATATTGTCTCGTAAGCGTCTGATGCACCTTCCAAGCCGATACGGAAACCACCCACACCTGCGAAAAGTTCTACTACTCTTATATTGTTTTTAGCCATTTATAAATATGCTATTGATTTCAATTTGTCGGCAATGAATGCCCCCTTTAACCAAAAGAATTGAGGGAGCATCTTTATTCCGTTTACCTCTTCGGTCTTTGCTTCGTCACGCGAATCAACTGCGCCACCCCTAAAGAATACCTGATATTCGGCACTCTTGGGGAAATTGGGCGAGCCCATATACGACCCACTCTTGTTCTTTTTCTTTTTACCTAGTTTGTCGTATATATACTCCCACTTCAATGTCTTCTGATGAATCAAATTGCGAGAGTCATTCCAAGTACGCTTAACCTCATTCTCTATAAATTCATCATCAAAGGCAAAACGCTTGAAACCTTCAAATGTCGTCTTTGCAGATTCCTCTTCTATTCTATTTTTATAATCTTCTTCGGATTCATTCGCTTTCCTTTCACTCATGTCACCTCTTTCACAAAAGACTGGACAAAGAAAACTATGTTCGCAGAAATAGGTATATATATCTGAGTCATGAAATTCAACGTCTTGATTGGCCCATTCTTCAAAGTCAATATGACATAATTTCATATCTTCAGTTCTGCTACCTGTAGGAGTGATGGTGATTGTTTTGGCAATAATACCTGCTTTTGTAAAATCAGAAATCTGATTCAGTCTCTTACATTTTGCATCGAACATCTTGAGGACGCATTGAGCACCGAAACTTTTATTCGAAATCTCTGTCTCAACCCCTAAGTCTTCTTTTAGTTGTGCAAATGTCTTTCCTTTGAATTTTTCAGAAATAGCATGGCAGCGAGCATCTAATTGGGCAAAGCTAGAGAACGACTCTTTTAGGGAGATTTCTGTTTCTAACCTACTCTTGTCAAAATGCCCTCTTACAATATAATCAATGAACGTCTTTTTTAATCTGTATCGAGGCCTTTGATATGAACCTGTTGGCTTTTCCTTAAATCCAGGAACAAGTTCTATGAGAAGCAGGTTAGGACGGAGTACATGAGTAAAACCTACAAGATTTTTATTGCGTTCGCTTGCATCTGTGTACTTGGTGTAAATGTTCTGCAAATAATCACGTACTAACTCCCAATCATTACACAACTGACTACGCTCTGTATCACTAAATGTGTTATAGACATAATCAACTATGGGAAATTTGGCATAGTCAGCAGCTGGTACAACTTTATAGGACTTGTATTCATAGAACACAATCAGCAGATGTTCAGACTTCTCCCAAAAATGAGATGTATAAAAATCCGTTTGGATGGTAGGCTCAAAAGTAACACCCGTAATGCTGATGCCTTCTTTTGCGCCAAGATATACGTTATAGGCATCACCAGTCTTTCCTACAGCATGTTTCAAATCTGGCTTAGGAACTCTGACACCTGTAGTCTTCAATTCTGTCAAAACACCATCAATTTCAATATCACACTCTTGGTCGCTATCACGCTCATAACCAAAAACGGATTGCTCTATCACATCTCCAGCAATACCTGTGATTTTAGGACTTTCAACAGTACGAGCGAACTGATGAGATTTATCAACCTCACCTAAAGTTTTTCCTTTTACACCCTCCAAAAGGTCATACACAAATTCCTTTGTGAATTTTCTATCTTCTGTAACTGCCATTTCGCTTTTATTGTGATTTTATCTGTAGATACGAATTTCTCCACAAAGTTACAAAATACTTTCCAATTGTGCAAATAATTACATTTTTCCCATTTTTGCCTTATACTTGGCGATTGCCTCTTCTGCATGCTGCCTATTGTACTCACGTAGTGAGGGGTCAGTGATGTCAAAGCCAGTGTACTCGACATCAAGAGAGTTGAAGTCAGTATTTGTCAGCAATTCCTCCCTTATCATGTCCATTGCTTCTTTCGGGGTCTGTGCTTCTACCTCGAATACCTTACTCAGTGTTACGCTTGTCTTGAATTTGAACTTCATAATATATGTTATAGTTTATTCCTCAGTAAATACTATCACGGGGCGCTTCTCTGGGGGCACTTCGTAATGCAGGGGTGCATTGACGAGGGTGGGATACTTCTGGCAGAGACGCTCAGCCAGGTTAAAGAGGCTCTGCATCATCAGGGCGGTGAGAGCCTTGGGTGTCATTTTCTTTGTAGTCATAATTCTTGAGTTTTAGTTGTAAAATCAGTTTCTGACTGCAAAGGTAATGCATGGGGTGTACCAAAAGTCGGGACACCCCTTATTATTTTAATATCTTTTAAGATTTTCTTCCACCATAGCCCTGACCTGCTGGCGCAGACTGTCGGGTGCAAGTACCTCAATGCCAGCTCCTTGCGATAGCAGTTGACCTACAAAGTCACCTGTAGGGCGGATGTCGTAAGAGAAGTCGGTATAGCCCTCGCCCTGACCTACCTCTTGCTGTGAGTGGTGCAGGGGTAGGGTGCGCAGATAGCTGGGCACTTTGCCGTAGGCTCTCACCACCACATGAGCCATAGGCACGCTGTGGTCGGTCAGCACTCCAAAGTATTCGGCAAAATACTCCTGAGGCGAGAAGTCGGCAGGCATCTCAAACCTCTCGTCAGTCATCTCCATCTGGTTCATGCGGTCAAAGGCGTAGATGCGCATCTGGGCATCCTCAGTGCGCGCCAGCAGATACCATCGGCGGCTGAACAACTTGATGGCGTATGGGCTCACCGTCTTGACGTAGCCCTCGGCATAGAATTTCTGATAACCCATCCTTACCTTCCTCGATGTATTCATAGCACGAATGATGAGTTCCAGATACTCCTCGCCAGCTGGCACATTCTCCAGTAGCAGACGGTCTCTCACTGCCGTTGCCTCGCCCAGCATGCCATGCACCGTGAGCGTGGAATACAACCACTGCTCCACACTGCCCTCATCCAGCACGTGCGGATTGTCAATACGGTAGCGGTAGGTAGTCTCGTCGCAACTGATGCGCAGACCAAACATATCGAATATCGCATCCCTGTGCCTGTTGAACGAGGAACGTGCCAACTGGTTGCCCTCAGCCACACCATCCCTCTGCCACTTCTCGTTGAGCTGGCTGAGTGTCATGCCCTCAGGACGGGCGCGCAGAGTATTGATAATCCAGATATACTGGCGAAATATCATAGCTGGTTTCATAGACCACAAAGTTAGTATTTTCTTTTGATAATACCAAACATCACTCCCAAATTTAATACTTTTTCAAGGATGCTGAGCATGTCCATTCTTTAAGGTGAAATTTTTGCACCTTAAAATATTCACATAAAATAAAACTCGCCTGACATTCAGCCAAGCGAGGTGAGAAGTTACCCTGTGTATTCCAAAATGGAATGAACTGCCTTCTTAGTGAACCTGTCGGAATTTCCGACAAGTGACATATTGCTAATATTGGTGAATTGAAAAAAGGAACCCCACCTTGAGGGACTTGCTTGCCGGACCAACCGGGGCTATCCTTCTAAGGCGGAGTGATGCTATGTATGAAACCTATTGGTTATTCTAGCCAACAACTAAAGAAAACTTCAACCCCAATGCTTTTGATATAAGCATGAAAGTAGAAAGCTGCATGTCTGTCTTGCCTTGCTCAAGAGAAGATATATACTCTCTCTTCTTGCCAATACGCTCACCTAATTCTTGTTGCGTCAGCTTCTGGCGCTTGCGCTCATCTCGTAGCAACTCTGAATAATACCAGGCTTCAGCCTTTGCCTGAAACTCTTTGCGAGATGGTGAGCCTACAGGACCATACTTCTCTGTCAGACGGTCGTCAATCTGTGGCAACTTTGCCCATTTCTCTTCACTAATCTTTATCATAAACTGTCCTCCCATTCTTTTAATAGTCGTTCTGCTTCAAAAGTAATATATTTATTCCAATTCACCAAATTTTTGGGAAGAAAAATGCATCTCGGTACCAACTTTTTTAGGAATCATGTCAACGAAATCAGGAAAGTGTCAACCTACCTAGTAAAAGGAATGACAACCATGTCAGGAAAAGATTAAAAACTGTCAACCAAAATCAGGAAAAGACACAAATTGTTACAGTGTTACAGTGTTACAGTTCGAAATGAAGGGGTTAAACATCCCAAATTTATGCCTATATTATATATTATATATATATATATAATATATAATATAGAATTTTCTTTTCCCCTATTCAGGGGGCAAATTTTAAACTGTAACACTGTAACACTGTAACAAATTGAATCGACATTTTGAGAGCGTGCTTTTTTGCGTGCTTTTTTTGAGCATTTATTTGCATCACCCAGTAAAACTGTGTATCTTTGCACATGTGAAAGGGAAATTACAAAAGCTATGCCTCTGCATCCAGAAGTAATGCCTCAGCGCGCAGAAGTAATGCCTCTGCAAACAGAAGCTTTAGCCCTAAAAATCCCCCCGCAAAGAGAGCTCTTTAACAACAACACAAACCATTTCATTAACCCTATTAATCAACCATTAAAAACAAGAAAGGAACAAAATTATGGCAGTAATTGTAGATGTTTATCAGGACAAGCGTAAGACTGGCAACAACCTGTGGTATGGACGTGCATGGCACCCAGGCATCCTCGACACTCGTGAGCTTTCTAAGCGCATTGAGCAGAACGTGTCAGTGAAGGAGTCAGACGTATATGCAGTGCTCATAGAGCTTGCCAACGTGATGACTTACGAGGTTGCAAACGGCAACAAGTGTCACCTCGACCGCTTCGGCTACTTCGGTGTTTCACTTCGCACCACTGGTGCCCTCACCGAGGCTGACTTCTCTATCAAGGAGCACATCAAGAATGCGAAGGTCATCTTCACCCCAGAGTACACCAAGACCACCAACGTGGTTACTGGCAAGGCTCAGCTCCAGTCTCGTGCCTTCGGCACTAAGGGCGACTTCCAGTTCGTGATCAAGAATCCTGTTCCGAAGGAGAATCCTTAAAAGCAAGCCCCTCAATGGGGCTTCGCTTTTTAAGTTTAAGGGTTTTAAGACAAAAACATTAAAAACCCCTGTCAAGGTCATAAGTCTTTCAGACTCTCGCAGCCCTTCAAGTGATATGTTCTTTATGTGCAAGCACCTAAGCCCTTATCCCTTGCAGTCCTGCACCTTCCTAACGTCAGGTTATGACCTTGCCAGGAAAAACATTAAAAAACCACCATGCGGAGTGTGTAATCTTTGTTTTTCAGGCTTTGAAAAAGCCGGGGTTTTTCCATGATGAGATAGAAA